>Ga0307514_10006637_pt1 | contig 10038 bp, 6 predicted proteins | sample 16_EM_MG_FD_203088 | JGI IMG/M metagenome (GOLD analysis project Ga0307514, IMG submission 203088) | Populus trichocarpa ectomycorrhiza microbial communities from riparian zone in the Pacific Northwest, United States - 16_EM | ecosystem: Host-associated > Plants > Roots > Unclassified | place...
GTAAGATTTGTTCCTTATTATTTTAATAAATTTGAGAAAAATAAAACATTAATAAGTTATTTTCCAGCTCATTTTTCATGACATAACCAAACACTGGAAAATGTTTCCCAACTTATTTTCCATTATACTACCAAACATAGAAAAATAATTCACTTTCTCGGAATTTACTTTTAAAAAAAAAATTACTTTTCAACAAACAAACGAGACCTAAATTAATAAAATCTTGTCAATATCTTCTACAAATTCCGGTTTCAACAACATTCATTTCTTTTCATAAAATATTAAAATGTATGTCTTATTCGAAGGGTTATTAAATATGGATCGATTTATAATCTTATTAACTCTCATCCATCCTTATAAATTTATTTTAACTCAGGCAGGAAAAAAATTGATAATTATATTAGTACCTTTGTTTATTTTTTCTTCGGTTGCAGAAGTTATACCTACTAGAACCACGATCACAACTGTATATATTCAGAGTCCAACCTCTTAACAAAATTACTTTTTTTTTTTTAATTACAAAGGAGATGTTTGAATATGATATTTTTTTTTTCGTTTGATATTTACAATCAGTAGGGTATCTGTGAGTCTCTTTGAATCCCACAACTTGTCCTCTGTGGTTTTGTATTGGCTAGCTATGAGCCTTATCGAATCACATTTATTTAAAAACATCTAAAATATAATATTTTAATAATTTTTAAGTAAAAATTATTTTAAAAATAAATTGTAACAATAAAAACAAACACCCAGATAATAATTTACCAGTATTATTTACATAAGCTATAAAGTAATGAAACTTGAAATCAAGACCTCCCCATGTCTCAAGTTAATCATTTTCCCACTTATGGGTTTCGAGCATGAGACTTGTTGGAGAAAAGATCAAGAACATAATGACTCATTTATAAATAAGAGTCATGATGATCAACAATCATAAATGCTTGTAAGAATAACAGAGAACTTGACCAACTGCACAAAGTACTGTGCGTGCCTGCAAATAATGGAGTAGATCGATCATCTATAATTGAATGTCCGAATTCAGATGGGGATCGATGATTGAAATTACTACACAACAATATAGCAGAGTTTAATGTATTGAAAGCTAGAACCTAACATAACCAACATCCTTAAGTCATCTAGATATGTGAGAATAAAAGAATGGAGCAGGAGACATGGATCCATGGTCGATCCACCTACATATATCTGCATCAGTAAGTGTGACTAACTAACCTCCTCTACCTCCACTTATTACTAGTATATAATCTCAACTGTCAGCAGACGACAGCATTAGGAGTTTTGTCCAATTTTGTAAGCTTATAGGTATTGGTAGAATGGATATCTCATGCACATTGCATTACATATATGTATATAATATAGTCATAATATATATACTATGACTAGTTTCAACTGAGACGGCACGCTATTTTGTATGGAAAAATAATATTGAGTATCACTCGCTATCAGCAACATTCCCACACGCCCAAGTCACCCACCTAATTAATCCCAGCTTTTGGCTATATTGTGAAACCCATCTCCTTCTTCCACTTTCAGACCGCTAAACTACTCTCAAAACAGCTTAAAACATAAATTAGCTTATCATCTATATCTCTCTCTCTCTCTCTCTCTCTCTGTGTCTTTCTCTGTCTCTCATTCGAAGATATATTTGGAGTGGTCAGGCCAGGTACAAGCTAGCTAGCTAGCAGAAGTTGCTTTGCATGTGGCTGCTCGCAGTGATTTGGATCATCTGTAGTCTTTCAGAATCTTACAGCATTGAGTTGAAGGAATGGAGAAAAAAGAGTAAGAATCAACATGTTCTTAATTTCTTTTGTCAAAATAGGAATGAATTCTTCAGTTTTCATCCCAAATCTAGTTAAACCAGCTTGCATGCACATGTTGATATGTTTTCGTTATTTTCAATGGAGGAATTCAAAGTAAAACAAGTGTATATATATATGTTTTAGCTAAAATTTAAGTAGTAGGAGGAACTTTAATTAATATACGCTGTGAAAGCTAGCCTGATCATATCATATTCAATCAACCATATTACAAGTATTTCTATATATAAAAAAACAGCATAATGAAGACAAAAAATAGAAATAAAAAGCATAAACAAGCACACTTGTTTTTGTTTCCCTAACCTTATCATGAAGGTGAATCCTTGCACGCTTCGCAGTGCACCTACTTTGATTAAATTGCCCTTAATTATGGCTCATATAAAATTTCATGCCGTAATAAATTGAAAGCTAAAGTTAGTAATAAATTAGTCCTTGAATTTATCAAAACTAATTAACAAGTCCTTATAGTTTAGTAATTGTTTGTTTAAGAACTACCTCTTCTCATGGTCAAATTTCCTCACTTTACCAAATTCTCTTTTCTTTATTCCATCATCCAAGAAAAGAAAAACAAAATAAATTGAAAGGTCACATGAAACTTACAAAAGAACTAAATTATAAAACAAATAAAAAATGTAGGGATTAGATATATAGTTTCTAAGACCACGAGGATTAGGAAATCACTTTTACTAAACTATAAGGACTGCGTTAAAATACTCATAAAAGATAGGAAAAAAAAAGGCAGCGTTAATTATGCGGAAAATAAAACTCCATGATTTGGGTCAAAAGCTGGCCAAGTATGGTAAGTTAGGTAATTAATCGCGGGAAATCTGATAAAAAGGTTGCCACTCTCATCTTTGTCTCTCCATATAATACATAAAGAGAGATTAAGTAGCTCTCTCTCTCTCTCTCTCTCTCTCCATCTATCTATCTATCTATCTATCTTCCTTCCTCGGCTTCTCCATTTCTTTCTTATAAACAAACGTCTTAATTCCCTAGCGGTCGCACGGTTCTAGACAAAGTGAAAAGATCCAAGGCAAAGCACTGCACCCCACTGAGTAATATTCTCGAATTTTTATATCTACTGTGGTGATATATATTTTTAATTGATAATAGTCTACGTTTCTTGTAGGCCTGCATTAATTTATCTCTAAATGTATGCACATGCATTACAAACCAAGATGCATGAGACATTTATAGAGGAAACCCATGTATATATGTGTTTTGTGAAGAACTTTTTAGCTAGTGGTGAAGCTGCAGGCCGGCTGCTGAGAAACAAACAGATTACAGATCCCATTTCTCTTTCTTTCTCCTGGATTCTCATGCCCAGATGATCATATAATACTATATACCTTGGATTACAACATGCATGGTTCTGTACCCTTTTTTCTTATAATAATGTAGATTGATATAAGCAATACGCTCGAGAGACCGTGGCAGTGCCTGAAAAGAAGTGTTTCTTCTTGTTCTAGTTAAATATTCTATGTCTTTGTCTATGTATTTTTAATTAGTTCAAACTAATTAACGTACAGGAGAAGATCGAAAAGAATGGAAGCATCATCAGGAATACCCCTCAAAAGTAGTAGTGGGGCTGGAGGAGAAGTGAGACGTATTCATATCATTTACTTTCTCAGCCATAATCTGGGCCGTTTTGAGCATCCCCATCTCATTCGAGTTCATCATTTCAATCTAAATGGTGTTTATTTAAGAGGTAATTTCCTCATTCTTTCAAGTAATTTGCAAAGGTTTTTGATTGTTATATAGTTACTTAATATGAAAATTAATATTTAAGACAGATGTCAAGAGGTGGCTTGCGGATTTGCGAGGAAAAGACATGCCAAAAGCCTTTGCTTGGTCCTATAAGAGGTTTGTTTTATTTTGTTCAGCAATATATATCTGGTAATTAATGGTGATTTTATAGATTTTTTATTTTAAAAAATAAAACTAAACAGGAGATACAAGAACGGCTATGTCTGGCAAGATTTACTGGATGATGATCTGATTACCCCAATCTCTGACAATGAATATGTCCTCAAAGGATCTGAAATTTTCGTCCCTCCTGCCAATCCCTTGGGTACGTAAAATATCCCTTATAACTAGCTAATATCTTCTTGATGCTATCGTTTTCTTTTCAAAAAAAAAACCAGCAATTTTTTTTTTCATTTGATTTAATTTCCAAATAATCATGTGATTTCAGCACTAAATCCCATTTATCTTCTTGTCCCTGGAAAAACTACACAGCTGGTAGTGCATATGGTGAAAAGAAAGCTGCTGACTTGTTGATGAAAAGTGAAAATGATAGCCAAGTTGAGAATACTGAAGTGGAAAACAAAGCACAAGATCATGAGCAACTTCCTTCACCAAACCAAATTTGTGACGACACTACCCCACGAAAGACAACATCATCTGAAATATCTGAAGAATCACCTGTATTCAGTTCAGAGATTTCAACAGTAACTGACGATTCCATCAAGGAAGAAGAAGATGCATGCAAACCCAGCAACCCTCTTGAAGAAGAGCAGATAGACATTAAGGTGGAACAATATTCATCTTTTTACACCAATTTCTTGGGCAGCAAGAGCAAGAAGAACCAAAAGAAAAGGGTAGACAACAACAGCAATATTGAAAAGATGGGCACCCCAAGTTCATTCTCCTCGCTATCGTCATCAACATCATCATCACAAGCTACATTTGCAAAGAGTAAGAGCTATTCAAGTGGAACATCCAAGATGCTACGTAATTTGATGACATGTGGTGCTGTTGACACAAACGATGCTGCATTGGTTCGCCAAGGCCAAAAATGTAATAGTAAATATAAACCAATCGAAAAGCCGGCTGATCAGATTTGTGAAGGAGAGGTACTTGGAGGGCCTGCCAGAGTTTTTGCGACTCCATGGAATCAACAAATACAGCAACACGATATTGCCAATGCTAGGTATTTTGGCAAAAAAATTGGTACTAGTACTCTCTCAAAATTTGTCAGTGTCATGAATGTATAAACGGGCCACTAATACATTGTGTTTGGATTGGTTCTACTGCATTGTATTAGCAGGAAAAGCTATGATGAGGCGAGAGGTTCAAAGAAGCAGCCTGGTGGATTTGGCAGTCCAAAAGTGATTCCCCCTGCATACAAGCCAGTGGCTGCACCCATCTGCTCGTAAGCCGAGTAACCCATTTCCTCATGCTATCTCTACTCTAACTACATTATAAAATTTCTTTTCTAATTTTAGATTTGACCATTTTGAAACCCATGATTTAATGTTGCATTGTAAGCAACTAGCAAAACCTAATGATGGATAGTGCCTTGGCTTGGACTGCCAAGTAGACTCACAATGTTGTGTAATAGGTGACCTGCTTTTATGATGATGATGTAGCACTGGAGAAATGAGATCACAATAGACAACAAAGTCAAAGCAGAACCAACCAGAGCCCCTGCTTGCACTCAATTATGACAAGTGTCCATCTGACTGTTTAAGGAAGTACTCAGTTCCTAGTCAAACGAAAAGCAATCTCTCAGTCAAACATTATTGTTTGCTCATCTTAGATTTTCTGTCAAGAGTTTTGATAACTGCCTGCCTGCTAGTTAAGCTAGCAGAATGACGAAGTTTTAGTAAACAACTTTCATACATGATTTACAATCTGAATCAATAGACACACCCTTCCTTTTCTGGGGTTCTCCTTTTTCTCTCTTAATTCTCTGTTCCTGTTGTCGCTGATATAAACATAAATAGGTGCTTCTACTCCTCAATTTGGCAAGCCGACCCTAGAGTATTTGATTTTGTGTGCTCTGATCCAAAGCCTATTCATTACTGTACTTGGTTATTAGCAACTAAAATCTAACTGTTAAAATGCAGGCGGTGTGGGAAGTCATTCAGGCCAGAGAAATTGCACTCGCACATGAAGTCCTGCAGGGGATTGAAGACCCTGACAAAGGCTGCTTCAGCTTATGTTGAGAAAACACCGTCACCTTCACATATTTCAGTTGATTCAAAATCTGAGGATGGCTATTTCTTGACTAAATGAATGTTCAGTTGTAAATTTCGGTAGTACACTGTCCAAAGCATGAACTTCTTTACAACCTCTACTGTTATTTGTGTAAAGTAAATATAGGAACATGTGGTTTGGCATTTCAGAAATGGCGATTACATTATTATTTCTTCTGAAAATTAATCACTCTAATAAGATTCCATTTTAAATGCAACTTAGGGAAGCATCACTTCGTCCACAGACACTGCTTGCACTTTGCTTATATTATGAGTGAACTTTGTAAAGTTTCAACATAATTCATAAAACTTGACTGACAATAGATGCAAATTGTTCAAGCAATCTATTGCATACAAACGCAGGACAGGTTACAATATTTCTGGCTGGCACGTTTCCTAACACTAGGTCAACAATTGTTTTACCACCTGAGAAAATGAAATATTCTGAACGCGCAACTTCTCAACGAACTCATATAACAATGTCCATCTGAAACCAGAAATTGGTGAGTTTCAGTGTCATTTTGTTAGCTCTCTTAGTATTTACCTACTTACCAGTAACAGTAGCAGAATCAACATATTCTAGCAGGAATCCATATAATTTCTTTTTCAAGCCTTCTATCCTCGCATCAACCTTAAGCCCACCCCCGACTAAGTCATCCAGCCACTGGTTCACCCTTCTAAGCTGCCCAAGAAAACCTGCAATCTCAGAAATTTTCCCTTCACATAACCCAAAACCGACATTCAATGAATCCTCCATATACCTCAAGAACCATTCACGGGAATCTAACAGCAGCTTTTCTGCTAAACTTGCTGTCTCCTTTAATCCACTTCCCCTGGGACAATCCCTCCTTTCAGGATTCACTTTCTTTACAGATGCAAGATGTCGTTTTGAAGATGGCACCCGCTTAGCACTTAAATCTGGTATATAGTTGCTGTGGTTTCTAAGACATGGTTTGTTTTGAGGCAATTGATTCTCAGAATCCAATTCCTGTAGAGAATTATCTAGGATGACATAATAACATTTATCAATATCCAAAACTCCACTCTTCTCTGGCTTCTTTAACAAACTGAATTTGGAAAGATTAGTCTGTATAGCAGCATGAACCCAAGATTCTGCATTAGTATTTCTTGAACTTTTACGTACATCAGGAAATACACGCAGCAGGCTATCATAATTGCTTGCTTTAGTTTCAAGAAGACTTGCATCACTGAGTAAAGAATTAACAATCTTTGCTGATCTCTGAATGTTCTGGTAGAGATCCAAATATTGTTCCACTAATGGTCCTGAAGACGCTGATTGCGCAGACTCATGTAGTTCTGCAAATGATCTGGAGGAAAAAGAAAAGCATTAAGCTGGGACATGTGGTAAAATGGATAAAGAGAAAAGCTTTTCATATAAATTCCAAGTTGGCAGATAAACCCTTTCTTGTGGTTTCTTTTTTAATCTAGTTTCCTCCCTACACAACTCTCTGTATTAATCTCCTGAGGATGCCAGATCTACTGCATCCTCAGGCAAACCAGAGATGCATATAACACATGAGTTTTAGTTGCTTTACTCATTTTTCTTAATCCCATTGAACTATAGATGAAGAGGCAAGAGAAAAATTGATTTCATTGGGAAGAGAACGTAGGTGCTGACGCACCCTAAATTATCTCTTATAAAGGCTCTTTCCATATTTTACAGCCTAACACCCAAGAAAACGCAGTTCAAAGCTTTGCACCATGATCCAACTGATAACCTTCATCAACACTTGTTAAGTTGGCGTCAAACTGATGACAGCCAGAAAGCAAAATCTCATTAGTTAGATTAAAATTTTAATCAAATGACTATGAAAAAGGAGGGGTGGGAGAGGGGTGTTGTTCATAAGTCAGCAACAATATTGCAGGATATGAAAAACATTAGGAATTCAACAAGTTGACAATAGAAAGAAAGAAAAGGCCAAAGGATTCATACTGCATGCAATGAATGACATTGTCAGCAGCCGATGCTTCTTCAAGCGCACGTGCAGCAGCCAAAACTGCAGCATTCTTACAACATAGAGTTTCCTGAAACCACCAAGAACATAAGAACTGAGTTCTTTTTTCTGATGAAAAGAGAATTTACAAAGAACTTGGCAACGGTACAATCTGGAACAGAATCTCATAATCCGGTATAACTTCAAACCTTTCCGAGATGGTGAATGGCAGGAGGAATTGCATCCCAGGAAATTCTATATTTGGACCAAGTTTTGGAAATCAGGGGAACTTGAACCAGTCGGCTAGGAATAACATGGTCAGTAGCTGACTTCAAATCTTTTTTCAAAGGCTTGACAGTTGGAATGGATGAAGAGATCGCATTCTTGGTTTTCAATGGGGAAAGACTCAAAGATAGGCGCTTGTGTGACGAGTCAATCTTGGAAGGAACCTTCTTATCGGAACGAACCTACACAGAAACAGGTAATAAACACTGACCGTAGATAAATGGTACTGGACACAACAAGCATCATTGTATGTTTCAGGGCGTAGATAAATGGACCCTTAAATTGAGAAGCACATGACAGGGATATGATTTCAGTAAACAAATGCTTGTTGTTTCTCATTAAAACAATTACTTTCTTTCTATGGATTATCCCGTCTACTCCATAGTAAGAGTATGATGTGATTGGGATACCTTCAACTAGGCAATGAATGTTAGTATATAAAGCAAGTATGAGTTCAATAAATTTGAAGCAGAAGAGCTAGTCTTTAGATAAAAGAAAATGATTGTGAAAAAAAAAATGTGAAGTGAAGAATGCAGTTAGTTGACAGTACTAAATCAAAATAATGCATGGTGTAGTGACTCTCAAGGAAATTGAAAACAGGAAAGAAGGAGAAGCAAAAACATACAGTTTTTGATGATTTATTAAGAGGAACAGTTTTTGGGGTGGGAGTTTGGTGCTCCCAGATCCTCCTAGCAGAGTCCAAACTCAATCTCCTCGTCTGATCCAAAGAATCCCTTTTCATGTGCTTGGAATCCTCCACAACAATGTCTGATTTCTTGACAATATTGTTAATCTTGGATAGTCTTTGTCGACTTATCAACTTCTTCTTCTCCTTGTCCTTGCTAAAATCAGTTGATGTAACATAACTAATACCACTACTGGGCAAAGAATCGCTGGACACCAAATCCTTAGGATTCCCAACGCAAGGCCTTCTCTTATTGGGCACAGGCTTCAGCCCACGAAGAACAGGAACAGGAGAGCCAGAGGCAGAAACCTCGAAGCGCGAAACATAAACGAATTGGCCCAGTTGGATTTTGTCACTGTAAATCAAGTCCAAGTCCTCATCAGAGATGGAGGCGTAGGCGGAATGCAGAGAGTCTGAGACTTTCACGAAGAATCCTTGGCTCTGCCAAGGATCATTTGGGGCTCCAGAGAGAGAGGGCACGATCTCTATAACTTGAAGAAGGGCAGAGCGGTGCTCTCCAGTGACTCTCACGTCCTTGTTGCCAGCGCTCTCCAGTAGCTTGGATAGCAACCCAGGCGTGAGAGATGCCATGTGAAACACCTATGCTGCGTTTTGCTCTTTTTGGTTTTTTGCTAGCACAGCGGTAGTAATAAGATTGCAACAGAATCACCATATCCCAATGCAGAGAGAGAGATGATCCTAGAAAGGTGAAGTCGCAATCAGAATCTCAATGCTGCGACTGAGTGCAATGACATGGGAGAGGGTGCAAAGCTGTTTTGGCAGAATGGATGGGACACATGTCAAAAGGAGATCATGTGATTCCTGAGCTTGAGATTTCCGCACAAGTGAAAGAAAGCGCAGGCTCCTAGGTTTATCCAGCAGATAAGAGAAACAGACAAAGCTAGCTAGCTAGTACTAAGAACAAAAGATTAATACCCTTCTTGTAGCTTCACATGTCACTTGTTATGCCATTCTTTTATTTTGTGTGCTTCATAGTAGTTTCTTCTGTTTTTTTCCCCCAGAAGACCAATGTCAGCAAAATGCCAATCAGAATGGGAAGACAAGTTTCAAACTGAAGGTTTTGTGAAAGAAAAGAGAGAGAAAGAGGAAATATTGCATTAGTGTTTGGTATTTTATTTTGAAAGCGTGTTTAAAAATTTTTATTTTTATTTTTGTTTTAAATTAATATATTTTTAATGTTTTCATATCATTTTGATATATTGATATCAAAAATAATTTTTTTTTTTAAAAAAAAATATTATTTTAATATATTTTAAAATAAAAAACACTTTGAAAAGCAA
>Ga0307514_10006638_pt1 | contig 10035 bp, 8 predicted proteins | sample 16_EM_MG_FD_203088 | JGI IMG/M metagenome (GOLD analysis project Ga0307514, IMG submission 203088) | Populus trichocarpa ectomycorrhiza microbial communities from riparian zone in the Pacific Northwest, United States - 16_EM | ecosystem: Host-associated > Plants > Roots > Unclassified | place...
CAGTCAAGGAACACTACTTTGCCCGGTTGTCAGTCGATCTTGATCCGAACAAGCCCGACTTTGGAGAATCACGATGGATCACGTCAGAGGATGTGAACGTCGAGCACCTGCTCGATGTCTTCACAACGATCGATGGAGACTCGGCCGATGTCTGGGAAGCCTGCAACGATTTCATGCGTCACCTCTATTGGCACAAAGAGCGACTCGTCATTCTCAAACCAAAGATCGAAGGGCTTCCAGATAATCATCCCTCCAAGCCAAAATGCTTATGGAAGCTTTCACGCTTATTTGGATCGGCTGGAAATCATGGGGAGAAAAAGCGACTCCTCACCCATGCCTTGATGTTGTCAAAGGAGCGTGGGGATGATGAAGACGTCGCTGGGATGTTGAGTGACCTATCTGATTCAAATCGGATGATGGGCCTCTACGAGGAAGGGATACAACGGGGGAGAGGCATTGGAGATTTTGGAATCGCTCGATGACACAGTGGGACTGGTGGACTGTTTGATTAACCTCGCTTGGTTGTTGCAGGATGAGGGCCAGCTCGACGCGGCAGAAGAGACGGCATCCCGCGCGATCAATCTCCTCTCAGAGAAAGAAGGTCAATTTCGGCTCTGCAGATCTCATCGTGTTCTCGGCAATGTATATCAATCCAAGGGCGAGATCGAGAAGGCCATTCACCATTTCGAGGCAGTTCTCGGAATCGCATCCTCTTTCGACTGGCATGATGAGCTGTTCTGGACTCATTACAGCCTGGCGAGACTGTTTTGCTATGAAGCAAGGTTCGACGACGCAAACGCTCACCTTGAATGCGCCAAGTCGTACACAGGCAATAGCGCATACAACATGGGTCGTGTGATGGAGCTGCAGGCTGATGTTTGGTATGACCAGGACAGGCTTGAAGAAGCGAGGTCTGAGGCCCTGCGGGCCACCGATGTTTATGAGAAGCTCGGGGCTGTGAGGGATGTTGAGGACTGCAGAAAACTCCTCCAGAGGATTGGGGAACAAATGAACAACCCGGTTGTCACTGGTCAGTCTGGATTCACTTATGAGCTACTGCAAACGATGCGATTTCCTGCGCGTATTGACTTTCCACTCTAAGCTAAAGGAGCCGAATGAAAGCATCTACAGTCGTGTCGAATTCCCCAAGTTCATCCACACGCAAGCCATCAACGTCTCGCCCTCTCATCCCATCTGCAGTAGTTTTCTTTAACGTAACCGCGTAACACCCTCATCCCCACACCAAAAACTGTACCTTTTCCCGCTTCCTACATCACATTTATTTCGCATTTGTGTATTCCACAAACCACTTGTGGTAGTCAATGGTTTTGTTCTGCAATTTCGCAGGCCGTACCCTGTTGATAAGGTGGGTAAATTATCGGAGCAACGCCGGGTCGAAGAGTTGGTCGGTACTTGGATCTCTGACGACCACCCCCAGGAGACTGGAGATCCGCGTCATGCCTCGAGAGGATGAATGAACGATAGCAAGGAATGCCATCATGCCTAAAACATCAGGATACGGGGCAGCTACAGTCTGTGCTCGAGCGGCATATCGTAAAACAAAGAGGATACCACGTGTATGGTGTTTTATCTTCCCATTGAACAAAGATGCACGTGAGCAATCCGGAATTACTATGACCGTAGCACGTAAACACAGTAAGGTTAGGTCCATTGGCTGTGGCTATGTGGGTAGAAGAGGGCTCACCCGAGTTGCATTGCACGGCACCCAGTGCAAGTCCAGTGGCAAACTAAGCGAGTCTTGCCAGCGAAGCATCCAAGCAATATCTTGCTCCGTAGGCTCAACGCATATATTCTGGTATGCGCATAGTCGGCCAATCGAATCCGGGGGCAAGTCGTATGCCTCACCTCAGCATAAGGGAGTGTCTGGGCCGCTAATGCCGAAAATATGAGGAACAGGGATTGGGTCGTCGCCGGACAACGGCATATCCTACAAAAATACGTGAATCAACTAATTGACAGACTGCGCTTACGACTGTTGTAGGAGCGATGAACGAGGATGGAGATGGAGTGCCGAGTCCGAAGTAGAAGATAAACCGATGCATGCAACACATGGAGGTGATCGAAGAACAAGATCCGAGCTCGAAGCGGGGCACCTGGGTTACTTAAACAGTTGAACCGGACGACGTGTGGTTCTGGCGTTGGTGACTGAGTGGGACGATAGGATCCTAGTGACGGATCCGGATCGAGGGCCGTAATAATGACGGGCCACTCGACGCTAACCAGCTACACGGCAATGTTGAGTTTTCGCAATATCGACCACCCTCCGACTCTCTGGATGTTGTGGGGGATCACGCGACGGGAACAACCAGTACTAGAGCATCTTCGAAGTAAGGCGTTTCTACGAAAGCGCTCGGGTGACCAGCGGATCATAGTACTCGTCTCCGAACGCTGTGACTGCAAATACGATTGTCTTTGTAGTATGCGCCAGACGTGCGACTCTCTCGTCTCTACCCGTACTCGTGTTCCACTTCAGTCTGTGCGCCACGTAATTTTCCCGGTTGAAGACAAATCGTGGTGGTCTGAAGGACCGAATCCTAACCCACGCTAACTAAACTTTCCTCGCCGCCTCCGTCGCGTCGCGTATCTCGCGGATGTAGGTTCTGTGTGCGTGCGTCGCTCGCTGTGGCGATTCATACCGGTGTACACTGGCGCTAAATCTGACGCTGTGATGGGGGACGCCACAAACAAGTACGCTACGCCTCACGCTTGCAGCACCTCCATCTTGCAGAAAGCATCCTTCCTCTCCCTAGACCATATCTTACAATCATGTCTACCCCCTTTCGAGGGACTTCGGGTCCAAGTGGATCAAGACCTACTCCCGGACAACTAGCAGTGGGTGGTAGCCGCGTAGCGCCCGAGCCAGCGTTGGCATCGTTGCAACAGATACCGCCAGCACAATCGATATCTGATCAACTCAGAGGACTGACTGTAAGTCCACTCACCGATGTCTTCGGTCTCAAGGCTGATAAACTACAAAACTACAAGCAATCTGTCGAAAGGCTGCGGTCACAGAACGAGGTACGATCCTGTCCGTCCGACCAAGTATCTGCCTGACCGGTCAGAAGGAGTCGGCTGTGACAAAGGAACAGATCGACGCTTTGCTGAAATTGTTGGACAAGCCGGACGTCGGGATTAACGATGGGTATACGGACCATAACCCGCAGTCAGCACGGAGCAACGTGCTACTCGTGTCAGTTATTCCGGTCCTCCTTTATTCAACCCCCATTGAATTCTCTCCAGCACCCTGGAACAAATCAAAGACAAGCTCCGAGATGTGTCCGATCGCGTCGAGAATGCGGGTTACATGGAAAGGAATGACGCCAATGTTTTGTCTGAAGTCATGGATGAGATTCGAGCCGTTATAATTGACTGTAAAGTGAGCATCAAGAATCGAGCGAGCTCAGCGACTAAATCACTAACGAACCCAGTCTATTATACCTGCGCCTAGTATACCTGGCGAATCGCCTCCATCCGCACCGAGGGCCTGTTTCGGACGCGACGAGTTGATCGAGGAGGTCGTTGGTTACGCGGTAAATCTGACTCCCATCGCTCTTATCGGTGCTGGTGGGATTGGCAAGACGTCAATTATTCTGGCTGTTCTTCATAACCATCGCATCAAGCAACGCTTCGGCGATAATCGTCGATTCATTCGATGTGATCAGTTCCCAGCCTCTTCCACTCATCTCCTAAACCGACTCTCCAAGGTTACCGGTGCGGGCGTCGAGAATCCCGAGGATTTGGCGTCCCTATACCCATCCTTATCTTCCAGGGAGATACTCATAGTCCTCGACAACGCCGAATCCATCCTCGACCCACGGGGGACAGACGCCAAAAAGATCTATGGGTTGGTGGAGGAGCTGAGCCGATGGGAGACGATATGTCTCCTTATTACGTCCCGGATCTCCACCATTCCATCCGAGTGCGAGATTGTCGACATACCAACGCTGTCAATCAACGCCGCGCGAGACACGTTCTATCGCATATACAAGAAGAGAGAGCAGTCGAACCTGATCACCCAGATCTTGGAGCAACTTGACTTTCATCCCCTCTCAATCACCCTACTCGCGACAGTTGCACATCAGAACAAGTGGGACACGGAACGATTGACGAGAGAATGGGAGACACGACGAACGAGCACATTGCAAACCGAGCACGACGAGAGCCTTGCCGCCACGATCGAACTTTCACTCTCCTCCCCCTTGTTCCAAAAGCTCGGCCCCGACGCGCGAGCACTTCTTGGAATCGTCGCCTTCTTCCCACAAGGCATCAACGAGAACGATGTCGATGAGATTTTTCCCGCGATCCCCAACGGAACGAACATTCTCGACAAATTCTGTGTCCTTTCCCTGACATATCGGAGCAACGGGTTCATCACGATGCTTGCACCACTCCGAGATTACCTTTCAGCCAAGGATCCAAAATCATCTTCACTCCTCTGCACAGTCAAGGAACACTACTTTGCCCGGTTGTCAGTCCAACTTGATCCGAACGAGCCCAACTTTGGAGAATCACGATGGATCACGTCAGAGGATGTGAACGTCGAGCACCTGCTCGATGTCTTCACGACGATCGATGCAGACTCGGCCGGTGTCTGGGAAGCTTGCGCCAATTTCATGTGTCACCTCCTTTGGCACAGACCGCGACTCGTCATTCTGCAGCCAAAGATCGAAGGGCTCCCGGATGATCATCCCTCCAAGATGGATTGCTTATTGGACCTTTCGCGCTTACTCGGATTGGTTGGAAATCATGTGGAGAAAAAGCGACTCCTCACCCATGCCTTGATGTTGTCAAAGGAGCGCGGGGATGATGAATACGTCGCTGGGCTGTTGAGTGACCTATCTTATTCAAATCTGATGATGGGCCTCCACGAGGAAGGGATAAAACGGGCAAGGGAGAGCTTGGAGGTTTACGAATCGCTCGATGGCACAGTTGGACTGGTGGACTGTTTGATTAACCTTGCTTGGTTGTTATGCGAGGACGGCCAGCTCGACGCGGCAGAAGAGACGGCATCCCGCGCAATCAATCTCCTCCCAGAGAAAGAACATCAATTTCGGCTCTGCCAATCTCATAGTGTTCTCGGCAATGTATATCGATCCAAGGGCGAGACCGAGAAGGCGATTCACCATTTCGAGGCGGTTCTCGGAATCGCATCCTCTTTCAATTGGCACGGTGAGCTGTTCTGGGCTCATTACCACCTGGGGGGACTGTTTTGCGATGAGGGCAGGTTCGACGACGCAAACGCTCACGTTGACCACGCCAAGTCGTTCGTGGGTAATGTCACATACTACCTGGGTCGGGTGATGCAACTACAGACTAAGGTTTGGTACCACCAGGGTAGGCTTGAAGAGGCCAGGTCTGAGGCTCTGCGAGCCACCGATGTTTATGAGAAGCTCGGGGCTACAAGGGGTCTGGAGTTATGCAGAGAATTCCTTCAGTTGATTGAGGAGGGGATGGACGATCCGGTTTCCTCTGGTCAGTCCGGGTCCGGCGATTGTGGACTACCGCAAATTGTGTATTTTCTGCATGTATTGACTTTCCATTCTAGGCTGAAGGAGCCGGGTGGATGAATCGACGATCGCGTCAAGTTCCACAAACACATCCATACGCGACCCATCAACGTCTCGTCCTCTCATTCCGTCTACCATGGTGTCCTCCAACACGACCATGTACCACCCCCATCCCTCGCTCTGTTAGTCCCCTCTGCTCACGTGTCATTTCATGTTTGTTTTCCCGCTACCCGTCGCTGAATCTACATCAAGAACTGTACTTTTTCTCATTTCCCACACCGTGTTTATTTCGTGTGCGTTTGTGTATCCCGCAAACTACTTGTCGTATCCAATGCTTTTGTTCAGCAACGTCGCAGTTTTCGAGGAGTCACTCACCCTGTCCGTGTCCTGTCGGCAAGATGGAACCATTATTGGAGAAACGTCGGGTCGAAAAGTTGGTCGACCCATTGTTCCATAACACTCTTCGCATCGTCAAATATTCAGCACCTCGACAATGTCTGACGTTGCATTTTTGACGCGTTGTCATCAGGTAGCAACAAGTTGGGTAGGTGGCCGTTTTTCGTTGAACGGCTGGGCTCCGCAGACATGGACAATGATTGATCCGCAGTGCAGAGGTATGGACGACCTACCCTTAAGATCGGGGGAATGTAGGAGTCGGATCACGACGTCGAAGGAGCGACAGTGAAATCTTCCTTCCCATTGAATGGGGACGGTAGTTACACGAAGACAGTAACGTGCGCTTATGTATACACGAGAAAGCGGTGCGTGTTATACTTCTAGAGGTTTAAATAAAGAAAAGACCTGTTTAACGGGTCGTGGAAACGAGTGGATCCCATGGATCTCCAGGATACTGTGGGGAAATAAATGCTGGAGGGAATTCTAGTATTTCTGGTAGATAGAGATGCTGTTTATCCTGATCAAAGCGTCTGAAAAGGGTGTTTGAAGTAAGTGGTAGTAATCGTGAAGCAGAAGGATGAAAATCGCACGGTCATAGTTAGATGGGTTCGCGACAGCATTCGCACAAGTTCCCGGAAAGCCACCGCTGCTGTAAACAGCTCCAGCCCAATCACCGCAAATCGTGATATTGATGACCACTGAAAGAAAACAGAGTTTTCCTATGTTGTATCCGAAGGAACGAAACGGGTTGGACATACGTTGCATATCCTGGAATGACTTCCCGATGTCACAAGAATCGTCCGTCCAACGGGCGACAGGGGTTCCCCAACTATCCGGGTCGGGGCATCCATCCTCGATATCCTGAGGGATTTCATCACGCGCGAACCTCCAGAAGATCAATTGCGTGTCATCCCATAGCATGACGACTACACCTCCGTTACCGGCGTTGAAGGGCGCGCCGGCGGTTCCATCGGAGTCTTTAATGGCGCATCCAGCGTTGCTCCCAGCTCCACTTCGACACTCAGTGCCAAGAGGTCTCCCATCGAAGCCCGCTTCAACGTCCATCCTACATGTAGCCTTGCTACCGGTGTGGAGGGTGACTTGGTTGGATCGATCATTGTTGACGTACTCGATGATGTCCACCTGACGAACCAGGGATCAGCGAGGCTGGAGGTCCGGGCCGTAATAAAAAACGCGCACCTCCCCTCCCTCCGGCCACGAAGGACTAACACACCTGATCAGTGGCCTAATTCATGAATTGAAAACGAGATTAAAACAGTACCCGACAGCTGAGGGAACAACGAATCAATGCAAAACTCCTCGTGCACAAAGACCGAGGGTGCTCACTCCAGAAGGCAGGCCATACAGAAGGCCCATAAGCGAACTTGCTGAAATCACCAATGAAGAGACCGCTGTTGTAGCTTGCTTTGCTGCTTATGCGAACGCTATCCGGGAGGCACAACTACAGGATCAAACGCGTTCGATCGACCATGTGGGAGACAGGAGCTTACGATCTGCGTTTACCGCCAGGGGAAACGCTGCCCTCGTTGTCCACCCTCAAGACGGCGCTACCGTCTTGATCCACGTACGCTAGATCTCCGGAGTTTTGCCGGGTTTGGTAAGCCACGTTTCCGTGTGTGGGATCAGGGCCGGAGAAGAAATTCCATTCGCTGTAGGAATAACTCAGCACGGAATATAAGAAAAAAAACTGAGCCCTCACTTACTCGAAGAACGTGTCGCCTTGGTGTTTGCGTTGTAGCCAGTATCCGTTCGATGTTGTTCCATTTGTGTAAACCAAACTCTTCGCGTTGCTATTGACGCGGTTGATTGCAAGGGCAAATGATGCAAGTGGGAGTGCGATTGGTACTAGAAGCAAGGAGCGCATTGTAGTGGGATCTGTGGATGGGAGGCGAAAGGGAGGAATGCGGAAAGTAAGGTCAGGAGTATCTCAATAAAAGTAAAATCTATAGGAGGCGCGATGTCCATGCCGAAACCCGCACCTCCCCAAGTAATATCCGACACACGTTAACCTTGGGTGGTTCTGCGCAATTGAACCGCCCCGGATGTCCCATGTAATGCCGCCTTGAATAGACGAAACGAGGGGGGAGGGCGTATTCAGAATGTGGTGATCCGTAGCAATCCCCGATCATTTAGTCTATGCCGAAGTCCGTCAGGGGGTATTCCGTGCACCCAGAAACAATCACCGGTGAATCGGGTGATCGAAGACAACACCCAGCCTCGGTTCAGTTGAAGACGAGGGGTGAAAGTCGTGTAACTGAAACATCCGGGCGACCACGGAGTTCACAGGGGATTTACAGCAAGCAGGGCAACTTGTGCCATGTCAACGCGCGAACGCAGAGATTATGGCATTGGTGTCTCGTGCTCAGAACCCTGACCATAATCGACTATGGACATGTCAGGTGGACGCACGTTAGGCGCGTGGTGGCTGCCAGCTCCGTTGATGGCGAATCGCCCGCACGGGACTCGTGGCATCGGCTCGCCAGGGATGATTCCGCAGTCGCGATTTCGCCTTCTGCGAGATCTGGGAACTCGATAGCCTTGCTTCACAGTTTTGAGCTGAAACGGCCTAACGCAACTCAGAACAAGCAAGTTTCGTGACTTTTCGTGTGAGAATGCGCGATTAACATTGCGATGAAGACAGATTCAGTATCAACAGGAACGGACGCAGGCTATGGTCTCTGGTCAGTGCTAGTCCAACCAAGCAAGGATACCCGATCGGTCGCTCACCGGTGATTCACAGAATTAGGATCACTCCACCTTTAGCGAGTCTTTGCCGTCATCACTGACGGTCAGCTCTACGGCCCACAAGAACAGAGTGAAGAAGACGCTCATCCATCTCCACCAAACATGGGAAGAGTAGTCCAACACTGAAACCAAGCGGGATGGTCAGAGTCACGAGAGGCTGCGCCAGATGTGAAAAGGGAAACGCACATAAAAGGTGTGAATACACCATAATCATGATGGATTGTCGATACGTCAACAGCAGATGAGCTAGTGCGGACGTCGGTCGGTCTCCCCAACTATCATCAACACCGACCTCTGTCTCCCAGCTGTCTGCCCCGATGGTGGGGAGGATTTGAAAAGCCAGGTTGAGGACGACGAGTCGATACACAAGTGCAACAAGCACCGGTTTAGGAAGCGTGTTCGTAATGAAATTGATCAGATTCTGGATGGAAGGTAGGATCTTGATGTTCCCCAACAGCGGTGGAGCGGTGCTGGAAGCAAGTTAGGGGTGCTTCAGGTGCCAAGAGGGTGGAGCTCACTACGCGGATGACGGGTTTGTGAATGATTCAGAGTCGAAGCCGCAAAGCCAGAAATTGTAGGCCAAGAATAGGGCCAACCCTGAGGATTCGATGATGTTGGTACGCCGGAGACCGAACCCAATGAACGTTAAAAAAACGAAGGCAGTGAGTGCCACGCCCAAAAGTGTCGAGGTTAGTGGGCTATCGGCCGCAGTGGGATACGACTATTCGACGCACGTGTCAAAGTTCAGAGAGGACATTTCGATTGGAATCGGGGGCTACTCACCCATACAATTGATACCGCAGAGGCAACGTAGGCAACCGCGGACGCGATTAACAAACCAAACTGAGCGCCTTCACGCTCCTCCACCAGATCCCTCCCAACTCGCCCGAGCTGCTGTGCGACGACAAGACTTGATAGGCATTCGATGATAATGAATCCTGGACTCGAGAATAGTAGAATCTTTCCCCACCAATCCGCTGAGAACGTCAACCACGGGCTCAACTCCTGCGAGAGGAGGTTGAAAGAGACGAGGAGAAGGAAGATGTGGGTCGGAGTTTGCAGAAACGGTAGCGCCGGATTCCCCCAGAACAAGAGCAGAGTGCCGTGAATAAGTGAATGGATTAGATACAAGAGTGAAAGGAGCAGAAACGCGTTCGTGGACAATGTCACAAGCGTCAAGGGTAAGAAGAGTAAGATTTGGATGATCGTGGATGCCCTGCTGGCTGGTCAGATACGTCGGATGCGCTGGTTAAAAGCTGGGAAAGTACCCTGCGATTCCGGACAGCGCAGACCAGAAGAACCGTAAACCGAAAGCCATTCGTCTGTCGTTGTCGTCTTCGTTTTC
>Ga0307514_10006639_pt1 | contig 10035 bp, 9 predicted proteins | sample 16_EM_MG_FD_203088 | JGI IMG/M metagenome (GOLD analysis project Ga0307514, IMG submission 203088) | Populus trichocarpa ectomycorrhiza microbial communities from riparian zone in the Pacific Northwest, United States - 16_EM | ecosystem: Host-associated > Plants > Roots > Unclassified | place...
CACGCTGCAGGCCATCGAGGCGGGCGCGCCGGTCGACCTGGTGTTCCAGTCCGTCGCCGGCACCGAGAAAGCCAACACCAGTTTCGGCATCAACCTCGCGGTGCTCAAGGAAGCGCGCGACGCGGCACTGTCGCTCAAGCGCGCGACGGTGGGCGACCCGTCGACCGCCAACGTCATGTACTTCGAGACCGGCCAGGGCTCGGCGCTGTCGGCCAACGCGCACCACGGTGTCGACCAGCAGACCTGCGAGGTGCGCGCGTATGCCGTGGCGCGCGCGTTCGGGCCGCTGCTCAGCAACACCGTGGTCGGCTTCATCGGGCCGGAGTATTTGTACGACGGCAAGCAGATCATCCGCGCCGGCCTCGAAGACCACTTCTGCGGCAAGCTGCTCGGCCTGCCGCTGGGCTGCGACGTCTGCTACACCAACCACGCCGAGGCCGACTCCGACGACATGGACAACCTGATGACGCTGCTCGGCGCTGCCGGCCTGAGCTTCATCATGGGTGTGCCGGGCGCCGACGACATCATGCTCAACTACCAGAGCACCTCGTTCCACGACGCGCTGTACCTGCGCGAGGTGTTGGGCCTGCAGCGCGCGCCCGAGTTCGAGGCCTGGCTGCAGAAGATGAACATCTCTGACGCAGCAGGCCGTGTGAAGCCCATCTCGTCGGGCCACCGCCTGATCGAGCAGATGCGCTTGCCGCGTCTGGCCGCGTGAGTCCCGCATGAGCGACAACATGACCGACAGCAAGGTCATCACCCCCGACCCCTGGGCCGAGCTGCGCGTGCACACGCAGGCGCGCGTGGCGCTTGGCCGCTCGGGCGTGAGCATGCCCACGCAAGAGGTGCTGGGCTTCGGCTATGCGCATGCGCTGGCGCGCGATGCGGTGCACTTGCCGCTCGACGTGCCGCTGCTGTGCGAGCAGCTTCAGGCCAAGGGCTGGCCGACCGTGGCGGTGCACAGCGCCGCGGTGGACCGGGCCACCTACCTGCTGCGCCCCGACCTCGGCCGGCGCCTCGATGAGGCCTCGCTGGCCACGCTGGGCGACCACGCTTCGCAAGCCGCCTGCGACATCCAGCTGGTGATCGGCGACGGCCTGTCGTCACTCGCCATCAGCCGCCATGCCGTGCCGCTGATCGAACAGATCCGCGCGCAGGCGCCGGCAGGCTGGCGCTTCGGCCCCATCGTCGTTGCGCAGCAAGCCCGCGTGGCGCTTGGCGACGTGGTGGGCGAGCGCCTGCATGCCAAGCTGGTCGTGATGCTGATCGGCGAGCGCCCCGGCCTCAGCTCACCCGACAGCCTGGGGCTCTACCTCACCTGGGCGCCACGCAGCGGCCGCAGCGACGCCGAGCGCAACTGCATCTCGAACGTGCGGCCCGAAGGCTTGAACTATCCGCAGGCCGTGCGCAAGCTGCTGTGGCTGTGCCGCGAAGCGCAGCGCCTGCAGCTCACCGGCGTGCAGCTGAAAGACCGCAGCGACGTGGTCGAGCTCGGCACCGCCGCCGCGGCCGACGCCTTGCCCAGTGCGTGACCCTCAGCGGATGTGCAGCGCGCTCAGACCGAAGATGCCGATCAACCCCACCAGGATCAGGTAGATCGCCACGATGAAGTTGAGCAGCTTCGGCATGATCAGAATCAAGATGCCGGCGAGCAGAGAAATCAGTGGGGTCAGGCTCAGATGGAAGTTCATGCAATACCTCGGTGATGTGGTGAGCCGGCCATCGTAAGGCTCTCCGCGCAGCCGGCCGCCGACCGAAGTGGCCACGCCTCGCGGGAGGCGCATACTGGTCCCTTTCGTGCGAGCAAGAATCCATGACCGCCATCAAAACTTTCCGCCACCAGGACTACGAACTGATCTGCAGCGCGAAAGCCATCGACAGCGGAAAGTTCGTGCCGACGCTCATCGTCTCCAAACAGGCCTGGCCGACCCGGCCGCGCGTGATCGCGATGCAGCGTGCCGACTACGAGAGCGAAGAAGTCGCCATCGACGCCGCCTACACGCAGGGCATCGAGTGGGTGCAGAACTTCGGCTAGGTTGGTCGAACAAGGCTCCCGCCCCGCTCGGCACCCGACGCCTGACGCGCCAGCCTCAGGCGCTCAGTCCTTCGGGCCGAGGCGGTCCATGTCGTGGATCTCGCGCTCGTGCGTCGGCGGGCCGTCGAGCGAGATGCTCTCCCAGCCGTTGTCGTAATCGACGACCCGGAACCGCCGCTCGGGCAGGTGCCCGTGCGTGCTGGGGAAGAGGGCGAACACCTGGTCGCCGGCGTGCAGCGCCGCCACCACCGCGTCGACGGTGGCCACGCTCTCGGGCTCGGCCCAGTCGTTGCTGCGCGTATCGACGCGGCCCCACAGAACGGCGATCACGCGCCCGTCTTTGTCGAGGCGAACTTTGGAGACGGCGAACACAGTCATGGCCTTCCTTTCGGGCAAGAGGGGAGACACCCGGATGCACCGCGCGGAGAACCCGCGGCACAGCCAACGGACTCCGAGCGTACACCGGCATGGCCCGCTCTTGCAGGCCTCTTGCGCCGAGGGCCTTAGTGCGCTGGGGTCAGCGGCCGGTCTCCTTCAGATAGGCCGCGCGCGCCGCCACGCCGATGTTGGCGAAGTCGGTGAACACGCCGTCGATGCCGGCACGGAAGTACGGCAGATACTCCGCCACCGGGTCGCCCTTGAAGGCACCGGCCAGGTACTTGGCCTCGTTGCGGAAGGTGTAGCTGTGCACGAAGAGGCCGGCCTTGTGCGCGTCGGCGATCAGGCTCGTCGGCGTCACGGTGTTCACGTCGGCCAGCGAGCCGGTGTAGGGCGTGCCGTCGGGGTTGGTCGTCTTCCACGGCGACACCGTCAGCGCCATCACCTGCGGCTTCCAGGGGCCGATGCCGTCGGCATAGGTCTTGATCTCGGCCAGGCCCGCGGGCGTGAGCATCGCGCCGAAGAAGCGGCCGTCACCGGCCAGCGTCCAGCTGTAGGGGCGCCCGTCGACGAAGTTGTAGACGTCGTCGGTCTTGTAGATCATCTCGCCGGTCTTGTAGTTGACGTCGTTGCCGTCAACCAGCTGCACGAGCCGCGTGTTGAGCCCGTTGGCGCGCATGTACTTCAGGCTCGCCGGGTCGAAGCTCTGCACCAGGATCGGTGCGGTCTTGCTGTTCAGGTTGTTGTCCTTGATCAGCTTGATGATGGCGTCTTCGAACGGGTGCGTGCCCGTGCCGCAACCGTTGGCAATGGCCTGCGCGTTGTTCCAGTACGGGTTCTTGGCTTCGGGGTAGACCGTGATGGTCCGGCCGGTGGCGGCGCTCTTGGCCTTGGCGATGTCGATGATTTCCTTCATCGTCAGGATGGGGAACTTGCCGTTCTCTGCCGTCGGGCGCTGGTCACGCGCGTCGTAGGTCGTGCCGGCGATCCATTGCTTGAGCTCGGCCACCGTGAAGTCGGTGATCGACCAGTCGTTGGTGTGGTCCTCGCCGTCGACGATCAGCGACTTGAGCACCGACTTCGGGTCGGCCGAGTCGGTGAGGTCGGTCAGGTACTGGGCCGGGCCGCCATAGGTGGCGAGCGAATACGTCACGTTGACCAGCCGGCCGGGCACCGTGCGCTTGCGCGCGGCCACGGTGGCATTGGTGGCCGCGACTGCCGTGATGTTGGTGTTGTCGCTGAGCCAGGGGTTGTGGCGGGCGACCAAGATGCAGTCTTTCGACAGGTGCAAATCTTCTTCGAGCGAATCAGCGCCGGCATCGGCAGCAGCGGTGTACGCCGGCTCGGTTTCTTCGGGGTGCAGGCCCGGCAGTCCGCGGTGGCCGATGACCAAAGGTGCGGCACCGTCGAGCGTCTTGAACGGCGCGGGGGCCGGCGCGTCATCGTCGCCACCACCGCAAGCCGTTGCCGCCAGCGTGGCGGCGATGAGGGTCAGGGTGGCGAGCTGGCGCTGGCTGCGCCGTGAGGGCTTGGACTTCATGGGGGTGGTTTCCGAAAGAAAACGCCGATCGTCGGTTGCTCCGGTGACACCCCTATGACATTCCGACTCAAGGCAGCAGGCGGGGCTCCGGGTATGTACCTGGGTAGCCCACCCCTCTTGCGGGCTCATCGCACCGAAGGCTTATGCTTGAGGCATGAAGACATTGGTCCGCTGGTTATTGCTCGCCGCCGCCTTGCTGCTGGTGGCTCACCTCTACCCCGGAGTCACGGTCAAGAGCTTCGGCTCGGCCATGATTGCCGCGCTCGTGCTGGGTTTGCTCAACGCCTTGCTGCGTCCGCTGCTGGTGTTGCTAACGCTGCCCGTGACGGTGCTGACGCTCGGCCTCTTCCTCTTCGTCATCAATGCGCTGATGTTCTATTTCGCCGCGTCGATGCTCGACGGCCTGTCGGTCGCGAGCTTCGGTGCCGCACTGATCGGCTCGCTGATCTACAGCCTGTGCGGCATGGTGATCGACGCGGCCCTGGAACGGTTGTTCCAGAGCCGTGGATAACAGCCCCCCAGTCGCTACGCTCCTGCCCCCGAGGGGCGCCGCCTGGCGGACCGGCAAAGCCGGATCCGCGGGCGTTGCTTGATGGGGCACTTGCTTCGCTCGTGCCGCCCGCTCCGCTACTTCAGCATCGCCTTGATACCGCGCACAGCCTGGCGGATGCGCGATTCGTTTTCGATCAAAGCAAAGCGCACATGGTCGTCGCCGTGATCGCCGAAGCCGATACCGGGTGACACCGAGACCTTGGCTTTCGCCAGCAGCAGCTTCGCAAATTCCAGCGAGCCCAACGACCGATAGCGCTCGGGGATCTGCGCCCAGATGTACATCGAAGCCTTGGGGCTCTCAACCATCCAGCCGGCTTCGTGCAGGCCTTTCACCAGCACATCGCGCCGCCGCTGGTATTGCAATGCGATGTCCTTCACGCACTGCTGATCGCCTTCGAGCGCAGCGATCGCCGCCACCTGCAGCGGCGTGAACGTGCCGTAGTCGTGGTAACTCTTGATGCGCGCCAGCGCAGCCACGAGATCGCGGTTGCCGACCATGAAGCCAACGCGCCAGCCGGCCATGTTGTAGCTCTTGCTCAGCGTGAAGAACTCGACCGCGATGTCTTTCGCGCCCGGTACCTGCATGATCGACGGCGCCTTCCAGCCGTCGAACACGATGTCGGCGTAGGCCAGGTCGTGCACGACGAGGATGTCGTGCTTGCGGGCCAGCGCAATCACGCGCTCGAAGAAGTCGAGCTCGACGCACTGCGCGGTCGGGTTGCTCGGAAAGCCGAGCACCATCATCTTCGGCTTGGGGTAGCTGCCGCGGATGGCCCGCTCCAGTTCGCCGAAGAAGTCGACGCCGGGCACCAGCGGCACCGAGCGGATGTCGGCCCCCGCGATCACCGCGCCGTAGATGTGGATCGGGTAGCTCGGGTCGGGCACCAGCACGGTGTCGCCGCGGTCGAGTGTGGCGAGCATCAGGTGCGCGAGGCCTTCCTTGGAGCCGATGGTGACGATGGCCTCAACGTCGGGGTCGATGTCGACCGCGTACCGGTCCTTGTACCAATGCGAGATCGCGCGGCGCAGGCGCGGAATGCCTTTGCTCGCCGAGTAGCCGTGCGTGTCGGGCCGCTGCGCGACCTCGGTGAGCTTGGCGACGATGTGCGGCGGCGTGGCCCCGTCGGGGTTGCCCATGCTCATGTCGATGATGTCTTCGCCCCGGCGACGCGCAGCCAGCTTGAGCTCGGCCGTGATGTTGAAGACGTAGGGAGGAAGGCGGTCGATGCGCGCAAAACGGCGCTGGCCTGCAGAGGAGGTCATGTTGAACTTTCACGTGAGCGCCCGGAACCGTCCGAGCGACGTGGCTTCGCGTGAAGCGAAACCCAGCGCGATGTTATCGCTGGAAGTTGAAAACAGAGTTTCGAACTGGCGGTCAATGTGTCGAACTTGCCTCCGGCTGGGCTTGTTCCGTCTCAGCTAAAGATTCGACTCGCTTTGATCCGACAAGTGATTCCGATGCCAGTCTCGGCCGCACAAACATGGGACATCCACTGGTAGACCAGATTGATGTCAACTGAAAGTCACCTTCTGGTGGCGAGTGGGTGACTTCCGGTTGATCTACTGCAAATGGAATCTGACGCGTCGCTGGTCTGTTCTTGATCGTGAGGGAACCATCGCATTGCGATACTGGCCGGCTCTGCTCTCAGGGGTGACGCCATGTACATCGATGCCAGAAAGTTTGACTACTCCCAGTTGAGCGCGACGGAGGCAGCTGTAGCCGTGTCGCGGGATAAGGCATTCACGGAGCAGGCATACGGAAAGTGGTTTGACGACAACGTGGGAGCAATCATCTCCCGCTTATGGGAGATCGATGACATTGGGGTGATCGAGCGATTCGGCGAATTCGTCAAGCTGATCAAGGAGGCAGAGTTCACGTATTCGCTGGGTGCCTACCAGAGCAGCATCGCGCTCGTAGGGATATCCGCGGAAGACTTCTGCCGATTCTTCGCCCAGACCTCGGGGCAAAACCTCGATGTACTGTCACAGAGCGACCGAATCAATCAGTTGCGCAGTCTGGGCCTTATCGACAATGCAACGAAGGCAAGCCTCCACGATATTCGGCGCCTGCGCAATGACTGCCTGCATTTCAACCAGGGCTTCAAGTCGAAGTCGGAGACCGATCTGAAAGCCGACGCGATCAATTCGATCAACAGGCTCAAGCACATCTACGGTGCCATCGTCGGTGCCACTGCCTACGATCAAGTCGATGCCAGCAAACTCATCACCATCATGGAAATTGTCGCAAGCGAGGGAGCTCGCGGATCTCACGACGGAGTGGTCAATCTGGACGACGCGCTCATCCGAGCGCGCAACATTTTTGCCCAAGTGACCGGCGTCGATCTATCGATGAATCTGGGGCATGAGCGTGTGCTGCGTTGGTCGCGTTACACGGTCAAGGAAGTGGATATGGAATGGGATCCGCCGGAGTTGACGCTCGAAGATTGCGTGTCCCGGATGCTGGTGATCGTGGACCTCAGCGAGGCAGACGTTTCCGCGTTGAAAGCGACGCCGCTGTCAGAGGGGGACGTGGTTTTAGCGGCGCTGGTCTCGGTGACCAATGGTCTAGGCATGTCCGCGCAGTGGCTGCTGGCAACCGCACCCGTGAAGGTTATCTGACACAGACTTCACCCAAGGTCACCGCCGGCCACGGACTACCGTTCGCAAAGGGCTGCTTCCTGCCAGCGAACGGGGTGGGGGCGCTGTACCCAACTCAACAGAGCCTTGTTTTCACTGCCCTATCGCGGCACTGTCGAGCTGCGTTGGGCGATCTTCACACCAGCGCCACGCACTTCGAAGCGCACGGTCTGCAGCACACGTTGATCACGGCCGACGAGGCTCAGCTCGTGCCGGCCCGGCCACGGTGCCCAGCTGATACGCTCGCCCTGGCCCATCGGCTTGCCGTCGAGCAGCCAGGTGCCGCGCTCGCCTTCGAAGGTGATGCGCTGCGCGCGCGGTGGCATGTCGGGGTCGAGCGCGAAGATGCTGCCGTCGCGCGGGCTGGTGATGCCGAAGCGCTGCGTGCCTTGCACTTGCGCCGTGGCCTTCCACTGCGTCTGCGTGGTGCCGGCGAGGAACAGCTCGTCGCGTGACGGTTCGCGATCGGCGTCGAAGCGCACACGATCAGCCACCACGCCGCTCGGCATGGCGGGCCGGCGTGAAGGCTGGCCTTGGTGCAGATGGCGCACCAGCGCCTGCCACACCGGCGCGGCGCCGCTCACGCCGCTCACGTTGTGCATCGCCTCGCCGCTCGCGTTGCCGACCCACACGCCAACGGTGTAGCGGTCGGTGAAGCCGATGCACCAGTTGTCGCGCATGTCCTTGCTGGTGCCGGTCTTCACGGCCGCGAAGCCGGGCGTGACGAGCGCGCTGTCGAGCCCGAAGGTGCGTGCGCGTGCCGCGTTGTCAGCCAGGATGTCGATGACCAGGTACACCGCTGCTGCATCGGCCACGCGCTGCGGCTTTGTCGACGCAGGCTTCAACGCCACGGGCGCGAACACGCCGCCATTGGCGAGGCTGCGGTAGGCGTTGGTCAACGCGAGCAGGCTGACGTCTGCCGCGCCGAGCGCCAGCGCATGGCCGTAGTAGCCACCCGACTCGGGCAGCGCCAGCCCCCATGCGTTCAGCCGCGCCAGCAAGGCATCGGGCCCGAGCATCGCGCCCACGCGCACGGCCGGCACGTTGAGGCTTGCGCCGAGTGCGGTGCGTGCGCTGATCCAGCCCTTGAATTCCTTGTCGTAGTTCTGCGGCAGGTACAGGCCGCTGGTGGTGGCGAGCTGCGCCGGCGAATCGTCGAGCAGGCTGGCCGGCGTGATGAGGCGGCGCTCGAAGGCCAGCTCGTAGACGAAGGGCTTGAGCGTGGACCCGGGCTGGCGGCGTGCGGTCACGCCATCCACTTGCGCGGCGTCCGACAAGTCGCCGCTGGAGCCGACCCACGCGAGCACCTCGCCGCTCGCGTTGTCGAGCACGAGCACGGCGCCGTCTTCGACGTTGCGGCCGTTCAACTCGGTGAGCTGCCGGCGCAGCGTGGCGGTGGCAATGCGCTGCAGCCGCGCATCGAGCGTGGTGCGCTGCGTGGCTTGTTCGGTCAAGGCCAGTTGACGCGCGAAGTGCGGCGCGAGCTGCTCGCCCAGCGGCATGCCGCCGTGGCGGTTGAGCGCGCTGTGCGACAGCGCGGTGACGCCTTCGCAGGCCTGCTTCTGCAGCTTCAGGATGCCGCAGGCGCGCTGCGCCACCACGTCGGCGCTTGCATTCGGGCCGCGCAGCAAGGCCGCGGCGATTGCAGCCTCTTGCGCGTCGAGCCCACTCGGGTACTTGCCGAACAGTGTTTGCGACAGGGCGCCGATGCCCACCAGCTCGCCGCGAAATGCCACGCGGTTGAGATAGGCCTCGAGCACCTCGCTCTTCTTCCACGACGCATCGAGCCGCTGGGCGGTGTAGGCCTGGCCGAGCTTCTGCGCGACGCTGCGGCCACCGGCAGGGCGGGCGAGGTCGTCGTCGAGCAGCCCGGCGAGCTGCATGGTCAATGTCGACGCGCCACGCGTTCGCGTGTTCCACACGTTGGCCCAGGCGCTTTGCGCCACCGCGCTCCAATCGACGCCGCTGTGCTCGTAGAAGCGCTTGTCTTCGCTGAGCACGATGGCCTGCAGCAAGGCCGGCGACATCTCGCGCAGCGGCACCCAGGGCAGGCGGCGCACGGTCTTGTCGATGCGCACGGTTTGCAGGGGCGTGCCGTGGCGGTCGAGCAGCGTTACGTCGGATGGGCGGTAGGCGGTCTTCACCTCCTGGAACGATGGAACTGCATGAGCCGAGGTCGCGATGAGCAATGCACACAGCGCCGCCGTCATTCCCGCGAAGGCGGGAATCCACGATGTGCCGCGATGCTGGATTCCCGCCTTCGCGGGAATGACGGGCGAGATCACGGTGCCACTTCCAGCGCCGCATTCGGCAGTTCGCCGAAACTCTCGGGCGCATACATCGCCTCCACACGCGTCGGCGGCAACGCGAACTTGCCGGGGTTGTTCAAGCGCACGGTGTATTCGACGACGTGTTTGCCACGCGGCAAATACTCGTAGTAGCTGCGGAAGGCCTCGAAGCTGCGCTCTTCATACGCCGTCCACGCGCTGCCTTCGCGCTTCTCGGTGCTGGTGGCGATGGCCGAATCTCGCCCCAGGCCCGAGCCGAGCAAGGTCGCGCCGCCGGGCACCGGGTCGCTCACCACCACCCAGGTCATGTCGCTCTGCGCTTCGATCTCGACACGCACGCGCAGCACGTCGCCGCGCGACCACTTGCTCTTGTCCTTTTGCTCCACCGCAGTGACGCTGCGCGTGAGGCTGTAGCCGGCGCGGACCGGCGCCTTCAAGGGCACGGCCGCGAGGCTTTGCACGGTGAGCCACGGTTTGCCGCTGCCTTCTTGCGTCACGTTGAGGTTGCCGGCTTTCTCGGGCCACGGCAGTTTTACCGCACCGCCCTCCACCGAGCGGCTCCAGTCGATGGCCATCGGCTTGTCGCCGGTGCTGGCGACCGTCTT
>Ga0307514_10006640_pt1 | contig 10034 bp, 9 predicted proteins | sample 16_EM_MG_FD_203088 | JGI IMG/M metagenome (GOLD analysis project Ga0307514, IMG submission 203088) | Populus trichocarpa ectomycorrhiza microbial communities from riparian zone in the Pacific Northwest, United States - 16_EM | ecosystem: Host-associated > Plants > Roots > Unclassified | place...
CTAATACAAAATATAACATACTCCAAGTATGAATAGCTGGTATATATTACCAATGCTTGACCTAATAAATGCTCTATCCCTGGTGCTGTATCAAACCTTGTGTTGTATCACATCACGCATCAAGCCACTGGCCATGATAATTGAGCTTCGGAAGCTATCATCAAAGTCTACAGATCATAGCACATACACTTACAAATGATCTATGGCTATGCTCTACATTAATTGGAACTCAAAATAATTAGTGCCCATGGGCCTATAGGATGGTTAATTCTGATAGAACGTCTCGAGTGTTATTCCATGAACATGATGATGTCGTCTCTATCTAGAGTCTATCTCCCATGCCCAGCCCGCTAGCGTATGGCTAGTATGCCTGACATACTAACACCTCCCCTCGGGTGTACTACAAAATGACAAACATAAATATAATAAACGCATGAAAAAGAAAGAAAAAAATTAAAAGGAAAAAAAATAAACAATGTAAGTAAGCCAAAGAAAATATTCTGCCTCCCCTCGTTGTACCAAGTTTCTTGAAATGTGTCTTGTACTTGTCCAGATTGTCAGTGACGGAAGTGCACGTTGTGAAAAACTTCTACAAACGGGAAAAACTTCCGCATCTCTTTATTCGAGATCGTGAGTCGCTGAGTGCACGTTGTAGGAAAACCTTCTACAGGCGGGAAAACTTCCGCATCTCTTTATTTGAGATCGTGTGGTCTGCAGGGATAACTTCTGTCAAATCATTGCGACTGGGGAGCGCATAACATGCTCCTCACCACTTAGGTGTTCGCGATCGTGTAGTCTGCAGGGATAACTTCTGTCAGATCATTGCAACTGGGGTAGAAGTAGGGTTTCGGGGAATATCAGTCTTTCCCAGCGTTAAGTAGACAGAATTATGAGAGCGTAGATATCTCACAATTCTGATGATGCCCATCCAGTATCTAGTTGTCGGATGAGCAGAGAATTAGGCAAGTTTGCAGACAGCGTATGCAATGTCTGGTCTGGTTCCCAGCATGAGGTACATCAATCTGTCAATTGCTCGTTGGTAAACCCGGGTTTCTTTGGTATCCAAAAAGATATCATTTTTCTTGGGTTCCCATTGTTCATTGGGATCCATTGGAATTGAGACTGGCGTGGTGTTCGACATAAGAAATTCTTCCAGGATATCGTGGACATAGGGAGCGTGATCTATGTATAGCCGTCTGTTGGGGCGGCGTATCCAGAGGGCTATGAATTGGATTACCAGGGCATATGTTTCATTAAGTTCACTCTTTTGTTTGCGAGTCCCCACGAGCAACCAATCTGGCCTTGAAGCGTTGAGCTCTTGCTGCTTGGAGCTTTTCTTCTCCTGTTTTGATCAGTGCACCAGGAGGGGGGGGGACGAGCCTAGGGAAAGAGAGTGTTTGCAAAGCCATTGGGTTGGGAGCGCATTCTTCTAAATCATAGTATACGAAGTTTTCCCTATTGGCTACCACCCATAGTGCACCCTGTTTAAACATAAAACATTTCCCATTCTTCAAGGTAAATCTGAGACCTTTCGCCTCTAATTGTCCTATTGAGATTAAGTGAGTGTTGGGGAGCAGGTCTGTGCTATACATTACATCTGCAATGTTTATGGTGCTACATGAGAGATATAGAACCAGGTATCCCTTCACCGTTGTGTGAATTATTTCATTAGCAGTCTCTACCGGGGTGGGATCGATGGCTATCATGTTGATGGGTAGCTGGAGGTTACCAGTGTAGTGGTTAGAAGCTCCAGAATCCATCAGCCACCTCGGATTCCCATTTTTTGTGCCTTGACCAATAGGTCTAACCATGCATGCATGATTGATTACTCCTGTCATATTTTTTCCGATAGGGATGGCCTGGAGAGTCTTTGCATGATTCTTCCTCTTTCTTTGAGGTTGAGATTCTGTATCAACAGATTCGGAATAGTAATCTGAAAAGGAAGAAGAGTGCTCATCAGATAAGGGTTCCCGTTTAGTTCGCTTCTTTTGCTTTCCATATTCCTTCGATACTCTACTTTTCCTGACTGATATCTTGAAATCTTGCTGCGTATGCCACCAGTGCAAGTTGTTGTACAGAGGGCCTTTGGAGTTTTTGTATAGCAATCCGTCTTGAAGCCAGTTTTTCTTTTCGCATGCACGCTTCCCGGATGTCCTTGATTTGTAGGCCGTTATTGCCACCACGATCCATACTGGTGAGGGTCCTAACTAGGGTTGCGTATTCTGATAATAGATTGGCGGGAATCTGCCATTTTATCTTCTGATCGCTAACATCTTCTCCCAAGTATTTGAGATCCGTGGCTGATTACCTCATTGATGAAAGTTAGAACAGGCTGACCAGAAGGCTATTGAATGTCAGGGTGAGTTGGAAGACGTTTGCAGAAGATGAGGACTGAAACAGGTCTTCGAGCATAGTCCACGCTTGATTAGCGGACATGTTATCCATCAAGGAGGCTTGAGTTTCTGGTTTGCAACGGAAATATATCTCGGAAAAAGCCCATTTATCTGCCTTCTCCCAACTACCATCCGCATCTTGAGGACGATCATGATCAACAAGATCGATGAGGCACATTCTCATCAGCAAGATCTGCATATTCTTCCTCCATACTCCGTAGTTCGTATTATCAAGCAGGTTAAAGACCAGAGTCTCACGGTGCAGGCTTTTTGGGATTTCCAAGTCTTTCATGTCCACCGGGTTTGCCATGTTGCTTGCCATGTTGTAAAGGATGATTATTAGAGATATATATGGTAGAAGAGTATTATTAGAGGTGTATCCTTCGACATTCTGTAATATGAGGTATCAAAGCTTAAAGGTAGATACCGCAGGCTCATACTTGATAGAACGTCTCGAGTGTTATTCGTCTCTATCTAGAGTCTGCCCCGATCTATCTCCATGCCCAGCCCGCTAGTGTATGCCTAGTATGCCTGACGTACTAACAAATTCTACCCCCCTTGAACCTGTTGAAACATGCTAGTGCACTTTACACTTCCATCACATACTGAACTCCGTGAAGCATTACATGTTGAAGTATAATCATATATTCACGCCACATATATGAGAAGCATGTGTTACCTATTCCTCGTGTATATATAGGTAGCTGGATAGCTCATATAGAACCACAATTCACACAGTTCATTATGTTCCATAAGTCTGCTGGAATACATGCTCGTATACACATCTACATATTCATACATCGCATATTCATACGGGGTGAAGTGTTCCTTCACTGGCCACACATCTGAACCGCTGCCACTCTCACTAGTCTCATATCATAACCCGATATTCCTCTTGGCTGGTTGCAACGCAGCTAATACACCCTTAAGCCTGTTCTGGGCAAGAGAACACCTTAAGCTCGTTACTTGCACTCTGCTTTTGCTTTCATATGACATTACATACACAACTTTAACTCGGGGTAAAATCCGGAAGCTACCAACCATTTGGTAATGTTGACTCTGTCTATGTTCGCTTTCTGCTATCACCTCGCCGCCTGTCATTCCACATGCCTTAACATGTGTCGTCAGATCATGTATCAGAATACTTGCTAGGTAGAACAAGACATATGCAACAATTAGACCACAGGGGACCTCAGCTATATACATATGTACAGTATATTCGCTGGATAGTTGGCATTGTGGATAATTACAATTCTACCTTTCCATCTCCGATGTTCACACACAACGATGAGCACGGACATGTCTCATGAAATCCGTATAGGTACCTACTCATGTGCCGAAAGGTACCGGTACGTCCGTCAGGTGAGTTTTTACAGGGGTAGCACAGGTACATACGGTACAACGCAAAAACTGGCATTTTCCGCTGTATATACTACATTCTCTACATTTTGTCTGCTCGAGCCTTCTACACGCTGTCTTGTGCTGGTTACCCCTGTAAAAACTCACCTGACGGACGTACTTTTCGGCGACATGAGTACCGGTTCCCTGTTACTATGGGCAGAGCCTCATGGTCAGTGGCACCTGTCCAGGTGGCACTGGTATATACTTCAATCTCTCCTGGATTTACGTGACGAAACGGGGGCTACTTGCCACTTTTCGCTGATGGACAGCTGGACACACAGTAGGGGGGGTCGAGGAAATGGACGAGACTCAAGGATGTTTGGTTGAATCCTCTGGAAAAGGCTGGTTGCGACATTCCTTGGCTTTGAAAAAGTACACGGGCTAGTACTACAGTGGGTAACCATATCCCGAAGTCCCGCGTTGCAACACCAAACCAGTAATTAACCTAATAGAGGTCCGTTGTTGATAGGTCAAAAAAAGGCCTAGCTCCAAAATCAGACCCATTACCATAAGTGGTGTAGTGCACTTTGACTGACTACCCTTTTAAGACTCCCAAAATCAGACCCATTACCATAAACGGTGTAGTATAGACTGCCCTTTTAAGACTCGGCCAAAAAACCCTCTCGGTAAGTCAGCATCACGTGCACTAATAATAAAGTCATTATATATCAGTCTGATTCTCACTGCAATCTCCAGTTCCAGTCATTATGCGAATCTTTTGGGTCTCCTTGCATTGGATCTTCTTGCTCAATTGTCATATTAGTGCTAGTGAGGGATCTTAGTGAATAGCTTACAATTTGGTCTTGATTTTCGGCTAGTATACTGGATCTATGGATAGCCCTTGGGCGGGCGGGCAAGGATGGGAGATTGAAGGCACTTTAGTACGCACAGATATCTAGCTGTAGTTGCACTGGTATAGTCGGTACATACTAATGCAAGTAAGGGATAGATCAAATTGTTTGTTGTTCTCTTACCCTCACATCAGGGTAACCATTGATACTCTCTAGTTATCTACATCAGAATCTTACTCCCTTATACAGGATACAGAATATACCTTTCGCTTCAATTCTCTCTCTTTAGAATCAATAAATATGTTCTCATTGTTGAAATATACACAAAAATCTCATGGTTATGCTGTCCGCCATCTTGCTGCAAAGTTATACTGGTATTAGCCGCAATGCCACTTAAAGTGTCTTCAATTTCCCATCCCTGCCCGCCCACCCAAGGGATAGATTCCATAGGTCTCAATTTAGCTGGAATAGCCTCCGACTACAATGTTCTCATGATATCACGAAGTGTTGCTCGAGGGGTGAGTACATCCTTAGGTAGCCAATGGTACCTACCTACGATACCTATGGGAGTGAATAGAGCGTACCTAACAGCTATAGAAGGTTATAATTGGGAGCCGGAGGGTGTTGAGTATATTGTCATAGTGCCCATAGGAGAAGGGCGCAACTAGAGCCTAAAGGAAAGCGATTTACACACACACACCCAAAATAAATCGGTCTGGGCACGAGATCAAAGGAAGGTCAATAAGAGAGCAAGCGCCAAGTACTATACCTCATGAGTGACTATGTATATGGATATGACATGCTGCATCCAGCGAATTCTTCATTTGGCAACCACTTCATGGGCGACAGCTTACAACTACATCTAGGTATAACCCGCTGAATTCGATTATGACATCTACAGCCTGCTCTGTAAGCTGTAGCCCATGAAGTGATTGCCAAATGTGGATGCAACATACATCCGCATGTCGCTCATATCCATATAGTCACTCATTACCATTGGCGCCCTAGGTAGTTCTTTCTGGGCATGATCATTTTTCCGATCATCGATGGTAAAATACCAGCCGTTCCTCATGCCCTACCAAAATCAACCTAATACCCAACACCCCCCTCTAGCGGTATGGCCTCCCCAAAGGTGCTGCCCCTCCCTTTCTACTCCCCCTATAGATCAGATATCAGGCGGGTCAGCCTGTGGCTGCTGGGAGGCCTTTATCTACCATCTACACCCATGCCATATCAGCACGGGGGCAGGAGCCTGTTAGATAGCAAAATGGTAGGGTCTCAACGAAGGACACTAATATGTACAAAATTGGGAATTCCGAGAATTTTCATTGAATCAACAAAACACTCCTCATTATGCTACCCTAAACTCCCTGCCTTACTTACCTATAATAGCATCCCTCAACCACCATGAAGAGGTCTCCAATAGCTCTAGGAGCTTCAATACCCCTCCTTTTGGACTCTAAGGGTCACTCCAGATGCAGGTACCCTAGCCTCTTCCGCGGTGTTTAACTCCCCCAAAACTGACATTGCCGATGATCAACATAGAGCCCAATCTAGCACCCAATCCAGCATCCAATCCAGCATCCAATCCAGCATCCAATCCAGCCTCTCTCCTAGTATTCAACCTGGCTCCAACCCAATATTCAACCCAGTAGTTCTCGTAGCGTCTGGCCCAGTATCGAACCAAGCATCCAGCCCAGCTTCAAGCCCAGCTTCAATCAAAGCCTACTCCAAGCCCAGGAGCTCTTAATTAATCACCCGTTGGCATTCATGCTTGGGCTGGGCACATGATTCTTGCAATTGAAGGGTTGGGCTCTATGTTAATCATCCGCAATGGCTACTTTGAATGGCATGATGGGTAAGGTCGAGACATTAGATTGAACGCTGGGAGAGCAGCTGGGTTAGATAGCTGGGTTGGATAGCTGGGTTGGATAGCTGGATTGGGCGCTCGATTAGGCGCTGGATTGGATACTGGATCGTGCTCTATGCTGATCATCCGCAATGACAGTTTTTGGGGAGTTAAGCACCTCGGAAGAGGCTAGAGTACCCTGCATCTGAAGTGACCCTTGAAGTCAAAAGGAGGGGGTATTGAAGCTCATAGAGCTATTGGAGGCCTCTTCATGGTAGTTGAGGACGCTCTGGAGGAGGCTATTACAGGGGATTGCGCAGGGGGTATTCAAGGTAGCATAAATCAAGAAAATTCGGCCAATTCCCAGAATAGCGCATTTTGCAGCAGTAAGTGGCGTATTTAACAGCATACCACTTCACTATTTTATAGGGTGCTGCCTGAGAAGCTGTTTTAATATGAATACGGATGGTAGGTGAAGGCCTCCCAGTGACCGCAGGCTCACCCAATCGATATGTGCCCTATAGGGGGAGGCAGAACGGGGAGAGGGATATCTTTGGGGAGATCATATTGTCAAGGGGAGGTATTGGGTATTAGGTTGATTTTGGTAGGGCGTGAGGGTAGCCATGTTGTACAGTGTAATTATTTCCAAAGATCTCAATTTAACCACAGTGATCTCTCAATACTATATATACTTATGTGATACCACGGGATTACCGAAAATGTCTAGTATTTTATTATCGGAAAAATGACCATGCCCAGAAGGAACTAGGGTGTCAATGGTAGGTATACCTAAGTACGGATACGGAGGTTCACAGCAAAAGTCTTTTTCACATACCTATTTGGGAATAGCGGAGATGCGCGGATATGCAAGGTGTATGCACGATATGCAATTTGGCATTTTTCACATCTAGAGCGGGGTTGAGGGGATTACAACACACAACACAACGACACACACAACACAACGACACACACAACACAACGACACACACGACACAACGACACACACGACACAACACACTACAAAGACAATATCATCCCTTTGATCATTGAATTTACATATAAAACCATGGCCGAAGTACTAGGTGTGGTCGCAAGCGCGATAGCTGTGGTTGAAGTTGCTGGCAAGGTCTGGTCGACTGGCTGGAAATACTATCAGGTAAGAATCCCCCCCCAAGCAATTTGAGCCACAATCAGTAGTAAAAAATCTCATATGGGGTTAGGGCGCTAAGAATGCCCAATCCGAGATGAATGACCTGATGAATGGCATTATGGCTCTGCAAACCGCATTCCAGCAAGTTAAAAACTTGGCGAATGGTCCTGGTGCCACCAAATTGATTGCATTGAAGCCACTCCTCGAAAGTAGCTCTTCGGAGCTTGAAAAGGAGTTTAACCGAATTCTTCGGATTTTACAGCCAGGACTAAAACAAAAGACAAAGAAAAAACTGCTTGGACAGAGATTGAAGTGGCCATTTCAAAAGGCGGATGTGGAACAAATTCTCCAGTTACTTGAACGGCATAAATCAGCTTTGACTTTTGCCATGAATTCTGACCAGATGTAAGAGACTATCTCGACTGGAGTCATAGTATGCGCTAATATATATATCTAGGACGGCTGTTATTCAAATTGGCAATCGAGTTGAGGAAAGTGACCACTATTGATCTGTGCCGGTGATACATATAAAATTGCTCAGTACTAGTACTAATTGGGGGTACGTATACAGTCACAGCAGCAAAGCATAAATATTGCGAAGTTACCACGCGCGGAAGGTGCTGCCCATAACGACTGGCTCCGCCAACATGAGGACCATTGTTTGCAAGATACACGAGTAGAGCTCCGGAAGCAGATTATGGACTGGTGTGAGGATCCGGACAGTAAATGCATCTTCTGGCTTAACGGAATGGCTGGGACTGGCAAATCCACAATTTCTCGCACAATTGCTCTAGAACTTGCAGAAAAGAAAAGACTTGCAGCGAGTTTCTTTTTCACTCGAGGCAAAAAGGATATCAGTCACTCTCGCATGTTCTTCACTACGATTGCCGCCCAGCTTGCAAACAGTTTACCAGTACTCCGGGCATTCATCTCAGAGGCCATCGACAACAATGCTGACATCTTTCAACAAGGATTACGGGAGCAATGGAATCAACTCATTCTTAATCCTTTAAAGAGTGCCCCTACTCAATCAATTCAACTGGTTGTAGTAATTGATGCACTTGATGAATGTGACAGCATGCAAGATATCCAATTGATTCTCCAACTAATTGCAGAAGCCAAGGACCTGGACACAGTTCGGATCAAGATTTTCCTTACCAGTCGACCAGAAATCCCCATCTTTGATGGATTTCGTCAGTTGTCTGGTGAGGCATATCAGGATTTTATACTTCATAGTATCCCCCTTGATACAGTTAATGGAGATATATCTACTTTCTTTCGGCAAAGGTTGTCGCCACTGAAAGCCAAACATGGGCAGGGAATATCATGGCCAGATGAGCAAATTATTGAGCAATTGGTAGAAAGGGCAGCTGGGCTGTTTATCTATGCTGCAACGACACTTCGGTTTATTCAAGGCGGCATAGATGATCCTGAAGAACAACTGTCTTTAATTCTTAGTGCAACCAAGCCATCCCGGTCAGCAACGGCACATCTTGATGGCATATATACAACACTACTCCAGCACTCAGTTCTTGGAAGCTGGGATGATCAAGAGTGTGAACAATTAGCACGACGGTTTCGACAGGTAGTTGGATCCATTGTGGTAATGTTTAATACTATGCCAGCTCGAAATCTAGCACAGCTGCTGCAAATACGATTCGAAATAGTCTCAAGAACTTTGGACTCTTTGCGTTCTGTCCTCAATGTTCCCCCAAATGAAAGTCAGCCTGTCCGATTATTTCATCTATCCTTCCGAGACTTCCTACAGGACCCTCAGAGATGCAGCAATCCTCGATTCCAGATAGATGAGAAAGAGAGACACACCAGCCTATTTCGAAAATGTATGGAGCATATATCTCACCTTCGGGAAAATATATGTGATCTTTGGGGGCCAGGAGTTTTGATTACCGAGATTCCCCATGATACGATACAAAAAAGCATTCCACCACATGTTCAATACGCATGCCGTTACTGGTTTGATCACTTGCAACTTGGGAATCCAGTGGAGGAGGACATCAAGATTATTCGGCAATTTCTTGAGCAACACTTTCTTCATTGGTTGGAGGGACTTAGCTTAATTGGAGAGGTATCAAATGGAGCTCATATAATAATAGCTCTAGAGGAAATACTATCTGTAAGTTGCAATGCCTATTAGTATATACAGAGAATAGTATTGACCTGAATGAATACAGGGACCATTGGGAGACTATGATCCAAGATTGTTGAAACTTGCATATGATGCGAAACGGTTTGTATTGTACATGAGGTCAATTATTGAAATGGCACCCCTTCAGGTCTACTATTCGGGACTTTTGTTTGCCCCACAATCAAGCCTGATTCGAGTAGGATACTTGAAAAATATCCCTTGGGTTACCATGGAACCCAAAGTGGCAGATGTGTGGAGCCCATTGATACAGACACTAGAAGGCCATACCAGCCAGGTCAATTCG
>Ga0307514_10006641_pt1 | contig 10034 bp, 8 predicted proteins | sample 16_EM_MG_FD_203088 | JGI IMG/M metagenome (GOLD analysis project Ga0307514, IMG submission 203088) | Populus trichocarpa ectomycorrhiza microbial communities from riparian zone in the Pacific Northwest, United States - 16_EM | ecosystem: Host-associated > Plants > Roots > Unclassified | place...
CATGCTCAGACCATGCCACTCTTGGCCATGATGGCGCGCAGCGAGGCGAACTCACGATCCACGAACTCGTCGAAGGCCGGGCCGCTGAGCAGCGCCGGGGTCCAGCCGTTTTTCTGGATCGCCTCGGCCCAGGCCGGGGCCTTGGTGGCGGCCAGCACCATGGAGGTCAGCGCCTTGCGCTGATCGGGCGTGATGCCGGGCGCACCATACACGCCGCGCCAGTTGCCGATCTCGACGTTGATACCCAACTCCTTCAGCGTGGGCGCGTTCAGCCCAGGCAGCCGGGCCGGCGAGGTGACGGCGATGGGCAGCATCTTGCCGCTGGCGATGTACGGCTGGAACTCGCTGTAGCCGCTGCCGCCCACGCTGACATTGCCACCCAGGATGGCCGCGACGGCTTCGCCACCGCCGCGGAACGGCACGTAGTTGATCTTGGCCGCGTCCACACCCACTTCGCGCGCGATCATGGCCGCGGCAATGTGCTCGGTGGCGCCGCGCGAGCCGCCGCCCCACTTGACGCTGCCCACGTCCTTCTTCATCGCGTCGACCACGTCCTTCATGGTCTTGAAAGGCGAGTTGGCCGGTAGCACGAAGACGTTGTATTCGCTGATCAGGCGCGCGATCGGCGTGGCCTGGCTGAGGTCGACCGGCGGCTTGCCGGTGATGATGCCGCCCAGCATCACGGCGCCCATCACCATCAGGGCGTGCGGGTCGCCCTTGCTGGCATTGACGAATTGGGCCAGCCCCAGCGCGCCAGCGGCACCACCCTTGTTGTCGTAGCTGACCGAGGAAGCCACGCCGGCATCCTGCAGCGCCTTGCCCAGCGCTCGGCCGGTGCTGTCCCAGCCGCCGCCCGGGTTGGCCGGCACCATCATCTTCAGCGCCACGCCAGCGGCGTGGCCCGACATCGGCAATGCGCCGGCTGCGGCCATCGCGGCCAGGCTCTTGAGGAAAGCGTCTCTGCGCATGGGCATGTCTCCTGGGAGTTTTTGAATCGAATCGGGCGATGGTGACGCGCGAGGCTGTCAAATGGCTGTCCATCGGCCTAGGGGAAATGCGGGTACGGCCACCGGCATGGCCCTACCGCGGTCGGTGCTATGGTGGCCCGCATGAAGGTGCTGCTGATCGAAGATGACGCCACGATGCAGGCCACGCTGGCCCGCACGCTGAACCGGCGCGGCATGCAGGTGGTCTGCTGGGGCGAGGGGCAGCGGGCATTGGAACGCTGGGAGGCCTGCATGCCCGACGTGGTGCTGCTGGACCTCAGCCTGCCGGGCCTGGACGGGCTGGAGGTGCTGGCACACGCCCGCGCTGCCGGGCTGACGACGCCAGTGATGATCCTGACCGCGCGCGGCACCATCGGCGACCGTGTGATCGGCCTGAACACCGGTGCCGATGACTACCTGCCCAAGCCCTTCGACCTGGACGAGTTGGAGGCGCGCATCCGCGCCATGGCCCGCCGCGCCGCCGGCAGCGGGCCTGCTGCCTTTGCCGCGCCCAGCAACGGCTTTGGCGGCCTGCGCTGGGAGGGCGATGAAGGAGCGATTTACCACGGGGACGAGGCCCTGGAGCTGACCCCGCGCGAAACCGCGCTGCTGCGCGCACTGCTGCAGCGGCCCGGTCATGCGGTGACCAAGGAGCGCCTGTTCGAGGCCGTGTTTCCGGGTGAGCATGAAGTGCAGTTCGAGGCAGTCGAGGTGGTGGCTTACCGGCTGCGCAAGCGCCTGCAGCCCACCGAGGTGCAACTGGTGACGCTGCGCGGCCTGGGCTACCTGCTCAAGGCCGACAGCTGAGCCGGGGCACGTGAACATGGGCTCGACCGGCTGGCTGGACACGGCCGGGGCGCGGCTGTCGCTGCGCAGCCGCTTGCTGCTGGGCATCCTGCTGCCTGCACTGCTGGTCATCGCGGTCAACACGGTGATGCTGTACCGCCAAGCCTTGCGCGCGGCGGACATTGCCTATGACCGAACGCTGTTGGCCACGGCCAAATCCATCGGCGAGCTGCTGGAGGTCAACAGCGAGCAGCCCGGCACCCACCTCAAGGCCACCCTGCTCTACTCGGCGCTGGAGCCTTTCGAGGCCGACAACCGCAGCCGCATCTTCTACAAGGTCACCGGCTTTCAGGGCGAAACAGTGTCCGGCTTCGAAGCCTTGCCCACTTGGCACGGCGAGTTGCCCGCCAAAGGCCCCTACGCGGCGCTGGTGGACTTCTACGACGACCGCTACCAGGGCACGCCGGTGCGCGTGGCGGTGCTGCTGCAGCCAGTCGTCTGGCCGGGCGGACAAGGCATGGCCATGGTGCAGGTGGCCGAGACGCTGGAGCTGCGACAGACGCTTGCGCGCAGCCTGCTGGTCGACACGCTGTGGCACCAGGGCGCACTGCTGCTGCTGATTGCGGCGGTGGTCGGCGTGGCAGTGCAGCGGGCCACGCGGCCCATCCGCGCATTGAGCCAGGCACTGCACACCCGGGCCGAGGGCGACCTGACACCGGTGGACAGCAGCGGCGCGCCAAAGGAGTTGCGGCCGCTGGTGGATGCCACCAACCACTTGATGGGCCGGCTGCGCCACCTGCTCGACCACCAGCGCCGCTTCGTGAGAGACGCCTCGCACCAGTTGCGCACGCCGCTGGCGGTGTTGCGCGTGCAGGTGCAATCGGCCCGCCGCGGCGATGTGCCGGCCGAGCTGGCGCTCAAGGAGATCGAAGTGACGGTGGCCCGCGCCACGCAACTGGCCAACCAGATGCTGGCGCTGGCCAAGGTCGAACAAATGCGCCAGGGCGAGCCCGCACCGGTGGAAGACTGGGCCGAGATCACCCGCGCGGTGGCGCTGGACCTCTCGGCGCTCATTGTCGACCACGGTCTGGACTTCGAGATCAGCACCCAGCCCGCGCCCATCCGCAGCCACGCCTGGGCGCTGCGCGAGCTGACACGCAACCTGCTGCACAACGCCATCAAATACAGTCCGCCGCAAGGCCGGCTGACGGTGCAGCTGGTCTGCGACGGCCGGCACGCCGCGCTGACCGTGGCCGACACCGGCCCCGGACTGGGCGAAGCCCAGCAGGCCCGCCTGTTCCAGCCCTTTGCCACCGGCGCCAGCAGCCTGGGGGCGGACGAGGCGCCGACCGAGCACGGCAGCGGCCTGGGCCTGGCGATCTGCGACCAGATTGCGCACTCGCTGCAGGGCCAGGTGACGCTGGAAAGCCGCAATGTACACGGCCGCATCACCGGCCTGGACGCGATTGTGCGGCTGCCGCTGGCTACTGTGTGACGCGCCCAGTGGCGGCACCCGGATCGGCATGCGCCTTGCCCAACCACCCCGGACAAACCGAGCGTGAAGCTGAAGGACAATGCATGCCGTGATCGATCCGAAACTGTGTGACCACCCGGTGCGGCTGGACAAGTGGCTCTGGGCCGCGCGCTTCTTCAAGACCCGCTCGCTGGCCGTGGAGGCCATTGGCAAGAACCGCGTCGAAGTAAATGGCCAGCCGGCCAAACCCTCACGCGACCTGCGCTTGAAAGACCGCATCCTGCTGCGCGAGCCGGGGCTTCCAGCGCGTGAAGTTCAGGTGCTCGGCCTGACCGAAATCCGCGGCCCGGCGCCTGCCGCACAGCAGCTCTACGAGGAAACCGCGGCCAGCCTGCTGGCTCGCAGCGAAGCCCGCGAGGCGCGCCGCCAGGGCGTGGAACCGGCGCAATCGCTGGCGCATGGCCGCCCCACCAAGCGCGACCGGCGCCAGTTGAGCGACTGGAACCGCTGGAGCGCCAGCATCGACGACGCCGAGGGCGGCAAGGTCTGACCCATCATCCTGACCGCGACCGCTCTTTCCGGGCAAAGCTTGCCCATCTCGCGCTCGCGTTTGCCACGGCCGCGCAAAAAATCTTCAAGAAAGCGCGCAAGGCCCTCTTGAAAGTGCGGACACCGCCCTCAGTTGACCCGCCAAGTCGGGCTTCACACGCCACAACCACCAATTTGGCCCGCGCCACCGCGGGCCCTCCCAACGGGCCTTTGCCCCCGCCTCCGATGAACACCAACGACTCATCCCTGGATCCAAACGCATCGGCCGAACAGCAGGACGCCGCACAGGCCGTGGCGGGCGCCCCTCCGGCCGAAGCCCGCCTGGCCGAGCTGGAAGCCAAGCACACCGAAATGGCCGATGCCTACCTGCGCGCCAAGGCCGAGATGGAAAACATCCGTCGCCGCGCAGAAGACGAAATCAGCAAGGCACGCAAATTCGGCCTCGAGTCTTTTGCCGAAAGCCTGCTGCCGGTGAAGGACAGCCTGGAAGCCGCGATTGCGATGCCGGACGCGCCGGTCGAGAAAGTGCTGGAAGGCGTGCACGCCACGCTGCGTCAGTTGGCTGCGGCGCTGGAGCGCAACAAGGTGCTGGAGATCAACCCGCCAGCCGGCACACGCTTCGACCCGCACCAGCACCAGGCCATCAGCATGGTGCCGGCCGAGCAGGAAGCCAACACCGTGGTGGCCGTCCTCCAGAAGGGCGCGTCCATCGCCGAGCGCGTGCTGCGCCCAGCCCTGGTGACCGTGGCCGCGCCGAAGTAAGCCGAATCAGTTGTTCACAGGGCCCCGCGCCCTTGAAATCAAGACAGTTATCCACAATTCCGAGACAACCGGAACACATTCCTCACAGGAGCAGAAAAATGGGCAAGATCATTGGCATTGACCTGGGGACCACGAACTCGTGCGTCGCCGTCATGGAAGGCAACTCGACCAAGGTGATCGAGAACTCCGAGGGCGCTCGCACCACCCCGTCCATCATTGCCTACCAGGAAGATGGCGAAGTGCTGGTGGGTGCCTCGGCCAAGCGTCAGGCCGTGACCAACCCGCGCAACACGCTGTACGCAGTGAAGCGCCTGATCGGCCGCAAGTTCACCGAGAAGGAAGTTCAGAAGGACATCAACCTGATGCCCTACGAGATTGCCGCCGCCGACAACGGCGACGCCTGGGTGTCGGTGCGCGGCAAGAAGCTGGCCCCCCCGCAGGTCTCGGCCGAAGTGCTTCGCAAGATGAAGAAGACCGCCGAGGACTACCTCGGCGAGGAAGTGACCGAGGCCGTGATCACGGTGCCGGCCTACTTCAACGACGCCCAGCGCCAGGCCACCAAGGACGCTGGCCGCATTGCCGGCCTGGACGTCAAGCGCATCATCAACGAGCCGACCGCGGCTGCCCTGGCCTTCGGTCTGGACAAGCACGGCAAGGGCGACCGCAAGATCGCCGTGTATGACCTGGGTGGCGGCACTTTCGACGTGTCCATCATCGAGATCGCCGATGTGGACGGCGAGATGCAGTTCGAAGTGCTGTCGACCAACGGCGACACCTTCCTGGGCGGCGAAGACTTCGACCAGCGCATCATTGATTACATCGTCTCCGAGTTCAAGAAGGAACAAGGCGTCGACCTGACCAAGGACGTGCTGGCCCTGCAGCGCCTGAAGGAAGCTGCCGAAAAGGCCAAGATCGAGCTGTCGAACTCTTCGCAAACCGACGTCAACCTGCCTTACATCACGGCAGACGCCTCCGGCCCGAAGCACCTGAACATCAAGCTCAGCCGCGCCAAGCTGGAAGCGCTGGTCGAAGAGCTGATCGAACGCACCATCGCGCCTTGCGCCACCGCCATCAAGGACGCTGGCGTCAAGGTCAGCGAAATCGACGACGTGATCCTGGTCGGCGGCATGACCCGCATGCCCAAGGTGCAGGACAAGGTCAAGGAGTTCTTCGGCAAGGAACCCCGCAAGGACGTGAACCCTGACGAAGCCGTCGCCGTGGGTGCCGCGATTCAAGGTCAGGTGCTGGGCGGCGACCGCAAGGACGTGCTGCTGCTGGACGTCACCCCGCTGAGCCTGGGCATCGAGACCTTGGGCGGCGTGATGACCAAGATGATCAAGAAGAACACCACGATCCCGACCAAGTTCGCGCAAGTGTTCTCGACGGCGGACGACAACCAGCCGGCCGTGACCATCAAGGTCTACCAAGGCGAGCGTGAACTCGCCGCAGGCAACAAGAGCCTGGGCGAATTCAACCTGGAAGGCATTGCCCCGGCCGCGCGTGGCCTGCCGCAGATCGAGGTGAGCTTCGACATCGACGCCAACGGCATCCTGCACGTCGGCGCGAAGGACAAGGCGACCGGCAAGGAAAACAAGATCACCATCAAGGCGAACTCGGGCCTGTCGGAAGATGAGATCCAGAAGATGGTGAAGGACGCCGAGCTGAACGCGGCGGAAGACGCCAAGAAGCTGGAACTGGTGCAAGCCCGCAACCAGGCCGACGGCATGATCCACTCGGTCAAGAAGAGCCTGGCCGAACACGGCGACAAGCTGGACGCCGGTGAGAAGGAAAAAATCGAGACCGCGCTGAAGGAAGCCGAAGAGGCACTGAAGAGCGACGACAAGGCCACCATCGACGCCAAGAGCGAAGCCCTGATGACCGCCAGCCAGAAGCTGGGCGAGAAGGTTTACGCCGAGCAGCAGGCGGCTCAGGCCGCCACCGGCGGCGCTGCAGGCGCGCAAGCTGGCGCCGAACAGCCGCAGGCTGCCAAGCCGGCTGACGACGACAACGTGGTGGACGCCGAGTTCAAGGAAGTCAAGAAGTGATCTCCGGCCGGGCCTCGCATAGGGGCCCGGGTCGGTGATTCGCCGCGTCGGGCGCGCAGCTTGCAAGCTGCGCCCTCACGCGGCGGCTTTGTTTGAAGCGTTCAGAAAGAGTACATGGCAAAGCGTGACTTTTACGAAATCCTTGGCGTGGCCAAAGATGCCACCGAGGACGACATCAAAAAGGCCTACCGCAAGCTGGCCATGAAGCACCACCCCGATCGCAACCAGGGCGACGGGGCGAAGGCGGCCGAAGAGAAATTCAAGGAGGCCAAGGAAGCCTACGAGATGCTCTCCGACGCGCAGAAGCGCGCGGCCTATGACCAGTACGGACACGCCGGCGTGGACCCGAACCGCGGCGGCGGCGGGGCGGGCCCTGAAGGCTTCGGCGGTTTCGCCGAGGCCTTCGGCGACATCTTCGGCGACATCTTCGGCGGCCAGGGTCAGGGCGGGCGCCGCGGCGGCGGTGGCCAGCAGGTCTACCGTGGCAACGACCTCAGCTACGCGATGGAGATCACGCTGGAAGAGGCTGCGCTGGGCAAGGAGAGCCAGATCCGCATTCCCACCTGGGACAGCTGCGACACCTGTGGCGGCAGCGGCGCCAAGCCCGGCACCAAGGCCAAGACCTGCACCACCTGCAATGGCGGCGGCACTGTGCACATGCGCCAGGGCTTCTTCAGCGTGCAGCAGACCTGCCCGCACTGCCACGGCACTGGCAAGATCATTCCCGAGCCCTGCACGACCTGCAACGGCGCCGGCAAGATCAAGCGCCAGAAGACGCTGGAAGTGAAGATCCCCGCCGGCATCAACGAAGGCATGCGCATTCGCTCGGCCGGCAACGGCGAGCCTGGCACCAATGGCGGTCCGGCCGGTGATCTCTACATCGAGATTCGCATCAAGCAGCACGAGATCTTCGAGCGCGACGGAGACGACCTGCACTGCACCGTGCCCGTCTCGATGACGACCGCGGCGCTGGGCGGCTCGGTCGAGGTCCCCACGCTGACGGCCAAGCTGGAGATCGAGCTGCCCGAAGGCACGCAGCACGGCAAGACCTTCCGCTTGCGAGGCAAGGGCATCAAGGGCGTGCGCTCGGCCTATCCCGGCGACCTGTATTGCCATGTGACAGTTGAAACGCCGGTCAAGCTCACCGAGCATCAGCGCAAGTTGCTGAAGGAGTTGGAGGAGTCGCTGAAAAAAGGCGGCGAGAAGCACTCTCCGAACGCCAAGAGCTGGACAGACAAGGTCAAGGACCTGTTCAAGTAACTCGCAAGCTGCCCCCGGGTGGCAGCGGAATTGAAAAGGCGACCCCAGGGTCGCCTTTTTTGCGGGGCGGATTCCAAACGCGCGATCAGTCAAGTTCGCCGGGCGCTTCCGGGATCACTCGGCGACTGGCTGCCTGCAAAGCAGGATTGGGTTTTCCGAGCCGGGTATCCACACGCCATACGCCTTCAGGCTGAGAGTCCTCGGTATCAGTCCGGAGCTTGTAGCGGTTGTAGTACAGATACGGCCCTTTGGCCGTGATGAAGTATTCAGGATCCATGCGCACGCGGGGCTCTGCGTCGGGTGAAATCAGTGGAATGATTTTCGCTTTTTTGGGCAAAATCATCGACATGGCCAGCACCCCCGGCTTGGACAAGTCCGACGCGTTGGCACTCTTGTTCATCTGGTAAAAAATATAAGACTTGCCATTGAAGAGGAAATACTCCGGCGACCAGAGATGCGGCGTTTCAGGCGGCAGATCGAGTTGAATGATGGAAGTCCAGTGCTTCTTTCCGGTTTCATCCTTCAACTTGCGATGCACCACCAGTTGCTTGCCATTGCGCACACTGAAAAATACATACTGGTTGTCGTATTCGGGCGCGCGCCACATCATGGCACCTGCATGGTCTGCATCTTCGTCGGTGATTTGCTTCAGTACCGCGGTATCGGTGTCGAACAGGAAGACCTGCTGCCGGCCGTAGCCCTTGGTGCCTTCGAGGCCGGTGGCGGTCAGGATGATCTTGTGCGTCCCCGGAACCCAACGGCGCGAACCGCCGCTGAAGCCAGTGGTGGGCAACTTGGTCTCATCATTGGTAGACACCTCGGAGTCGCGCCAAAAGGTGCGGCGCTTGGCCACGTCCTGGTAGTGGATGCGCGGCGCCAAATCGTCCAGATCCTGAGTGCCAATTGGTGATTGGCGCTTCTCTCCGCCCGGCAGCGATGCTGGCAGCCAGGTTCCGTCAGCGTTTTGAGTGGCGATGGCAAGCACGGCCGAATCCGGGCTCTGCGGGGCGTCTGGCTGGTAGCGCGTATAGACCAGCTGCGAACCCGCGATCGAGGAAAACATCCATTCCGGGCCGTTGCCGAAGTCCGTGGCGTAAGCGGTGTGACTGTCGACCTGCGTGCCCTTGCCGTTGTCCGGCAGAAACTTGCCGGTCTTGATGTCCAGGGGCGCGACCCACAGCCGATAGTTGTGATCGGTGAAGGCCAGTCTCGAATTGCCGGAGCCGTGGTTGCAGGTCGGGCAGTCCACGCCGTCTCGCCCCCAGTCGAATTCGAAGTCGACGATGTAGTTGGGCGTCACCTGGACTTCCGGGGCTGGCCCTTCCTTCTTGGCCGAGGCGACCTGGCCGGCGAACAACAAAACAGACATCATGGCAACACGCCATCTGGCTCGCTTTGTCAAATGGCGGACAGTTTGCTTTGCATACTCAACCGCAGAGTTGCAAACTATGCTCTCTACAGGGATGCATAAGGGGTTCTGAGCCATCATGTTGACCTCTGCGGCCATGCCGCTGGCAGGAGCAGTTTGGCCACTGCTCGCATGTCACAAGTTGAAGTTGCAACCTCGAATCGAGTTACAACCGCGGGCGCCCACCGATACTGCTGAGTCGACGTTCAAATACCGAATTTACACGGACTTTTTTTTGATGGCAATCCACCATTGTGGGGTACTTCCTCAGCTTTGGGGAAGACGCCAATATGTCTCGCCAATTCGGTTGGTGATGCACCGCTGGATCGGAAATAAAAAAAGCGACCCGCAGGCCGCCTTTTTTGTCAATTTGCCGACACTGTCGGCAAGTCATGCAGGAATATTGATCTGGCTCATTTGGTGGATGATTCGCCACCCAGCTGGGTATCGACACGCCACACACCCTCAGGAACCGATGGCACCGTGTCGGTCTGCAGCTTGTAGCGGTTGTAATAGATGAACGGCCCCCCGGCGGTGATGAAGTACTCCGGGTCCATGCGCACGCGCGCCGGAGCGTCCGGGGGCGTCAGCAAGGTCAGTGCCGAATTTCCCGGCAGGATGCCCATCATCCCCAGGGTGCTGGGTTGGGTGAGGTTGGTGGAGTCGCTGGTGGTGTTCATCTGGAAGAAGATGTACGACTTCCCGTTGTACACAAAATATTCCGGCGACCAGATGTAGGGCGAATTGGACGGTGCAGCCAAGGT
>Ga0307514_10006643_pt1 | contig 10033 bp, 7 predicted proteins | sample 16_EM_MG_FD_203088 | JGI IMG/M metagenome (GOLD analysis project Ga0307514, IMG submission 203088) | Populus trichocarpa ectomycorrhiza microbial communities from riparian zone in the Pacific Northwest, United States - 16_EM | ecosystem: Host-associated > Plants > Roots > Unclassified | place...
ACTGGAGATTCCGCTGGTCATGCGCATCCTGAAGCGTCATTTCCGCGAGCGTTACGCGCTGAAGGATCTGGTCTCGCAGGTGCTCACCTTCGATTACCTGGGTGCTCTGGCGGTGGCCATCGCCTTCCCGCTGCTGCTGGTGCCACAGCTCGGGCTGGTGCGAACCGGCGCGTTCTTCGGCCTGCTGAACGCTGGCGTGGCGGTGTGGGCGCTGTGGCTGTTCCGCGCCGAGCTGCGCCGTGTGTCGACGCATGTGATCGCGTGCATCGGCGTGGTAGCCGCGCTGCTCGCAGCGATGGCCGGTGCCGATCGCATCAGCACCTGGGCCGAAGACCGCTTCTACGCCGACCGCATCCTCTACAGCGAGACCAGCGCGTACCAGCGCGTCGTTGTCACGGCCAGCCGTGTCGGTGTGCGGCTCTTCCTGAACGGCAACCTGCAGTTCCATTCGCGCGACGAGTACCGCTATCACGAGGCGCTGGTCCACCCCGCGATGGCAGCGCACGGCGCGCCGAAGAAGGTGCTGGTGCTCGGCGGCGGCGACGGCATGGCCGCGCGCGAGATCCTCAAGTACCCGAGCGTCGAAGAGGTCACGCTGGTCGAGCTCGACCCTCACATGACGACGCTGTTTGCCGAGCAACCGCTGCTGCGCCAGCTCAACGGCGATTCCTTGCGCTCGCCCAAGATGCACGTCGTCAATGCCGATGCGTTCACCTGGCTCGACCAGAACCCCGGCAGCTTCGACGTGATCGTGATCGACTTTCCCGACCCGACCAATTTTTCCATCGGCAAGCTCTACACCTCGAGCTTCTATTCGCTGATCGACGCGCATCTGTCGGCCTCGGGCTACGCCGTCGTGCAGACCACCTCGCCGCTGATCGCGCGCAAGAGCTTCTGGACGATCGCGACCACCATCGAAGCCGCCGGCCTGCAGACCACGCCGTACCACGTGCACGTGCCAAGCTTCGGCGAGTGGGGCTTCATCCTTGCCAGCCGCCGACCGTTCCGCACGCCCACTCAACTGCCCGACGGTTTGCGCTTTCTCACGCTCGCCGGCTTCCCGTCGCTGATGGAGTTCCCGCCCGACATGGCACGCGTGCCCACCGAGGTCAACCGCCTGTCGAACCAGGTGCTGGTGCAGACCTATGAGGAAGAGTGGGGCCGCACCCACCAATGATGTCGCGATGAAACTGCGTCGTCGTTCATTGTTGGCGGCAGCAGCGGCGTTGCCCTTGGCTGCATGCCGCCGCGCCGCCGAGCCTCACTACGACGGGGGCTGGGTTGGCGCGCAGCACGAGCGCGGCCACAAGCTGCGCGACCTCAAGAGCGGTGGCTTGCCGCAGCCCACTGTGCAGCGACGTGTCGGCGTGCTGATCGTTGGAGCCGGCGTGGCGGGGCTCGCCTGCGCGCGAGCGCTTGCCAAGGGGAACGTCGACGATGTGCACCTGCTCGACCTCGAAGACGCTGCCGGTGGCAACAGCCGCGGCCACCAGATCGCCGGCATGGCCTGCCCGCTAGGTGCGCACTACCTGCCCGTGCCTGGCGAGCAGGCGACCGAAGTCGTCGAACTGCTGGAAGAACTTGGCTTGAGCCGCGTCGAACTTGGCAAGCGTGTCTACGACGAGCGCCACCTGTGCCACAGCCCGCAGGAGCGTCTGTTCATCGATGGCCAGTGGCAGGAGGGTCTGCTGCCCGTGCAGGGCCAAGATGAAGAGACGCTCGCACAGTACCGCCGATTCAGTGTGGCCGTGGCGCAGGCGGGCGAGACGCTCGGTTTCAGCATCCCCACCGCGCGTTCACCGTGGACCGCGGGTCACCAGGCGCTCGACGCAGTCACTTTCAACACGTGGCTCGATGCGCAGGGCTTCAAGGCCGCTGCCTTGCGCGTCTACCTCGACTACTGTTGCCGCGACGACTACGGCGCCGGCTCCGCGCAGGTGTCGGCCTGGGCCGGCCTGCACTACTTCGCGAGCCGTCACGGCTTTCGCGCGCCAGGCTCGCACGACACCGAAGAGCGCGACGGCATTCTCACCTGGCCGCAAGGCAACGCCTGGCTCACCGAACGCCTGGCCACGCCGTTGCGCGAGCGGCTGCATGGCGGCAAGGTGGTGCTGCGAGTCGACGAAGGCCGGCACGACGTGACAGTGGACGTGTGGGACGTTCGCGAGCAGCGCGCCGAACGCTGGACCGCTGCCCAGGCCGTGCTGGCCACGCCGCTCTTCATCGCCGCGCGCCTGATGGCGTCGGTGCCTTCCGTGCTGCAAGCGGCCGCATCGCAGATGCGCTACGCACCGTGGCTCGTGGCCAATCTTCATGTCGACGAAGTGCTGCACGACCTGGGAGAGGCCCCGCCGTCATGGGACAACGTGATCCACGGCAGCGTGTCGCTCGGCTACGTCAACGCCATGCATCAAAGCACCCTGCCCTACCCAGGCCCGACTGTTCTCACCAGCTACTGGGCGCTGGGCGGCGACACGCCGGCACAACTGCAGGCGCAACGCGCTCGCCTGCTGAGCGACGACTGGTCAACGTGGTCGCGCACCGTGCTCGACGATCTCTCATCCGCCCACCCGGACCTGCCGGCCAAGGTGAAACGCATCGACCTCATGCGCTACGGCCACGCGATGAGCATCCCGCTGCCCGGCGTGCGTGGCAGCCAGGCGCTGCAGGCCTTGTCGCAGACCAAAGGCCGCGTGCGTTTTGCGCACGGCGATCTGTCGGGCTACTCGGTGTTCGAGGAGGCGTACTTCCGCGGTGTCACGGCAGCCCGTGATATCTTGGTTCGCGAGCGAAGGGACAGCGGGAGGAGATACCAATGAGCGCAACGCCGACGGACGTTTCGCAACGCGCAGTTGCTGGTTCGAGTTTCGTTTCATCTGCGGCCCCCACCGTCTCACGCTGGTACGTGTTCAAACTCGGCGTGATGGCGGTGTCGGGCGTCACCATCTACAACGTGGTGTTGATCGCGCCGTTCGTCTTGCTGATGCGGTTCAACCCGTGGTCCGGCTACTACGGCATCTGGCCCATTCTCGGGGTGGTGGCGTTCTTCTGGTGGGCGATGCGGCCGTTTCACGAGACCCCCGGCACGCCGGTGTCGCGCGATCAGGCGCCGGGTTTGTTTGAAGACGTGGAGCAGCTGGCGGAGCAGATCGGCGCGCCGCGCATTGACGAGATCCGACTCGCTGACGACTTCAACGCTTCTGCGATGAACGCGCCGGTGCGCTGGCAACCTTGGCGAAAGCGGCGTGTGCTCATGCTGGGCGTGCCCTTGCTGGCGTTGACCGACGTTGCCACCGCGAAGAGCGTCATCGCCCACGAGCTTGGGCATTTCTCGCACCGTCATGGCCGCCTGGGTCATTGGGTCTACCGGGCTCGCGAGGCGTGGGTGTCGTATGCCGGCGAGCCGCTCGATTCGGTTTCGTTGTACGAGCGCGGCGCAGCGTTCTTCGCCCAGTGGTTTGCCCCGCGCTTCTCCAAGCTCGCTTTCAACTACTCGCGCCTGTGCGAATACGAAGCCGACGCCTATGGTGCGAGCATTGTCGGCAAAGTGCCGATGGCCTCGGGCCTATTGACCATTGCGACCTTTGGCCGGCGCTGGCGTGACATGGCAGCCAAGGAACTTCCGCGCTTGGTTGTGCAGCAGGATGCGCCCCCGCCCGCATGGATAGCTCATGTTCAGCAGCGCGTTCTCGCTCGGCCTGTGCAGGCCGAGGAATTCGATGCGTTGAAGGACGACGTGTCCGACCCGAACGACACGCACCCTTCCACGGCCGAGCGCATCCAGGCATTGGCGGTTAGTGGTGACGAAGCACTTGGCGCCTGCCTGCTGCCCGAACAGGTTGCCGGTGCCATCTGGCTGGCGGACTGGGATGCCGTCGTCGGGCGCCACAACGCTCTGTGGCGTGACCAGAATGCCAGTGTCTGGCGGCAAGAGCACATCCGGCAACGATGCCAGCGTCAACGGCTTGATGCGTTGCGGGCGACAGGCGACACAAGCCTCATGCGTGCGCAACTCGAGCTCGAGTACGGCGAGCCCGAAACGGTGATGGGCATCGCCCGCTCGTGGCTCGATGACCCCGCCTTGGCTGGCCACGCCAGGTACTTGCTGGGTGCGGCGCAGCTCAAGGCTGGCGACAAGGCGGGAGTCGCCTCTCTCGAGGCCTGCATCAAGGTGGACCCGCTGTGGGCGCTGCCCGCTCGAGACTTGATCGCACAGAACCCATCGCTGCTGGAGACCGAGATACAACGCCACCGCAACCAGACGCTGCTGGACCGCGCCCGCGACAAACGAGGGCGAGCACTCGGTGTGCTCGTCGAGAAGCTGCAGCAGGGTGAGCTGGCACCTGCCGCGCTGGATGACGGTTGCGAGGTGATTCTTCGCGACGTGTTCGCCGGATCTCCAGCTGTCGCTGCCGCATGGTGCGCAGAGATCGACGAACTGGTTCACGACAAACGAAGCTACCGCGCGGTGGTACTGGTGCTTCGATTGCGTACCGAGCGATTGCTCGAGTTGGGTCTGTCCGAAGACGAGGTGCGCGACGAAGCGCGTTCGCTGCTTGGTGGGCTGCTTCCGGGCTCGACGCTGAGACTGGTGTGGACGGTCTACACGACCGAACCCCTGTCGCCAGAACTCGATGCTCGCCTCACGGGGTGGGCGCTGTCCGGCGAAAGCTGCTGTCTCGTGCCACCGAAGGCAGATGAGTCCGTCGGCCCTGGCGCTCGTGCGGCGGCGTTGCGCTAAGGCAGGTTCACCACATAGCAGCCATCACCCCTTGCTCGGCCGCCAGCCAATGCTGCACCGCCGGCGGCAAGGGCTTGGCGAGCGGCGCGAGGTTCATTGCGGCATACGACTCGGCGTTCGGCACCAGCCCGCTGCGGGCGACGGCGGCGCCTTTCATGTAGCCGGCGGCGTGCACCCGGCCGTCGCACACGAACTCGAAACGCATGTAGTTCCAGTGGGCGTCGCTCGCGTCGAGCCGAAAGCGCAGCTGGTAAGTCTGGAAGGGATTCAGCCCGCGGCGGTAGCTGATGATGGCGCCGCCCGACATCGGCCGCCATCCCTTGCGCAGCATCACGCGGGCGAAGCCGGTACGCACGAAGTACTCGACCAGCACCAGGTCGATGAGGGTCAGGTAGCGGCCGTTGTTCATGTGGCCGTTGATGTCCAGGTCGTTGGGCAGCACGCGAAGCTGGCGGTCCAGCGTCTCGCCGAGCCGAAGCGGTGGCAGGCGCCATGAGCGCAGCAAGGTCAACAAGAGGCGAAGATAGAGATTCATGAGATGCACCCGAAATTGCAGCCAGACTGCGTCGCGATATTAGTTCAATAATGAACCATATTTGCCAATCACCGTTGTTTCAATTGCTGTGGATGTGACATGAAAACACCTTCGTCCCCGCACGGCACGGCCGCATGGCTGTCTGTGGTGCGTGCCTACAACCTGTGCGACGCCGTCATCAGCGCGCGCCTGGCCAAGGTCGGTGTGCGCGTGGCCGAGCACGAGGTGCTGGGCAACCTGAGCACGGCGCCGGGCATCACCCAGCAGGCGCTGGCCCAGCGCTGCTTCGTCGCCAAGAGCCACATCAGCATGCTGGTCAAGCAGATGGAGGCCGATGGCCTGGTGCGGCGCGAGGCCGACCCGGCCGATGCGCGGGCCAAGCTGCTGTTCCTCACGCCTTCGGGTGCGGCGCTTGCACGCAAGACGATGAAGGTGCAGGCCGAGGTGGTGAGCGCGATGGCATCCACGCTCACCTTGAAGGAGCTGGCTCTGGTCGAGAAGCTGATGGCCCCCGCGTGCGAGGTGCTGGAGGCGATGCTCGCCGAGGGCTGAACCCGTGGTGTTGACGAGCCCTCAGCCGCGCCGCCGATTGGAGCCGCCCGCCGTGTAGTACGCCTTCTTGGCGGTGTACATCGCGTCGTCGGCCTGGTTGACCGTGGCCTCCAGCCGGTCGCCCGACGCGCAGCTCGCCATGCCGAAGGCAAAGCTCAGCGGTATGCCGCCATAGAACTGGTTGTTCAGGTCGATCAGCGTCTGCAGCCGCTCGATCAACTGCGCGCCGCCGCGCTCGTCGGTGCCGGGCAGCAGCACCACGAACTCGTCGCCGCCGATGCGTGCTGCGCACGCGGGCTTGTCGACGCCCTTCACCAGCACCTCGCCGGCCCGGCGCAGCAGCGCGTCGCCGGCGGCGTGGCCTTCGTTGTCGTTGGCGGACTTGAGGCCGTTGAGGTCGGCAATGATCACGGTCACCGGCCACGGGCCTTTGCGTTCGAGGCGGTTCATCTCGTCGGCGAAGAAGGCGCGGTTGCGCAGCTTGGTCAGCGGGTCGTGCTTGCCGAGGAACTCGAGGTAGGCCTCGGCCTGCTTGCGCGCGGTGATGTCGGTCAGCGACACCAGCACCAGGCTCCAGTCGTGCTCGTGCCCGGGCAGCACCGAGAACTGCAGGTACACGTGCAGCTTGTCGCCGTTCAGCGTGTAGTTGACGACCTCGCGCTGGTGGAAGGTCTTGCCGTGCCACAGATCGATCAGCTGCTCGGTGAAGTGGGCCTGCATGTCGTCGCGGAACACGTCGCCCAGGCGCTTGAGCAGCTCGCCCTTGGTGGGGGCGGCGAACATCGCGAGCGTCTGGCGGTTCACGTCGATGACGCGGATCTCTTCCATGCAGCGGCTGACGAACTCCGGGTGCACGTCGGTGAAGACGCGGAAGTCGGCAATGCCTTGCTCGCGCGCTTCGTCGAGCAGGCGCTTGACGCTGCTGAAGTCTTCCACCCACAGCGAGATCGGCGAATGCTCGAACAAGCCCAGCGCGTACTGCTCGCTGGCCGCTTGCGCGCGTTGCGCCTGGCTGCGCGCGGTGACGTCTTCGATCGAGATGAGCACACGGTCCCAGGCGCCTTCGTGGCCCGGCAGCACCGTGGCGTTGAGCTGGATGTCGAGCCGCTGGCCCGACAGCGTGTAGTTCACCGTGAGGCTGGAGAAGCGCGTCTGGCCTTCCCACAGCGCGGCCAGTTCTTCGACGTGCTGGTCGAGCATGTCGTCGCGGAAGACGAGGTGCAGGTTGTCGACCAGCTGCGCCAGCGAATCGGCGCCGAAGAGTTCGAGCGTGCGCCGGTTCACCTGCAGTACGCGCAGGCACTTGGAGCATTCGGCGATGCGCGCCGTGTCGCTGCGCAGCCAGTGGCGCAGGTCGGTCACGCCATCAGCCCGCCAGCGCTCGAACAGCGCATGCAGGCCGCTGTAGTCCTCGAGCCAGAGCGACACCGGCGCCAGCTCGAACAGATCGGCCCACTCGGCCGTCTTGAGGGTGTCGCTGGCGGTCATGCCGACGCCGCCATCCAGGCTTCGATCTCGTCGGCCTTCACCGGCACGCCGCGGCTGATCAGTTCGCAGCCGCTGGGGGTGACCACCGCGTCGTCCTCGATGCGGATGCCGATGTTCCAGTACTTCTCGGGCACGCCTTCGGCGGGCCGCACATAGAGGCCGGGTTCGAGCGTGACCACCATGCCCGGCTGCAGCACGCGCGCGGGCTGCTTCACCACGCGGCCACCGAGCCCGTCGGGCTGGTCGAACGCGGCTTCGTCGAGCGCGAGGTACTCGCCCACGTCGTGCACGTCGCGCCCCAGCCAGTGGCCGGTGCCGTGCATGTAGAACTGGCGGTAGGCGGCGCTGGCGATCACGTCGTCGAGCAGGCCGTGCGTGTCGCGGCTCAGCAGGCCGGTGTCGAGCATGCCCTGCGCGAGCACACGCACGGCGGCATGGTGGGCGTCGCGCTGGCGGGCGCCGGGCCGTGTGACGGCGGTGGCAGCCTCTTGTGCCGCGAACACGATGTCGTAGAGCTCGCGCTGGGCCGCACTGAAGCGGCCGTCCGCAGGGAAGGTGCGGGTGATGTCGCTCGCATAGCCGTCAAGCTCGCAGCCGGCGTCGATGAGGCACAGCTGGCCGGCCTTCAGCGGCGCATCGCTCGCGGCGTAGTGCAGCACGCAGGCGTTGGCGCCGGCCGCCACGATCGAGGGATAGGCGGGGCTTTGCGCGCCCTGGCGGCGAAACTCGTGCAGCAGCTCGGCCTCGATCTCGTACTCGCGCACGCTGCCGGCGGGTTCGGCACGAAAGCGCTGCGCGCTGTAGCGCATGGCGCGCAGGTGGGCGCCGGCGGAGATGGCGGCGGCGCGGCGCATGGTCGCTATCTCGTCGGCGTCTTTCACCAGCCGCATTTCGTCGAGCAGCGGGGCCAGGTCGCGGTGGGTGCCGGGGTTGCTGCTGCCGTGCTGCGAGCGGTCGCGTGCGGCGGCCAGCCAGCTGGTGACGCGCTGCTCCAGGCCGCCGGGTGCGCCGAACAGCGTCCACACGGTGCTCTGGTGCTTGATCAGCTCGGGCAGCTGGGCATCGAGTTCGCCGATCGCATGGGCCTCGTCGACGCCCAGTGCCTGCGGTGCGGCTTCAGGGCCGAGGCGGCGGCCTTCCCAGATCTCCTGCTCGACGTCCTTGCTGCGACAGAAGAAGGTGCAATGGCCGTCGTCACGCAACACCAGGCCGCTCTTCGGTTCGTCGAAGCCGCTCAGGTAGTGGAAGTAGCTGTCGTGCCGGTACGGGTGCTCGCTGTCGCGGCTGCGCATGGCTTCGGGCGCGGCCATCACGATGGCGAGCCCGCCGCCGGCTGCGCGCAGGCGCTCGGCAAGTTGCGAACGGCGCTGGCGGTACAGGTCGGTATTCATGCGCGAGATTGTTGCACCGCGCTCTGCAGGTCGGGGGCGGGCCCTAGACCTTGCCTGTGCGCTTGACGGCCGCGGGTACGTCGGGCGCGGTAGCGCGTTGCCGCAGGCGCTTCAGCTCGCGCATCATCTCGCGGTCGACCGAAGCCGGCTGATTGGCCACTTCAGCCGCGGCCTGCGTGCCGCGATCGCTCGACTTCTTGACGGCCTCGCGATCGCCCGCCAGCTGCTGGCGCGTGCGGATGTGGTTGGCCAGGGTCTCCACCGCCTCCAGCTCGCTCTGCGCGTCGGTCTTGGGCAGGGCGACGACGCGCTTGTCGTTCATGCGCATGCTCAGGCGGCACACGCGGTTGCGGTTGAGGTGGCGCAGCGTGAAGCCGGGGGCGTCGGCTTCGGTGACCGTCACGTCGCGGATGTTCTCGATCGCGACCTGGTGCACCTTGTGCCCGATGCCGCGCTGGAACCACACAAAGCTGGCGCTGACCGTGACCCGTTCCCATCGATACAGGTCGAAACCCACCGCACCGAGCAGCGCGAGAACGCCGACGAAGGTGACCCAGCCCAGGCCCCAGGCCACGCCCACCCACATCACGAGGCCCGAGGCGATCACGGCGCCGACGACTTCGAGCATCGCCCGGTCGGCCGTGCCATAGACGCGGCGTTCATAGCCGCTGATCTCAAGCTGGCCGCTGGCCAGCGGCGAAACCACGGCGGCCAGGGCCTTGGCCCCACGGCCGAGGAGCACATGCGCGGCCACGGCGATGGCCAGCATGAAGGGGAGGATGAGTACATGCGTCACAAGGCGAAAGGTAACGCGAAGTCGCACGCGGGGAAAGGGCCGGGCGGAAGGCTGGCGTTTTACCGCGGACATGCGGTCGATTCCATGCGCCGAATGGGGAAAGCACTGTGGCTAAGATGCCTCAATTCTTAACGAGGTGTAGCTATGCAATACCGTCGATTGGGCCGCAGCGGCTTGCAGGTGAGCGAGTTGTCGCTGGGCTCCTGGGTCACTTATCACAACCAGGTCGACACTAAATCGGCGACTGAAATGCTGGCCGCGGCGATGGATGCCGGCGTCAACTTCTTCGACAACGCCGAGGCCTATGCCGCCGGGCAGAGCGAGGTGGTGATGGGCGAGGCCTTCAAGGCCTTGAAGTGGCCGCGCATGAACTACGTGGTGTCGACCAAGTTCTTCTGGGGCCTCGATCTGGGCGGCAACCGCATCAACCACAAGGACACGCTGAACCGCAAGTACCTGTCGCAGGCGATCGACGGCTCGCTCAAGCGCATGCAGCTCGATCACATCGACCTGGTGTATTGCCACCGGCC
>Ga0307514_10006644_pt1 | contig 10032 bp, 12 predicted proteins | sample 16_EM_MG_FD_203088 | JGI IMG/M metagenome (GOLD analysis project Ga0307514, IMG submission 203088) | Populus trichocarpa ectomycorrhiza microbial communities from riparian zone in the Pacific Northwest, United States - 16_EM | ecosystem: Host-associated > Plants > Roots > Unclassified | place...
TGGGGAGGCACTCCGTACAGTAGCTTGTGTGGGGCCTTGCATAAAGTAGCAGTGGCATCTCGATGCAACAAGCTTGGAGAGAATGCACATCGCATGCAAGGGTGAGGGTGCATACAGCCTAGGTGGTGAGACCTGTAAATCCTTGGCGGTCCCGCTGAAAAGTTTGGCTGATCTCTCTAGGCTCCCATTCTCCCACGTTTCGGCGGCCTCCCATTAGGTCTGCCTCAGCGCTCTCCCCAACAGAAGCAAAGGTACCCCTGACCCCGACTGTCCTGGTTCCCCAATCCCGTCCACAGGATGGCCAAAAAAAGATCTGCTCTAGCAGCGGCACCATCCCCAGAACTCTTACACCTCGTCGCTACCTTCCTCAGAGGCAGCGGCCTCACTGGTGCCCTGAAGAAATTCGAATCAGAAATCTCAAAAAACGGCTGGGAGACGGACAATGCCGATGATGATCTTCCCGTGCTGTCTACAGTTCTTGAGGAGTGGACCAGCTTAAAGGCAAAGAGCAAGGGCTCAAAGAAGAGCAAGAACAAGACTCCGGAGTCGAGTGGGGATGACAGTGGCTCGGAGGCAGACTCTGAGAGCTCGGACAGTGCCAGTGATTCAGGGAATGAGAAGGAGGGCTCGGAGAGTGCCAGTGATTCAGGGAATGAGAAGGAGGGCTCGGAGCCCTCCCCATCTAGCCCTGACGCTGCGAGTGCAGAGTCGGATTCGGATTCGGACTCAGACCCCCCACCACCCTCACCATCTCCCTCACCTTCCAACCCATCCAAGGCATCTGCAATGTCTGATTCCTCCCCTCCTTCCTCCGCTTCCTCCTCTTCTTCCTCCTCTTCCTCTTCATCTTCATCTTCATCCTCATCTTCATCCTCATCTTCATCCTCATCTTCATCCTCATCTTCATCTTCATCCTCATCTTCATCTTCATCCTCATCTTCATCCTCATCTTCGTTCTCATCTTCATCTTCATCCTCACCCTCATCCTCATCTTCAGGCTCCAGCTCCGACTCCGACTCCGACCCTAAACCCAAGTCCAAATCGAAGAAATCCAATAAGTCAAAAAGCCTCAGCATCAATCCCTCCAAGAAGCGGAAGCGCGTCTCCTCCCCTACAGCCACAGCACCGCCCAAGCGCAGCAAGCCCGGAGCCGCTGATTCCAACTCCGGATCCGAGTAAGCCCTCCCTCCACTACCGTCATCAACCCTAGTCTGCTAACCTCCCTCCAGCACCACCACAACGATAGACAACTCCCCAGCACCCCCGCCATTCACACCCTCCGATACCTCCAAATCCGGCTCCTCTACCCCCGCCCCTGATGGAAAAAGGCAAAAGGTCCCCTTCTCCCGCATCGATACCTCAAAAGTCTCCTACGCCAACGACGGTGTCAAAGATAACCGATATCTTGCCCACGATGGCGGCTACGCGCAAAAAGCCCACGAGGACTTGATTGTGACTAAAGGCAAGGGTTTCACAAAGGAAAAGAATAAGAAGAAGAAAGGGAGCTTCCGGGGTGGTGGACCGATTACTATGGGTGTTAACAGCTTCAAGTTTGAGTAGAGATTGGATTTGAAGCAGAGAAACTAGAATGTAGAGAGAATGGGGCTATATCCGCGGTGAAGGAGTCTGGTAGAATAAACCTTTGGGCTTTTTTCTTGAATCATTGAGAGCAAGCGTTGCTTCCGAAGTTATACAAGCTTACCCTGATCCTTGAGGCACGTGATTTGTGGTCTTTCCTCTACAGGATTTTTGCCGCTTTTATTTATCTCAGCTAGCAGATTCACCCTGTGGATCCTACAAGAAAGATGTATTGTACTATAGCTCTTGTTATTTAATGAAGGACAGCCAAAGGACGTAACAAAAATAGAAAAAGCACCAACCTCATTTATTACAATGAGATTGTGAATTCGATAGATCTAATCACACTCCTAGGTGCCTGTACTAGTATGTCTGTCCTGTATTAGTAGTTAAGGATAATCTGGCTGAATGCTTCTTGTCTTTTACTGGGCCACTTTTCAGGGAGTCATGGATCGTAAATAGAGAAGTGCTAAGTAACAGCATGCTCAGGAGCGAGTCACATCAAGCAATCTCAGGGTAACTACGAGAACACAGATACAAATACCTGCCTACTTAGCTACCTACGTAGGTATGTAGCTTAATGGCATGCTCTTGAATTCAGTTAATGCATCAACCCTATCATACTCCACTAACAAGCAGAGCCAAGCCGGGATAGCGAAAAAGAGAGAGAGAAAGAAATAGGAGTAAAGCGCAACACAATGAATCCCAGAAAAAAAAACCCCGCTTGGTTCTTGCACCCCCTACACCACCCACACAAGCTCCTTAACCCCATGATCTCCAGTATGTGTTGTTGCTGTTGTTGTTGCTGTTGTTGTTGCTGTGTCTCCATAGTGTGTGATTGGATCCCCAGTGGAGAAAAAAACACCTTTTAGATTTTTTGTTGGCAGCCCAAAGAAAACACGACACTCCCATTTATTTTACCAACCAGTAAGAAGTAAAACACAAAGAAAAGAGATGAAGATATTTTAAGCTGCGATTAAGTAGATGCGGTAATGGCTCTCCTCTGTTGGCCAGCGATCCTGCCGCGTTGCCTGATATTCAACCTAACGACCTTCTGGGAATCGGCAGCCTTAGTGACTTGCTCCTCGGCCTGGGAGAGCATGAGCTCCACATGACAGGGGTTCGACATGTACGGGTTGATCTGAGAAATTCTGTTAGAGTGACCCATATTGTGTGCATCTTCGAAACTGAGTTAACTCACTCTACCATGTGCGCGGTATGTTCTCCTCCTCTGCTTTGGCGCCTGGTTGACCTGGATGTGGGAGACGGTGAGGTTGGCGGTATCGAGACCCTTGAGGTCAGCGTTGGCCCCGGCGTTCTTGAGGAGGTCCAAAAGGAAAGTGGCGGACTTGACGGGCCAGCGAGCACGAGTGACACCAAATTGCTTTCCTGCGCCAATGGGAACTCGTTAGTTATACTCTCTTTCTGTGGGGGGCTTGTATGTGCGGTGTGGGAGGCCAGATTGAAGACATGCAAGGTATGGTTCCGATTGATGGGAGAGCCGAGAGTTCATCTAGACCCCGAAACCGAATTCCAACCCTCGCGGAACCACACCCTACACCCCAAATTGCCTCTCATATGATACACCGTCCTAGGCCCTTCCAGTACCAAGCAAAAGAATGACCCACCCTGTGCGCATCGCCCAGTACCACCTGCATATCGCCTCATAGGGACAGCCTCCTTGTGCTCCTTCACGTTCTCCAAGTATTTAAGAGCACGCTGAAGCTTCATCCCGCTGATGGCCTGGGCAACCTCACGGGTGTTCTTGAAGGACACACGGAGGAAGGCGCCACGGGCCTTAGCAGTGTTGTTAGGGTTGGCGGGGGCTGCAGAGTAGCGGACCTTGAGAACAGAAACCCAGAATTAGCATCCCATCAAGCCCTGCCATAAATATTCCAGCAAGATCCGCCTTGACCGTCGCATCACCACGAAAACAGCACTCCAGCAGCACGCCGAATCCTTCACTTTTCCAACTCCTCACATTATCTCACGATCAAGTCCTTTCCTCCACCTGCCAAATCTTCTTCCCCTCACCAGAACTTCACCAGAAGACACAGAAAAGCGAAATATTGGCCTACCATCGTGTCTAGTTATTGGTATAGGGGTGCTGTTGGTCGTCGGGTCTGTGTTGTCGTCTCGTGGGCTGGTATGTTTGAATTCACCTATCTTGGCACTACCCACGATTGTGCGCCGGTACAGGGCTTGCCCTACCCCTCAAATATGCCTTCGCGTGTTAATACATATTATTAGTTCGTTGCAATAATTTACTGCATTTGGTGATGCATTGCCAAGCCATAATCAAGCAGGACTGAACAGTTTGAAAAAAAAAAGTTCCGCCTCTCGCTGCCCCCACCACCTCCAATTCATCGCGCTACGGAGGGAGATCACCTCCTGGAGATATAAGGAAACGCAAAACTACCTGTTTACACATCAGCAATGGCATTTACGCCAAGAGGAGGCAGAGGCGGGGGTAGGGGTGGACGGGGTGGTTCCGCTCCTCGCGGACGAGGTGGACCCGGCGGTGACCGTGGTGGCAGAGGAGGTAAGACGCATCTCCATGGTGATGAACACTTGTCTACCATTTTCGCATTGGTGGCGCTGGGAGGTCTCTGGGAGTTAGCACTTCCAAGCACATGCGGCTTGACCCTAGCGGTCCTAACACTTTACAGCAGCCTACCCGGTTCATTGTTCTGGTCGCCCTATAGCCCTATACTGACATGATTCCTTAGGTGCTCGTGGCGGTCGTGGCGGACGTGGTGCCTCTCGCGGGGGACGTGGTGGGCGTGGTGGTGGGCGTGGTGGGGCTGGTGGAGCCAAGGGTGGTAATAAGGTCATTGTCGAGCCCCACCGACATGGTGGTGTCTTCATTGCCCACGGAAAGGAGGACATGTTGGTTACCAAAAACTTGACCCCAGGTGAAGCTGTCTACGGAGAGAAACGAATCTCTGTGGAAACCCCAATCACTGGCAGTGACGGCGACTCAACTACGACCAAGACAGAATACCGTGTGTGGAATCCCTTCAGGTCGAAGCTAGCTGCTGGTATCTTGGGAGGTCTTGAGGAAATTTTCATCAAGCCGGGTGCGAAGGTTCTCTACATTGGAGCTGCTAGTGGAACATCAGTATCACACGTTGCTGATGTTGTTGGCCCTACTGGCCTTGTGTACGCCATCGAATTCTCTCATCGTTCCGGACGTGACCTCATCAACATGGCCAAGAAGCGGACAAATGTTATTCCCATCATTGAAGATGCCCGCCTTCCAATGAAGTACCGGATGCTCGTCGGTATGGTTGATGCAGTGTTCGCAGATGTTGCTCAGCCTGACCAGGCTCGTATTGTCGGATTGAATTGCCATCTTTTCTGCAAGGACAAGGGAGGAGTTGTTATCTCCATCAAGGCCAATTGTATTGACTCTACTGCGCCAGCTGAGGCCGTCTTTGCCAGGGAGGTTGAGAAGATGAGGGAGGAGAGGATAAAGCCACTAGAGCAGGTCACCTTGGGTATGCTATTGTTCTCAGTCGCGGGGATGAAGAATTGCTTCGCTAACTGTTACCTTAGAACCTTTCGAGCGAGATCATTGTATTGTTGTCGGTCGATACCAGCGCTCATAAGCTCACTTTTCCCTACGCCATCCAGTGAGACAACTATGTACCAGTCCTCCTAATTGCAATATCCATCTAACTGCCGGCACCAGCATCTCGTTCTGTTTTCGTTCACCTTGGAATTTTTTTTTTCCCTCGTTGTGCATCTCTGTACACTTTATTCTCTTGACTGGTTTGGGATATTCGGCTTTGTTATCTTGTATGAATAACAAAATTACGCATTATCTACATATCTAAATGGAAGCTTAATCGTAGTCTAGTGCGAAACTGTCGTTACCCTGAGCGCCGGTCATGTGAGCCAAGCCCTCACATGCAATGCACTGTGTCCGCCAACTCAGCTCCGTACACATTCGAGAGGAGGTGGGGGACGTGAGAGGGAATGGATGAGAGGGGAAGAGAGTGAAGGGCCCCGATTGAGACTATGTGGTTGACTTGGTGGAGACGTTCTTCGCCAACCCCGACCTGAGATGAAAGGGGTCTACGAAGTAGGTAACGAATTTCATTTGTTTAGGTGTATGTAGGTATTTATGAGAGGGCGTGGTGGGCGTCTGCTATCTGTTGGGGTTCTTTCCAACTGGTACGGATAATACAGTACAGGAAAAGTGTTCTCATGCTTCAGGCCCCCTTAAAAATTTGTTGGAAAGTAAACAAGGTCAGCTTGTGCGTTTTTACCCCTGCCATGCTCAAGTTTGACTTTACACTTTGTTGATGACTTATGGTACCGTACCCACTCCCAGTACCACCTACCTTGTCAGGCAACGTCAAGGCCTCTATCGGTACCTGGATTTGTACTCAGTTGATGACACATACGTGGGTGGCAAAAAGAATTAGGTATATATATATATCCCTTCCCCGACTCCCAGGATGAGACACCACTCGCATGGTACCAACGGATACTTGGCCCCACCGTGCAACCAGGCTCTGGTTGTAGCTCCGCACTACGCCTATATATGGGCTCTGCTTGCCCCCTTTTATGTCATGGCTCTCCCATATACTTAACTCCGGCATAGCTCCGAAGTAGGCTCTATTCACTTCCATAGGTATCCGTAGACTTGCTCTTATACATACATATGTACATTCATAGTAGCCTGCAGTTGCCCAGAGTACCTTGCATTTCAAGGTAGTCCAGTGCTTGATGCTTGGCTCATGGTTAAGCAGTCGAAGTTGTGCATTGCCTAATACAGCATAATAAAGTATGAATAACATCGACGGCCGTTAGGTCTATAGACTCCCGCCACACCCCCGACAAAAAAAAGTCAACCAGACTACCCGAACAGATATGTCATTCGGAGTAGTTGGAGATTACTATCACAAGTACTGTACCCAATAAATATATGTGTTCTCTATCCTTGATATTGTATTGAACTTGAATTGTACGCTTGTCACTGTTCATATCTATATAACGAACCTGATAGGAAATTACCACCAAAGTCTATAGATCACAGTACATGTAGGTCTCTAATTGTACCCGACACCTACAAACAGCCTGTGCTTATGCTCTCCATTAATTTGGACTCAAAATAATTATCTCAAAGGGTGATCCTGAGAGGTGGTCTAAATCAGGATGTGACTGGCGCAAAGTTTACCCTGAAGCAGAGCAAGACCCTACGCAACCACAGGCTACTGGTTGAAAACATGGTGAGGGATGGGGACTTGTATTGCAAAACTTGAAGGAAATACTGTAAGAATTTACGAGGTTATGAGTGGGAATTGTGGAAGTGGTAAAGAGTATATTTCGCGGAGCTATCGTAGAGTTCGCTATAGGCTTGTAGGCTATGGATCTAGTGCTCTACTGAAAAGAACGAAATACAGGAGGAAATTCCATCGCTTTTATCTCAATGACCTTTTCCACGACTTTCCTGATTAGGCACCCCTGCATATCCTTATTCTCACGGCTTTCCTGTTGTGGATTCCCGCAATTCTCGTGACGCCAAGGCGAGAGTACTTCCAACAAATACTGGCAGTATCCCCTCTGGCAGACTTTGCATTGGTGTAAATTTAGGATCCTGGAATTGGACAAGCAGACAATTTGGCAGAGAATCAACAATCCAGACTTAGTGAAAAAATGCCAGAGGCGTCTTCCCTCCTCATTACTATTAAGCTCTGAATCGGCTGAATCTAGAATAAACGCTCCAATCAGTTGGATTCAAAGCCCAAGAAAATGACATTCCGATTCCTCGACGAGCAGCGCACAAATTCCACATGTGTGGATTGGTAAATCACGGTGAGCATCATAAAATTCAGGCACGCCTTTTTAACTGGTTCACCAGGTATTACCTCAGGCCAGTCTTTGGTAGCCCGTACTTTTCTTCACCAGTTTTTATGGCATTGTAGGGCTTTGGAAGCAGATCTTCCGAGAGGACATGGACCGAGGGAGAATCACCCGTTGACACTTGGACAGTGGAAACCCCTGTTTGTTTATTTGTCCGGCAGCGCCTTTTAGGAAGCATTGTTTAGTTTACCAATTGTCTTTCTAGGAAACGTTGAACGGTACCTGAAGTACTGAATATGCAATACAGGACAACAGTCATACTGGTGTGCAGACCCACTCGTACGTTATTGCGGTTTGTCGGGAATCAAGGACGTAGGGGTGTGGGAAAAGAGGGAAGTGTATACATCAAAGAAATGAGGAAAACGACAGCAGTGCAGCTTAAGTATACCACCTATCTCGGTCAATATTCAAACTTTGTCATCACATACCATCCAGACACATAGAACAAGTGCTGGCAGCACATTTCTGATATATCACTGTGACTGGTGACTATGACTGGTGAAAAAAGGTTTCCAGATGGAGGAATTCGGTCATATTTGAGGCTTTTTTTTTCACCAGTGCTTCAGGACAAGAACGGCGCTAGGTTACACCCGGAGCGTCCGGGATACCTGTTCCCAAATAGGAAGGTGGAAAAGACTTTTTGTTTTGAGCCTCCGTATGTTACACGCAAATTTGAGAGGCCTTGGCAATTACTGAATTTGGTAGTCCGTCTAAAAGAGGAAATCTCCTCCCTCACGAATACATGGCTGGCGGCACATCACCTGTGCAATTTTGAGCACGACTTGGTACTTAAAAGTTAACATTAACTATATCAACAAATCATAACATTGCCCTCCTCACTATCATGACAACTTCCCCCCCCCCACAATTATCAAAATTATCATTTACCTAAGGCTGCAACCTAAGGCTGCAGTGCCAGGGTAACCATATCAATCCACATCTTGTTCGAACCACCGCCCCTAACGCAAGAAACCGAAAGCTTAAGCTCCACCGTAGTCTGTCCCGACGCAGGGGTCCATGTCTGAGTCATCGCTGCCCAGCTTTTCCCAGGCTTAACGCCCGCGGTCGGGCCAAGTAATACATTATCAATGTACATCTTGACAGAACAGTTGGTCTCATCCTCCTGCTTAGCGTAAGCCGTGAAGATGTGTTTGCCAGGGCAGACTTTGATGTTGCTTTGAACTAGGTCAAAGCTCCAAGCACTGCTCGTAGTACTGCGTCCGATGCTATAGAACGTTGTTAGCAAATTATAAAGAATTTGGAAGTGGGGAAGAGGAGCATACAAGTCATGCGTTCCTTCATATGCGGCATTGTTCGATTCGATACCACTAGAAGAGCCAAGGTTGCTGCCGGTGAAAGTCCAGATTGGGGGACTAGCTTGCTCGAAGCCCGGGTTGAGGACGGGTTGAGCGATGCTATTGAGACCAGGTCAGCAAATGTCAGCACTCTGCAGGCGTGTAGATTATTGAATATGGAAAATACCAAGTAACAGTAGCGGTCTGAGTAGTGGTAGTGGTAGTTGGCTGAGTAAATGTTGTAGTCGTTACCTGAGTAGTGGTAGTTGGCACAGTAAATGTTGTAGTCGTCACCTGAGTAGTGGTAGTCGACTCAACAACCGTAGTTGGCTCAGTAAATGTTGTAGTCGTTATCTGAGTAACTGTGGTTGGTTCTGTGATTGTAGTTGACTCAGTAAATGTTGTAGTCGTTGCCTGAGTAGTGGTAGTCGACTCAACAACCGTAGTTGGCTCAGTAAATGTTGTAGTCGTTACCTGAGTAACTGTGGTTGGTTCTGTGATTGTAGTCGGCTCGGTAACCGTAGTTGGCTCGGTAAATGTTGTAGTCGTTACCTGAGTAACTGTGGTTGGTTCTGTGATTGTAGTCGGCTCGGTAACAGTGGTAACCTCTCCTGCACCAGGTATCGTCTACATCATTCAGAAATGTTAATTCTGCTCTCAAATCTGGGTTGACTTGGATTATATTTACCAAGGTAGTTGTGTCAGTTACAGTAACAGCATCACAACCAATGGTTGTGGGGACGGTAACAGTAGTAGGCTCGGTAATGGTTGTGGGAACGGTAACAGTGGTCGGCTCGGTAACGGTAGTAGGCTCGGTAATGGTTGTGGGAACGGTAACAGTGGTCGGCTCGGTAACGGTAGTAGGCTCGGTAATGGTTGTGGGAACGGTAACAGTGGTAACCTCTCCTGCACCAGGTATCGTCTATACCATTCAGAAAAGTTAATGCTGCTCTCAAATCTGGGTTGAATTGGATTATATTTACCAGGGTAGTTGTGTCGGTCACAGTAACGGCATCACCGGCAATGGTTGTGGGGACGGTAACAGTAGTAGGCTCGGTAATGGTTGTGGGAACGGTAACAGTGGTCGGCTCGGTAACAGTGGTTGGCTCGGTAACGGTGGTAACCTCTCCTGCACCAGGTATCGTCTATACCATTCAGAAAAGTTAATGCTACTCTCAAATCTGGGTTGAATTGGACTATACTTACCAAGGTAGTTGTGTCGGTCACAGTAACAGCATCACCGCCAATTGTTGTGGGGACGGTAACAGTAGTAGGCTCGGTAACG
>Ga0307514_10006645_pt1 | contig 10031 bp, 8 predicted proteins | sample 16_EM_MG_FD_203088 | JGI IMG/M metagenome (GOLD analysis project Ga0307514, IMG submission 203088) | Populus trichocarpa ectomycorrhiza microbial communities from riparian zone in the Pacific Northwest, United States - 16_EM | ecosystem: Host-associated > Plants > Roots > Unclassified | place...
TGACGATTCATCAGAAAGGACAAACACACGCCGACGCTGCTTCTGAGTTAGCGGAGAAAGATATCGGAAGTACGTGTATGTATATCACATCTTACTGAACGGCTTCACGGACCTTTACATTGACACTCTGTGCTTTAAGTTATAAAGGTTGTTCATTTGCTACATATTAGCGTTTTATCTAACGCATACAAGTGGTTCACCTCGTCAATGAGGTTGCAGCGTTTTTGAAGACGGCATGAAACCCTGTTTCTCAACCGTTTCACGTATAGGATTCGGAAGACTACAACATTCTAAAGATGTTCAAACCCCGAGCTTGTTCTTCCTTTATAATCCCTTCTTTCAGAATTTATTCTCTTCACTAATTTGAATCGCCTTTGGTTGGTACCGATTTGCTCACATCCATGATCTATTAAAAAATGCACATTTTCTTCACTTTTCTTGCAGTGTGCTCCAATGCCGATAGAAATCCAGAGTCGCGTCAATAGCTCAGTCGTCTTGTCGAGCAAAAACCCTGTCGGAATCGTTGTAAGTCCAAAATAGTCATGGCAATGCTGCGGCCGAATCTCATTTCCCTCCCCCCTCTTTTTCCATATCGAACGCAGTCGCCACCAGTATTGGATCGCCCGATTTCCTTGCTAGCAGACCACGTTCGAAAAGCAACGAGTGCGTTCTTTACGGTTCAAGAAAATATGACATTGAACAAGAAAGTCCCGAAAAGCTGTCTTACACAAGTCACGGATGGGAAACATGTCTTCAGAGCACACTGCGAAACCATGTGTCGTGTTCTGCAGAGCGCTTGTCGTCATGCAGCTGACTATGCCACCTCGAGTCAGAGCGCCCCCGATGACCGGTTTATGTCCGCCAAACGATGTTTTTTGTCTGCGAAGGGTATCTACCGCGAGGTGCTGGAGTTGAGTCGGGCATACGAAGTCACCTTGGTGGATTTCAATAAGCAACGTTCACTGTTATCTGCCACCTGTCTAACTCCACACGCCAAGAACGGTGAGGTCTTTGATTTTTTTTTTTTTAAAGCGATTCTGTCTCTTTGCTAAGCAAAAAACTCCAGCTCCCAAGTTGCAGGACGAGAGCGAGAATGATGGGGCCACTGTGTTGTATGCAGCACTTGAGGGAATACAGACATGCCTTCAGGACATTAGAGCGTTCTGGGAATATCACGTTGGTTTTCTTGCGTTGCTGGTCAACCGACAAACCAACTATCCTTCTCCGGGACCAGAGGCCAAGGCGACTTTCGAGCTCTGGACTGAATATCGATTATCTCTTGTCAAATGTAACAACTCGATCTTGGAATCCTCAAACGCTCTCTCGATGGGGCAGGCTTTTAACCGTTCAAAGGGTAAGCGAACTGTTTGTTTTAGTGAGCTGCTGCTGATTATCTTGTCTACAGATCTAGGTCGAGGTTTCAATCGAAAGTCACATAGGACTTATCTGAAAGATAGAATTGAAAGAATCCTCCTTGCCATGTTTTAGATCTGGACATCCAACGGATTTGAAAACATCAGTACATTAACTCTACCTATTAATATAGATGATATTTTCCTCTTCACCCTGACAATTACTTATATACCTGATGATTCTGTGGTCCTCTTTATTAGGTGTTCCAGAAACTTTGGGTAACGAATGTATTCTTGAAAGGAGCGAGAAGAAATCATGGTATTCAAATTCAGGTATCCTAAGGAGTTTGGAACATATGCTTAGAAGGAAAGTTTGGCGCCAGCACCACCGGTGACAATGCTCTTGACGCTGGAAGTAGCGTCGAGAGAGTAGGTGTACGGTAGCGTTAAGTATGTACCCTCAGGGGCAGTGTTGAACCCGCCACCAAGGTCATTCCCCACGAGCCAGGCAAAACCTTTGTTGGCGAAGACAGGCTTCGAAACATTGGAAAAGACGTTGTTCTCACTGTCAGACGTTAGTCCCTGATACCCACGCCTCTGGGAATGAAGATACGTACACTAGGAGGTGAGCACCGACACGAGCTTCAATACCATCGGAAGACTTCTCGTAGTAATTGTTGAAAATGTGGCCCCGTCCACAGCGTAAGGAAGGCATGCGAGCTGCCGAGTTCACAAAGTGACCGCAATCAGAGAGGCGCAGTGATATGATAAACCATGGTACTCACGGTTGATGTTGGTCCAGTAGTTGTGGTGGAAAGAGACCTAGGAAGATCCACTGGCAGTAAGCATGAGGAGGATTGTATTACATTCGGCTACTAATGGTGACCTTCTTGTCCTTGTCCTTGATGCAGTTTTCGTCATTTTGGCCGACGAGCAATGCCTTCCAGTGAGCTGAAAATTTTCTCCACGACACGATGACGGAAGTGCACCCGTGCGTGATGTCGAGGAGACCATCATACTAAAAATTTGAAATCAGTACCCCGTAAAGAAGCAAATTCACAATCGACTCGGAAAGCGCTGAGTACATACATAATCCTTGTCATGGGAGCGGTCCGAAGTTGAAAGATCGACATGGTCTACCCAAACCTTAATGGAGTTCTGGATTCCAATGGCGTCGCCAGTGCTGGCAAGAACTAGGCGCGTCGTCAAGACCCTAAACGAGAAGCGTACAGTGCGGGAAAAAAACTCACCTTTCTGAATCTTCAGGTTTCGGATAATGACATTGGGACACGGAGGCCAATGCCCTTCAACGTAATCGAACCGTTGGCGCCGAGAACCGAGGTGTTTGCTCCAATCGTGACAATGGTGTTATGTAGTACCTGAGAGAGAAGCTGCACCGAAGAGTGGAGATTAACTTTGATCAAGGCAACGCGGGGATACCAGTTAAGATCACCGTCTTTTTGGCATCGTCAGCGACGGCAGAGGTGAAGTCGCCTAGTGAAGAGTGGTGGTACTTCCAGCACCACCGGTTGTTCTAATAGAGTGAATGAGTGCATCATTCGAGCTGCAGTATAAACAGAGGTACGAGAGAAGGTATGTCCTGCATAGCCAATTGCAATGAGATCAGTTGCCAGTAGACGCTCCAGAATCACAGACGCCGAGGTCTGGAACGGTCCTGCGACCGAAGCGACGAGAATGAAGAAGAAGCTGGCTTTCATTACGCCTTGACCTATGTTGATGCAGCTTGAAAGTGGAAAGTCCGTTAGACATTTCTGTGTCTATATAGGTTGGACAATTTTATCCAGGTTCCTTTTGCCCCTTAAACCTTTCTTTTTTTTTTTGCAAGTGTACCACGCGTTGCATTGATAAACTACGAACTGGTACCTGAGGACTGCCGCTGGATACTCTGAATTTTCCCAGGCAACCAGGCAAAAGTACACATGTCGTGCACATAACGACGATAACGATGTCCATCCAGGGCCATCCTAGTGCGATAAAAGGATAGACTCAACAATTAAGTATAAGTCTATCGTGTATATGGTATCGAGCTGCATAATACCAAAGAACCCTGACCAAAATTCCCCAAATTTGCAAACCGTTTTAGAAATTATAGGGTTGTCCGGGGCCCGGGGTTACTAATGGGGTTGTCCGAGCTCTGGGATGGCGGTGGCGGGACCTGGGATAGCAGTGACAGGGTTGGGCCAGGATTTCCTACCCCTGACGCGGGAGTTGGTGGACTGGCACCAGTTGAAACTGTACTGTTGGGTAGTATAGCACTAACCCTTGTTGTCTGACGTCGCGAAACCCCGACAGCTGTCCCTATAACTGCAAGAAAAACGATGGATACAAGGACAACGATGATGATGCCCCTCCTAGTGCGATAAAAAGGCCGATGTGGTATAGGTACGATTCTTGTCTGCTGATTAGGGTCAGCGAGCCCATCCAAGTCAGGAACTGCACATCGATCAGCGAGCCCATCAGCGAGCCCATCAGCGAGCCCGGAACGTGGTTCGTTTTTTTCTTGGAGCAGATCTGTGGTATTCCCTGACTAAAAAACGTGTAGGAACGAGATGAAGCGGTTGGAGTGATCCGATCGAAAAAGATCATACCTGCATCTGCTCTTTTGTAGCAGCAGGCGCTGCCAGTGAGGCAAGCAAGCTCAGATCATAGGGAGGGAAGTCGGAACGACCTTGGCTTGTCGATGGCATTGCGGTGGCGCGAATTGAGATTGGTTAGACTCTTAGAGTATTGAATTCGAATTACTTGCGGGCTGCACGTGCATGCCAGGCGCCAATGGTTTCCGGTGACCAACCTGATCTCAGAAGTAGTCATCAAATTATGATCAAAATTAAAATTGATTGGCGCTCAAATTGCTTCCAGCGTTTCATGCAAGGCAGAAAACTCAAAGTTGATTGAAAGTAAATCTCACTTGTAGCGATTTGACCTCTATTCGCATTCCATCTAGTTTCTTGAATAACTTTGATCGCGCTGCACCCAAGTTGTTAACTCCTCAATCGCTCCCGCCCAGTCTAAGCTATCTGTGACGCCACACGTTCGCCTCTAGGGGATTATTTAATGGTCCGATCTCAACATTGCCTGTCCTTGCCAGATCCCACGTATGCAAACTTGAAGATAATTGATATGTAGTGGCCAGTGGCCGGCAGACTACAAGTCTGATTTAGTGTACTTTGACTAGAGCATCGATTCTCCTATACTCTGAGTACAGAATAGGCATGCAACCGTTGCTTGACCATGACCAACTTGTACGGATTATTCCAGTCCTTTTCCAGTTGTTTTTATAACATGTACCCGCGGGTACTCCCGCACCTGTGGCTAAGGGGTTTCGTGCGGGGACATTTACCAAAATCCAGCTCGTTAAAGCTCGCCACGTCGCGAGGAATCAACAAAATTGAATATAAGTCACATATCGTGTATATGGTATCGAGCTTCATTATACTACTAAAGAACCCTGACCGAAATTCCCAAAATTTGCAAACGGATATGCCTTAGAAGACACGGGGTCCGGGCCCACAGAGGTTGGATTTACGCCTGACAAGGGAGTTGGTTAATCATCAATCGGACTGGTACCAGAAAACGTACTGGGTTTAGCAACGACATCGCGAAACCCCGACAACTGCCCCTATGACTACTGCAAGAGAAACGGCTACGAGAACGGCGATAACGGTGCCCATCATCCTAGTGCAAAGAAAAGATGTCCGAAGTGGTCTAGGGACGATTCTTGTCTGCTGATGGGGATCAGCGAGCTCATCAGCGAGCCCATCAGGAACGGCACGGAGCAGATCTGTGATATTCCCTGACTAAAAAACATGTAGGAACGAGATGAAGCGGTTGGAGTGTTTCCGATCGAAAAAGATCATACCTGCATCTGCTCTTTTGTAGCAGCAGGCGGTGCCAGGGAGGCAAGCAAGCTCAGATCATAGGGAGGGAAGTCGGAACGACCTTGGCTCGTCGATGGCATTGCGGTGGTGCGAATTGAGATTGGGTAGCCTCTTAGAGTATCGAATTCGAAGTACTTGCGGGCTGCACGTGCAGTGCATGCCAGGCGCCAATGGTTTCCGGTGACCAACCTGATCTCAGGAGTTGTCATCAAATTATGATCAAAATTAAAATTTGATTGGTGCTCAAATTGCTTCCCAGCGATTTAGGCAAGGCAGAAAATTCAAAAAGTTGTTTGAAAGTAGATTTCACTTGTAGTGATTTGACCTCTTTACGCATTCCATCTGGTTTTCTGAATAACTTTACACGCTCCTCCCGTCCCAGTCTAAACTATCTGCGACGCCACACGTTCGCCTTTAGGGAATTATTCAAGAGTCCGATCTGGACATTGGCTGTGTCCAGGGATTTTCTTTAGCCATGGATGCAGTCTTTTTAATTTGAAAATACGCCAAGCGAATATTTTGGCTGAACCATGTTACCAAAGTCGTGATATTGAAACATCCGTTTGGTATTACCTATCGTACTAGTACTATGTACAAACGATGTGGCTTTGAATGAACAAATATTACAAAGTCAAAAAAATCCCTGGCTAAAGTCCTCATCTACTATGATCCGGCATGACATTCAAATTTTACAAAAAACCGAAATCTCCTTATGGCGTTAGTAGGTAGGATACAGAAGACCTTGTCGTAGTGACCATCCTTGTCTTTGTCGTAGTTTCGGTACGGCTCTGATTGCCACGGGAGGAAGAAGTCAACAGAAAATATTCTGCTGGATCGTTTAGTGACGATTTTCCAGCCACAATCCCCGCAATTATCGCCCCAAGGACGACCATCACTACTACTACTACTACAATGATGATGACCCTTCTTTTCTTCATGCCACGAACACGCGTTCGCGTTGGTGTCGTTTGAGGTTGTACAGAAGGAGGTGCATTGTTAAACCCAGTCTAACACGTGTGTAAACATAAGTACAAGGCTCTAGATGAATGATAAATCTGAAAGGTGCACCTGAGGTTGATTTCTTTCCGCCTCCAGATGGTGCGCAAAAGCAAGCAAACCCTTGTCGTACTCTAAATCCCCGTAGTGTGTTGGCGTAGGCATCATATCGATAGACCAGAAGAAAATCGGGGGGGGTCAGAGGGCGCGACTTTGCTTTAGCCAAAAGCGATGGCTTTTATAGTACAAGCATAAAGTGAGACTTCGAGGCATAGCCAGATCACTGCCACTGTTGTCCATTGCATCTAATGATCACACAGAAATGGATCGTTGTATAGGTCTGTGCGCGTACAATGTAAATCGGTAAGTACTTGAGTCGAAAACCACTCGTAGAAGAATGTCCTGGAACTAGAGAAAACCGAACCTAAACCCAAAAGGACCATAAACCCTGAAATCAACCATTGAATAAATCCCCCCCAGAAAGTCACACAATAAACCCAAAGAAAAAAGAAAGGTTGTGATACGAAATGTCCAGTTCGATTGACGAGTTTTGAATATGATAGAGGGGAGAACACTATCCCATGTCGTTCTGGATACCCTTGTAGGGGTTGTTGTCATTTGTTGGGACCAGCAGAAGAATCCTTCGACTTGGCTAGGGATCCTCCAACGGCGCCTCCCACGACAGCACCAATAATAACCAATGCAATAAGCACGCTAATAGCTATCCCCTTTTTTGTGCGCCAAAATGGATGTAATGTCGACGTCACGGCGTATGAGTCTTGTGGATTGCGGCTGCCAGCCTGGTGGGGCTCGGAATCATCTACATGAACATCCTTGGCAACACAGCATAAAATTGAAAACGGGAGATGAGTCTGTGAAATAATAATGTGGAGTTGGACCAAGGTATTCACCTCTAAATCACCCCGTCGACGGGCCGCAGGCACTGAAGGCATGAACAGAGCCTTCAGGGGTGGATCCGCGAGAGAATGTGATGGGTTGCCACAAACTCGTACCATGCGGCGAATACACCATAAAAGGAAGGCGGACGAAAAACGGCTTGAGCGGGCGGATAATTTCTGTTTGTTAAATAGATTCTTCATTCTTGTGGCATTGCTTGCAAAACGGGTGAAACAAGTTGGGATGCTCTGAACAGCATAACATTTATTTGTCTCTTTGCTCTGGATCGCCGCGTTGAATGCGATTTACAGTGCCGCAGCATAATTCCCCTTCTTGCGAGGAACTCCAAAGGAAAGCTGGGTCAAATACTAATGCAGCTTCTGTACTACCTCGAACGACACTAACTCGTGTTGGCAAGCAGAAGAAGGCCTATTGTCATTGGTGGTCGTCCTTGGGCGGTGATCACGACTTACGCTTCTTCTTAACCCTACCTTCATTTCTACCAACGCCATGAAAGGACTGCTATCTCTGATTTTTTTTGTTCGTCCAGAAATTTCTGTACATGGTGGGATTGGTACCCCGTATTTCAATATTTGAAAAACAAGGGCTTTGCGTAAATACAGTATAGGATCTTCAAATCCAGGTGTCTGCACCCATGGCCAGACTACCATGACAGGCCATTTTCAGATCGAACCCTTGAATGATCCACACTGGAACAACCTGTTGATTGTCTGCCTTGACTGGCACGAATCGCATCACCACTGGAAGCAATTTGCTTATCCCCAGCGCCAATCAAATTTATTTCTGATCACAATGAAAACAAGTTGGTCAGGTGTAAGTCGCAATCACACGTGCAGCCTGAGCGCTGAGCCCGCAAGCAATTCGAATTCAATACGCTACCCATTTCAATTCGTACCACCACAATGCCAGCGACGAGCCAAGGTCATTCAGGCTTCCCTCAGGCTGTCTCAGGCTACGATGAGAGCTTGCTTGCTTCGGCGCCTGCTGCTACAAAAGAGCAGATCCAGGTAAATTTTTTTCGAATACTCCGACCTGTTCGTCTTGTTCATACACATTTTAGTCGGGGTATACCACAGATTTGCTCCGAGGAAAAGCAAAACCTCCGCGGAGACGTGCAGTTCCTGACTCGGATGGGCTCGCTGACCCTAATCGGCAGACAAGAATCGTGTCTATACCACATCGGCCTTTTTATCGCACTAGGAGGGGCATCATTATCGTTGTCCTTGTATCCATCGTTTTTCTTGCTGTAATTATAGGGACAGCTGTCGGGGTTTCGACACGTCAGAAAACAAGGGCTACACTACCCAGCATCACACTACCCAGCATTACACCACCCAGCATTACACCACCCAGCAGTACATCTTCTGGATCTACCGAGATCTTGTTTACTAATACTAATCCGGCTACCTCAAGGTTGTCAAGCTCGAGGTCGAATTCAGCAATTGCTTCAAGTACAAGTTTTTTTATTCCTCTATTCCCTACTTCTGAGTCCTAAGACATCATGATTTGCATGCGATTTTTGGGAATTTGGTCAGGGTTCAGTTGGGTATTATAGCTCGATACCATAAACACGATATGTGACTTATATCTAATTTTGTCGGGTCTTGATTCCAGTCGCGACGTGGCGAGCTTTAACGAGCTAAGGTAGGCGATCCAGGAACATCACGTGTTGGTGACCTGATCGTGACTATCTCAAACAAGAAAGGAAATTTATGTTCAAAACCATTCATTTCGAACAATAGGAACCTCCACGCCAAATCGAAAACCAACATTTTGTTCAGTATTACAACCAGCGTGGTTTTAAAAAAAATTTAGACAAGTAGCTGTAAAAACAAGCAAGTTATTAACAAATTAACATCTATAATAGGATATCAACGATAAAACCTCGGCGAGAGATGTTTAGGTGATGTTAGCCTTCTCGAGCTCATCCATAATGCTGTTCGGTAGGACTCGATGGCCACTGTATTTTCGTAGACCATGCCGCCTGCCTACCATTGAGTCTTGATGTGCATCCATGAACCGATAGGATCGATTTGCAAACCGTCGCATCGTTGTCAGGGGAATTGATTTGAGAGCCGCCAACGCATTTCGCTGAAGTAGATCTTCTCGCAATGATTTAGGATTAAGATAGATCCGTTTTGCATAGCCCTAACACTGCTCAATGAAGTTGAGCTCACAGTGGAAGTAAGCTCAATCTTGACCCTTTTATTAGCTTCATCTTTGTCTCCTTTGCTAAAGTTTAATGCATTTAACGTCCTGTTGGTGTCTGAGCGCTTTCTTCGACCCATATTAGCGTTTAGTGATGATAAATAGGTACTTTGTGAGGCCACGACACGTCAATGGTCAGGGCTTTGGGTCCAGGTCAACAATTTGGCTAATATCCCTCCCATCTTTGCCTTTATCATCAATATTGTTGCTCAGCTACGTGTCTTAATACTATCTGTATGAAATGTTGCAGCCCGATTTTGCAAAAAACATGTTGAAGTAGTACAAATTCATGATTTTACTAAAATTAATGAGAAATTGCTATTCTTGGTGGCTGTCACACTGGTCATGTGATGTTCCTGGATCGTGCTGTCGGCGCAAACTTAGTTTGCCTGGGTTTACCGGAAGTCGAGTAGGGAAAATACTTCAGGATATTCCAGTTGTTCGTGGGATATTAACTTAACTGCGTAGTCAAGAGAAATAGTATCCTTCAACAAGTATGTGATTAAATGAGCAAGTCTTGATAATAGTACCAAGAAATATGATATTCCTAGTGTGAGTGACTATGTTATAGGATTTGTTGGTGAACTAAGCGTCAGGTTATCTGGCTTGTAAGAATAAGAATAGGTGTTTGTTGAAGTCGTGAAAGAAGTAGGCGAAT
>Ga0307514_10006647_pt1 | contig 10030 bp, 9 predicted proteins | sample 16_EM_MG_FD_203088 | JGI IMG/M metagenome (GOLD analysis project Ga0307514, IMG submission 203088) | Populus trichocarpa ectomycorrhiza microbial communities from riparian zone in the Pacific Northwest, United States - 16_EM | ecosystem: Host-associated > Plants > Roots > Unclassified | place...
CTTCTACGTCGGCCAGTGCCCCGACTGCGACATCCTCGTCACGGGCAACGTCGCTGAGAACAACGCGATCGGCTACGAGAACGCGAACGCCTCCGACTCCGTCGTCATCGCCGGCAACCGCTTCAGCAACAACCGGGTGGGGCTCACGCTGATCTCCTGGTACCAGGAGGCCTACCTTCCCCAGCGGGCGGCGACCGTCGTCGGCAACCTCATCGCCGACAACAACTCCGCTGACTCCCCCGCGCAGGCCAACGGCGCGTTCGGGGTCGGGATCGGCCTCAGCGGCGCCCAGGGCAACGTCCTCACCCGCAACCTGATCGCCGGCAACGTGAGCAGCGGCCTTCAGCTTGCCAACACCGAGGATCTCGCCACCGAGGGCACCCGCCTCGTCGACAACCTCTTCGAGCAGAACGGCGTGGATGTCTCCGACGTCTCCGCCGCGAGAACGCCCTCCGCCGACACCTGCCTCACCGGCGGGGCCGGCGCGACCTTCACCCCGTCCTCTCTCGCCGAGTCCTGCGGCACGCAGGCGGCCCCGGCCGCGGCGACGCTGCCGACGATCGTCGTGCCGCGCGGCATCTCGTTCCTCAAGGTGCGCCTCGGCCCACGGCAGCCGAGTCTCGCTGGCGATCTCACCGAGCTGCCGCCCGCCCTCCCCCGCGCCGTGGCGATGCCCGACCTCGACGCGATAGCCGTTGCCACCCGCGACCTGCTCGCCGATCGAGCGAACGGATGAAGCGCGCACGGCTAGCGATCGCCGCGGCACTCGTCGCGCTCAGCCTCGTCGCGTGCACAGCGGAGCCGACGACAGAGGTCCCCTCTGGTCTTACGAGCGAGCAGGCAGAGCGGCTCGCCGTCACCCGCTTCCGCAACTTCGACGCGGGGGTGCGCACGATCGAGATCACCGTGCCGACGACGGAGGTCGGGGAGATCTCGCTCAGTGGGTGGTTCGACTTCGCCCAGGGCGTCGGCTATGCCAGCGTGAAAGACGGGGGAACCGTCTGGTGGAGCGCGCAGACGGTCGCATTCCGCGACGTGCCGAGCGCGGAGGCGGAGCTTCCGCTGCCGACTGACCAGTGGATGTCGTACCCGCTCGATGCGTCATCCAACCCGCTCGCCGCTGCCCTGGCCCTCGTAGCCGAGCTTGGCTTCGATCGACCCGACAACCCCCAGCTGCTCGCGCAGTCCGACGCGGCCCGCGTGCGAGCCGACACCGTGAACGGCACCGACGTCGACGTGTTCATCGGGCCGTCGTCGAGTGCGACAGGGGAGTCATCGGCCACGGATTCTCGCGCCCGCTACTGGATCGACGACACCGGGTTGCTGCTGCGGTTCGAGGCCCCGAAGGGGTCGGCGGTCACCACGGTGGACTTTGGCGAGGCATCAGGAATCACCCTCCCCCCGACCGCTCCGGGCACACCGTGACCGACGACGTGTCGAAGCCGAGCCGGCGCGGCGTGCTGACCGGAGCCCTTGGCGGCGTGATCGGCCTCGCTGTCGGGGCGGGTGGGGCGGCCGCGGTCACGGGCTCCCGGCCGGAGGCGCCGGCCGAGACCACGGGCGCATCCGACAGGGTGCCGGCCAGCGGCACCGCCCAGGCGGGCATCCATCTGCCTCGATCCCCGCAGCGCTTCGGCCGCCTCCTCGTGCTCGACACGGTTGGCACGGGCCTTGGCTGGATGGCCGACGTCGGCGCGCGCATCCTGGAGCTGAACGACGGGACCGGCAGCGACCTCCTGCCCGATGGAGCCGGCGACCTCACCGTCTCGGTCGGGCTCGGTCCCCGGCTCGTCGCCGCGGTCGATCCGGCACTGCCCGGCGCAGACGAGCTGCCGTTGTTCGCGAACGACGACAGGATGGCGCCCACGGCCACCGGAGGAGACGTCCTCCTCAGTGCTCACTCCAGCGACCCAACGGTGCTCGAGGCCGTTCTCGCCGACCTCGCCGCGCTCATCCCCGACGCGGCGCCACGCTGGCAGCAGGCCATGTTCCGGGGAGCGGGTGAGGGATCCAAGGCCCGCAACCCGCTCGGCTTCATGGACGGCATCGTCGTTCCCCACCGCGATGCCGAGCTACGCACGAACGTGTGGATCCCCTCGGGGCCGCTCGCCGGGGGAACCGTGTGCGTCATCCGCCGCCTGCGACTCGACACCGCCCGCTTCCGCACCCTCGAGACTCCGCAGCGGGAGGCCGTGATCGGTCGGACGCTCCGCGATGGCTCACCGCTCTCCGGAGGCGGGGTCGACGACGAGGTCGACCTGCGGGCCAAGACGCCGGAAGGCGAGTTCCTCGTGCCAGCGCACGCGCACGCCCGTGCCGCGCACCCGTCGTTCACCGGCTCCGCGCTCATGCTGCGCCGGAGCTACTCCTTCGATGACGGTGACGGTGACAGCGGGCTGGTCTTCATCTCGTTCCAGAACGAGCTGCGGGTCTTCGTGGCAACCCAGCACCGCCTCGACGAGGTCGACGCCCTCATGGCGTTCGCCACCCCGACCGCGAGCGCGACCTTCCTCATGCTGCCGGGATTCAGCGCAGACAAGCCGCTGGGCGCGGAGCTCGCCTAGAGGCTGTTAACCTGACGGCATGTGGACGCCAGAGGGACCCGACCTGGTCATCGCCGGCGACAACCTCCCCGTGCTGGCATCGCTGCCCGACCAGTCGTTCCGCCTCATCTACATCGACCCGCCGTTCAACACCGGGCGGGCGCAGACGCGGCAGACCCTGACCACGACGCGGGCAGAGGGTGGGTCGCGAACGGGCTTCAAGGGCCGCAGCTATGAGTCGATCAAGGGCACCCTGTACTCCTACGACGACCAGTTCGCCGACTACTGGGAGTTTCTCGAGCCGCGACTCATCGAGGCCTGGCGGCTGCTCGATACGCGCGGAACCCTCTACCTCCACCTCGACTACCGCGAGGTGCACTACGCCAAGGTCGTGCTCGACGCCCTGTTCGGGCGGGAGTGCTTTCTCAACGAGATCATCTGGGCCTACGACTACGGCGCTCGTGCCACCAAGAAATGGCCGGCGAAGCACGACACGATCCTCGTCTACGTGAAGAGCCCCAGCGAGTACTTCTTCGACAATGCGGCGGTCGACCGCGAGCCGTACATGGCCCCGGGGCTGGTGACCCCCGAGAAGGCCGAGCGAGGCAAGCTGCCGACCGACGTGTGGTGGCACACGATCGTCTCGCCCACCGGCAAGGAGAAGACGGGATACGCGACACAGAAACCCGAAGGCGTGCTCCGTCGCATCGTGCAGGCCTCGAGCGCCGAGGGGGACTGGGTGCTCGACTTCTTCGCGGGCAGCGGCACCACGGGGGCGGTTGCGGCGGCACTGAAGCGCCGGTTCGTGTTGGTTGAGCAGAATCCGGATGCTGTCGCCATCATCCAGCGGCGTCTCCCCGTGACGACTGAATTTCGCTGAGGTGCGTCAAACGCCCCTTCCGCGAGGTCCGCACGGGGAGTTTGACGAACCTCACCGGCACCCAGCGCGCAGAAGTCAATCAGCGGACTCATGGCGCTCGGTACGATGAGGGCATGAGCGACCGCGGCGAGATCGAGTGCTGGCTGACCGACATGGATGGCGTTCTCGTGCACGAGAACCGCCCGGTTCCCGGAGCCGCAGAGCTGCTGCAGCAGTGGCGCGACCAGGGCAACCCCTACCTCGTGCTCACGAACAACTCGATCTTCACGCCGCGCGACCTCAGCGCCCGCCTCAAGGCGAGCGGGCTGCACGTGCCAGAGGACTCCATCTGGACGAGCGCCCTCGCCACCGCCGACTTCCTCAAATCGCAGATGCCGGGCGGCTCCGCCTTCGTCATCGGCGAGGCCGGCATCACGACGGCGCTGCACGAGGCCGGCTTCATCATGACCGAGTCGAGCCCCGACTACGTCGTCATCGGCGAGACCCGCAACTACTCCTTCGAGGCGATCACCAAGGCGATCCGTCTCATCGGCGACGGCTCGCGCTTCATCGTCACCAACCCAGACGCAACAGGGCCGAGCGCCGAGGGGCCGATGCCGGCCACCGGTGCCGTCGCCGCCCTCATCACCAAGGCGACCGGTCGTGAGCCCTACGTGGTCGGCAAGCCGAACCCCATGATGTTCCGCTCTGCGATGAACAAGATCGGCGCCCACTCGGAGAACACGGGCATGATCGGCGATCGCATGGACACCGACATCGTTGCCGGCATCGAGGCGGGGCTCCACACCATCCTCGTTCTCACCGGCATCAGCGACCAGGCCGAGATCGACCGGTACCCCTTCCGCCCCGACGAGATACTCAACTCGGTGGCAGACCTCGTGCACGCCGAGCCCCGCGAGACCGAGCTGTAGCTGCTACGGGTCGTTCCCCGGAATGCTCGCGACCGGCGCCTCGTCGGCGACGGGTGCGTTCGCCAGGCTGACGGCGAGCGGCTCACCCGACGACCGGCTGAGGAAGCAGTAGTACTCGCGCTCGCCGGCATCCCACTGTTCTGCCGAGGCCGGGTAGCTCGCTGAGACGGCAATGTCGCTCAGTGCCCCTGCTGCCGCGTAGTTGATGCTGGTCGGTGATGTGCAGAGCAGGTTGATGCGGGCCTGCAGCTCACTCGCCTCTGGGTACGGCGCGAACGCCTCGTCGGCGAAGATGCCGCGGTAGACGAGCTGGGCGGCGTGGGGTGCTGCGCAGTCGACGACGGTGAACTCCGCGTCCCATGCGCTGCCGAAGGGATCGAGGCACTCGGTGCCGAGCAGCTCGTTCCATGCGTGCGCACCAGCGGCGACGGGGCCGACGGCGGGCGGCGCCGGCACCGGGTCTTTCGTCTGCTCGACCACCGGCGGCTTCGCCTCCGGCTTCGGAAGGATGCCGGGCGAGCGGGTGCCGATCATGAACACGGCGAGCAGCGCGAGGGCGACGAGAAGGCCGCCGATGACGATCACGAGGGTGCGCTGCACGCGGCTCAGCGGCTCCCGCGGCTCGCGCGGACGCCCGGTCGCAAGCGCCCCGAAGCCCTCGGCCGGCAGGGCGGTGTCCTCGTACTCCTTGAACTGGCTCTCGCCGAAGAGGGAGTCGATTGCCGACGCCTGCTGCGGAGAGTGGGCTCCCTCGTCGCGCAACTCCGGGAGCCCGACCGGCGCACCGCCGAGCACCTCGGTGGCGCCGCTGATCGAGGAGTCGAACGCGTAGGGCTGGGTCAGCTGGTCGTAGATCGAGGATGCCGGTGGCGGCTCCACGGGCTGGCGGAAGTCGTACGCCTCGGTCGGCTGCTCCCACGCGGCCGGAGCCGGGGTCGGCGGTGCGGTCGGGGTCGGCGGCGCGGCCGGAGTTGGGGGCACCACCGGCGCACGGTACTCGTAGGCCTGCGTCGGCTGGTCCCACGGGGCTGCGGCGGGCGGAGGCGCGGCAGGCGGCGCGGCGGGAGGAGGCGCCATGGGGGGTGCGGTGGGAGGCGGCGCGGCTGGCTGGGGTGCGGCGGCCGCAGGCGGCGCGGCTGGCATGGCGGGGGGTGGAGGCGGCGGGGTCGCCGGGTACTTGGTTTCCGGCATGACCAGGGGTGGCGGCGGCGGGGCCGCTGCCGGCGGCGCTGCTGGGGTGACGGGCTCCTCTGCGTCGGGCTTCTTCGGCGCTCCGCCGAGCCCCCAGTTGAATCCCGCCGGCGGGGTGGGGTCAGTCACTACTCAAGCCCAAGGTCACTCAGCCCGATCGCCGAGAAGTACGGGTAGCCGGCAGCCTCGATGATCTCCTTGGCCCCGGTGTTGCGATCGACCACGACGGCGACGCCGGCGATGATCGCTCCGACCGTGAGCAGGGCCTCGATGGCCTTGAGCGGTGAGCCCCCGGTCGTGGAGGTGTCTTCGAGCACGATGACGCGCTTGCCCGCGAGGTCGGGGCCCTCAACCTGACGGCCGCGGCCGTGATCCTTCGGCTCCTTGCGAACGACGAAGGCGTCGTAGCTGCGGCCCATGGCGACCCCCTGGTGCAGCACGGCCGCAGCGATGGGATCTGCGCCCATGGTCAGGCCGCCGACCGCGGCGATGTCGTCGACATCCTTGATCAGGTCGACCATGACCTGGCCGATGAGCGGCGCGACGCGGTGGTCGAGGCTCACCCGCCGCATATCGACGTAGTACGTGGCCTTCTTGCCGCTCGTGAGCGTGAAGTCGCCGTGGAAGACAGCATCTGCCTTGATGTACTCGATGAGCTGCTGCTTGATGGCGTCGGTCACGCGGTAAATCCTACCCAGCGCCGGGTACCGTGTTTCCATGCGCATTGCGACCTGGAACGTCAACTCGATCAGGGCAAGGGCGGGCCGCGTCGTCGACTGGCTCGTGCGGGAGGACGTCGACGTTCTCGCCATGCAGGAGATCAAGTGCAAGCCGGAGCAGTTTCCCTCCGAGCTCTTCGAGGAGGCCGGCTACGAGGTCATCGCCCACGGCCTCAACCAGTGGAACGGGGTCGCGTTCGCGAGCCGCCTCGGCATGACCGACGTCGAGACGAACTTCGCGGCTCAGCCCGGGTTCCTCAAGGGTGCGGAGGGGCCAGACCAGCCGCTCGAGGCACGGGCGCTCGGCGTGACCGTCGACGGTATCCGGCTGTGGTCGCTGTACATCCCGAACGGACGCTCGCTCGACGATCCGCACCTCGTCTACAAGCTCGACTGGCTCGCGAAGCTGCGCGAGTCGACCGCGGCGTACATGGCGGCCAACCCCACGGTGCCCGTCGCGATCATGGGGGATTTCAACGTCATCCCGTTCGATGCCGACAACGGCGACCCCGACATCGTGGTCGGCGTCTCGACGCACGTATCGCCAGAGGAGCGCGCGGCCTTCGCCTCGTTCGCCGACGCCGGGCTGCTCGACGTGGTTCGCCCTCTCGTGCCCGAGGGCTACACCTACTGGGACTACAAGCGCCTCAAGTTTCCCCGCAACGAGGGCATTCGCATCGACTTCATCCTCGGCAGCCAGTCGTTCGCCGACCTCGTGACGGCCGCGAGCATCCACCGCGAGGAACGCAAGGGCGACGCTCCGAGCGACCACGTGCCGGTGCTCGTCGAGCTCTCGGTCGAGTCGGAGGAGTCGGGCGACAACTGGTGGTCGTGAGCCAGCGGGTTGAGTAGGACGCGCAGCGCCCGTATCGAAATCCCCCCGCTCAACCGGTTTCGATACACCGCTTTGCGGCTACTCAACCCACAGGATCAGGCAGCGAGCAGCAGCGCCACCACAAACAGCACCGGCACACACAGCAGCGTCGTCAGTAGCACCGTGTCTCGCGCGATGATGACCCCGCGCTCGTAGCGCTGCGCGTAGTTGAAGACGTTCTGGGCGGAGGGCAGGGCGGCGAGCACGACGACACCGAACAGGTCGTGCCCCTCCAGCCCGAAGGCGAAGCGGCCGACGGCCCAGGCAACGACCGGCATCAGTACGAGCTTGAGCACGGACGCGAGGATGATGTCGCGGCGCCCGGTGCCCGGCGCGAGCACCCGCGAGGCACTCAGCGACATGCCGAACGAGATGAGCACAACCGGCACGGCGGCCGCGCCGATGAGGGCGAAGGGTTCGAGCACGACGGGCGGCAGCTCGACGCCCGAGACGGCGACGAGGGTGCCGAGCAGCGATCCGATGATGAGCGGATTGCGCACGATGCCGAGCAGCACAAGGCGCACCGAGACGTGCCCACGGGTCGACGCGTCGAGGATCGCGAGCGCGACGGGGGCGAACACGAGTAGCTGCACGAGGATCACGGGCGCGCTGAAGCTCGCGTCTCCGAGCACGTAGGCCGCCACCGGAATGCCGATGTTGTTGGCGTTGACGTAGCCGGAGCCAAGGGAGCCCACCACGACCTCCGGCACCGCGCGACGCCAGGCAAGGAGAGCGACGCTGGCGAACACCACGAAGCACGACACTGCGGCGATCGCCGACACCGGCAGCCGCGCAGAGAAGAGCTCGCGCACGTCGGCCTCGGCCAGCACGGTGAACAGGAGGCACGGCGCGAGCACGAAGAACACGAGCCTGCTCAGCACGAACTGGGCGTGCTCGCCAAGCAGGCTAAGGCGCCCGGTGATGAAGCCGGCAAGGATGACGACCCCGATGACCGCGAACCCGGCAAGCACTCCTAGCACGGTCACCATTCTGTCCCGCAGCCGCGTGCACGCACGCCCCCGCGCTGGGGCGTGACACTGTGTTGTGTCCCATTGACGACACTGGTAGCTTCGCTCTAGAGACATCGACTTGTCACCGCGCGGCTCGCGTTACCCCGAATAACCGAGCGTCATACCCAGCGCCGAGTGGCATACCCAGAAGGCGACGCGCACCACTCCTACCCGAATTCGAGTGGTGCGCCGTCGTTTAACCGGTCGGATGCAACTTAAGTGCGCCGAATCCGTCGCAGGCGCAGCTTCCCGCGCATCTCCCGCAACCACGCGCCGCGATCCTGCGAATAGCGTTGTACCGTACGCCTACATTCACGGGATCGGAGGTTGAGCCATGTCCATGCAGTCGATAGTCGGTGAACCCGAGGTCCTCGAAGACAGCGCCGCCTGGGCCGACCTCAAGGCCGCCGTCACCGCGATGCAGCCGCTCCAGGCGCAGGACGGCAGCATCCCCGACGAGGCGGACCACACGACCGCGCGCGAGTGCGTTGCAACGATCGCCGCATCCCTCCGTAGCCTCCGTGACGCGCTCCCGCACGACGCGGCCTACCTCGACGCCTCGGCGATCGACTTCGAGCGCTGGGCGGCCGAGGGCTTCGGCGTGCCCGACTTCCTCGACTCGCTCGATGCCTTCCAGCCGCAGCTCGACCGCGTCGACGGCCTCCGTCACGTCGTCGTGTTTCCCATGTACACCCAGAACGGCTCGACCGACCGCCTCGTCGAGGCCGTGCTGATCGAGGTGCTCTGGCCGGAGTTCGTGGCCGACCTCGAGGCCGGCGACTACTCGAACAAGCTCTTCGTGCCGATCCGGTTCATCGACTTCACGGCCGGGTACGACACCAACTCCGCTGTGCTGTTTCCAGAGACCGTCGCGATGCGCAGCATCCCGACCTTCACCTGGGGCGCGATCTTCGCCGACCGAGAGGCGGCGCGATTCCGCCGCGTGATCGCAGAGGCGGCCGAGATCACCAAGCTCGACCTCCCGGAGGGCCTCGAGCGGCTGCTCGCCGACCAGCGCCTGGCGGAGGAGACCTTCGTCATGTGGGATCTCATCCACGACCGCACCCACATGCGCGGCGACCTGCCGTTCGACCCGTTCATGATCAAGCAGCGCATGCCCTACTTCCTCTACTCCCTCGAGGAGCTGCGCTGCGACCTCGCCGCCTTCCGCGAGGCTGTGCGCCTCGAAAAGGCGGAGGACACGGATGACGTGACCCGCGACCGCGCCACGCTGGTTCAGTTCGCGGTGATCTTCGATCGCATCTTCCGCTTCGCCATCACGGGATCCCGCGTGCGCAACTACGACGGTCTCGGCGGCCAGCTGCTGTTCGCGTGGATGCACCAGCACCACGTGCTGCACTGGACCGACACCAAGCTCGCCTTCGACTGGGAGAACGTCGCCGACGTCGTCATCGCCCTCGGCCACGAGATCGAGGAGCTGTACTGGAAGTCGATCGACCGCCCGAAGGTCGCTCACTGGCTTGCGGCGTACGACATGGTCGCAAGCACCCTCACGCCGCATCCTGCCTCGAACTGGGTGCGGCGTGAGATCCCCCTCGACGGGCCGCCGAAGGGATACACCGACGCCATCCTCGACGACGAGTTCCCCCTCTCGATGTTCTACGAGGCCCTCTCGAAGAAGATGACCGACGTGATCGAGTCGACGAAGGGCATCACGGCGAACTCCCCCGCGTGACGGAGGCGACCGGAGGCGCGCGCCGCTACCGTTGGTGACCATGGACACCTGGGTTCGACCGCGCCCCGGCCGCGTCGGCTACCGTCGCGACGCGCTGCTCGCCCTCGTCATCGCGATCGGCGGGGGACTGTCGGCCGCGCTCTACAACCGGTTGGGGATGTACCCGGAGCCCGCACCGCTGTGGCTCGTCATCGTCGCGGTGGCTG
>Ga0307514_10006648_pt1 | contig 10029 bp, 7 predicted proteins | sample 16_EM_MG_FD_203088 | JGI IMG/M metagenome (GOLD analysis project Ga0307514, IMG submission 203088) | Populus trichocarpa ectomycorrhiza microbial communities from riparian zone in the Pacific Northwest, United States - 16_EM | ecosystem: Host-associated > Plants > Roots > Unclassified | place...
GGGGTTGATTGCGTTGGGGTTGTTGAATGAGGAGGGGGTTGAAGTGGTAGGGCAGGGAGGGGAGGGAAGGGAGAGAGGTGCTCAGGGAGCACAGGGGGGTGAGAGGGTACTAGGAGAGGTGAGAGGGTACTAGGAGAGGGGAGTTGTAGGGAAAGCAGAAGGCAAGGAGACAAGTTCGGCGAACCCTTCGGACCGTTCATGCCATTGTCTCCGGGGTAGAATAGTGCTGGAGAGTTGGGGGGGCGTCTGAGGGGGCTATATTCGTGCCTCATGGTCAGTGTGTGGGGAAGTAGCATATGTGGCGGGAGATGGTTAGGATATGTGGAGGTGGAGATTTTGCACAAGTAATGATTGTCTTGCGTTGTTTTTGTTATTTTTGGCGTTGGCGCTGGTGGATAGAATTACGAGTAGATAGCTAACGAGCACGTGTACGGCTGACGAACTTAACGATTTACTATTCGTTATGCAAGGATGTTTTAGTTCAGGGTAATAGTAATGGGTAATTGGATATGAATTCGAAGCTCATGGTGTTGTAGCCACTTTTCTCGCTTCTTTCTCGCCCGCCAAGTTACTTTCTTAACTAACTCTTCTATCTCCATCCTCTTGCCTAATCAGTGTTTTTTTTTTTTTAGCTCCTGCTTATACTTATGTAATATCCCTCGCCCGAAGTTTCTTGCAACTGATCTGTGTGGGGAATATAGCGTTGGAGATTTATACACTAGATTGTAGGTTATGTGCGCTGTAAGTGCCGTATGTACAGTGCATGGGGGCACTTTCCCCCACGCATTGTATAGCGGGTATGTTGAACTGAGTACCAATATCTTTGGGTAGGAACCATGAATGTAAGGCAGTAAACAGATTAATTTAAGCAGTGCAGTGCATAGAGCTTCGGCCCGACTCTCCCGACAATACATGTCTAGGTATATAACTGGGCCTGGGGGGTTTCAATCAAGTCCCTCGAAATGTGCCCTGGTATTTTCCTAGCACTGTTTCACAAATCGAAATGCCGATCCTTGCGGGTAATTTCCAAGGGGGGAGGTAATCTCAAACAAAATCTTGTTTGGATTGCAACACCAGGGTAGAGATGGGAAGAACTGCGAAGAAGGTGCTGGACAGATATTGGTGGAGGAGATGCAGAAACCTATTGCCGAACGTTAGGAGCGGTCGAGAGGATGGTATCAACAACATGGCCTCGTGCCTATCGACATCAACATCCAGGAGAGGGACAAGCGATATCATATGACAAACCAACAAAAAGCTAAACTTAATGTACTGTACATTCAAATGACTGGTCTTGTGCCAAAATGGCGAAACAGCACGCCAAGCATTCATTACCATCTCCATTACAAGACATAACCTCCCAATTATTATCATGTCTTCACCTAGCTTGACCTTCAGCACCGTTTTCAGAATTGATTGTCAGATTTTTGTCCCCAACAATTAGACTACGAGGGGCTTGTACCAACCAGACTAACAATTAGACTAGGTACCAGGTTCCAAACTATCAGCGACCTATATTGTACGGCACGCATTTCTGGTGGGTTCCTAATTGCTGAAGGACAATTGTTGCGTACGCTGAATTTACGAATGACCTTAGTAAAAAGGTGCAAGATGACGCCTTACTCTCATGAGATGATCAGTTTTCTGGTAATAAATTGGATTCATCTTTGATATTGGATTCCCGGTCTGTACCAGATTCACTTCTCACCAATTTAGCTCTTTATTTTAAGTGCCATCTACCGGTACCCCTAGTCTGGTTGGCACAAATCTACTCCAAAACTCTATCAGAACAATAGAGGGATATTGGGTGCAGGAATAGAACATCTCAAGACACCGAGGCGGGGGATATATCTCGGGCTATGAGCTCCATTAGCTAGACTTTCTTATCAAATAATCTTAATATAATACCAGGTTCCGGTCTGAAATTCTTGCAAGGCATCAAACAGTAATACCCCATCTCCTCTGGTCCTAACTCTTATTTTCATATTACATGATAATCGGTGAAGTGGCTTTGGAAATGAACCATTTCGGTAATGCGCGAGCCGGTTGTGGTAAAGGTGGTGGAGATAGACTGAATACGAGTAATGGTTTGCCCCCCAAAAAGGTGGTGGCGGTGGTGGAGTGGAGGCCATAGAGATGCTGGGGCGCGGAGGTGATGGTCGTGGGAAGACTCGGCACATGACGGAGAGTGGAGGTGGAAACGATCTACGTCCATAACCTACCTCGCCGGCCCTGCCCACTTCCTAACCTCGAAACTATGCATCGCAGTCGGGGGTTATTTATCCCTACCCAGCATTCCGGGAATTCTCTAGGGGCCTCTCGAATATCGGCATATGTACTGTTACATATAGGTGAGACAAAAGAACAGATCCTTTGTGGTTTCGTTGGTGTAGCTGTGGTTGGTCTTGGCTTGCAGTATTGTTGCTGAACAAGGGCCATAGCAGTAGGCTAAGTACTAGGTCTGAATAGACTTGTGTTAGAAATCTTCGGGTAAGACGGCCAGGTTTGCATATCCGAGAACCACGAGGGCGTGGATTTTGCAAACTCTGATATTGGCCTCTCTAGAGGAGTGTGTAGGACTTTCCAAATCCCAGAGGAGATGTGGGTAAAGGATGATCATTTGCGTGTGCGTTCAGGGTAACGAGATTTTATTGGAACGAGCGGCGGTTTCCTGGTGAGGGTATGGGGTACTACTTTTTGTTGTTGCCATAGGTTAAGGTATACAGCATTCTTTCTCAGTGCTAACCCTAGAATTACAAGCCATAGTATTTCTTCATACCTACCGTATGCTACACCACTGCATGCTTGCACCAAGTAGGCGGCCAAACTTCATATAATATATAATATCTTGTGCAGAGAAATACGATTATATTAGATACCAAGACTGAGTTGATCATATCGTGGCTCCTGCTACTAGGGGTGTTGTATTGAAATACTGACTGAGAGGAGAGACATTGGAGAGTGGTGGGGAGGTGGTAGGGTGGTCTTGATGCCAGGAACAGCTAATTGTGAACTCAACAGAAGGTATGGGCATGAGAGGTTGGTAAATAGGGGTGTGAGGTAGGCATTCATATCCCCTGCTCACGATACCAATGGCTAACATCGATCGATGATATATGACAACCAAGTACTCTTAAGCTACAATTCTTGTTGAGGGAAAGTTTAAATGGCTCTGGATCCGCCTAACGCAAATGGCGAAAGTGTTTAGGGCTTGCTTACTTTACATCATCATTGCAAGGACATTGGACCGTGCTGCAAAGTATCGGGAATTATGGGTTGGGAGTGGTGGTGAATACAATAGTCCCGGAAACCCCTATGTGCATGTGATCAGGGGATCAAGCACCACCAGGGGCTTAAAGGGTTTGAGCTCAGACAAACGGTACATTCACGCAATGGTCCACCGGCGGGGGGAGGCCAACATGCTAGCTGTTGACGCTGTATCCATGTATATCTTTGGAAACAGATTCTGGTACGTGGGTTATGTATTTTGGGCTACCAATTCTTTTATCTGGACATAGTGGGGATGGAGAGTATATAATTCCCTGCATGTAAGAACTAGCTGATGAGAGAGCATTGAGAGATAGGAGGGAGGGAGGGATTACGAGGGTTTCTTGGTAGGGGAAATACATTCCTCATTGCTGGGGCTACTCATCACAACCCCACCCCCTGGGTCCGATAATCTTGTGGTGCCATCGGGTTCACCAACATCCAATCACTCTCTGCTTTACCCTTAGCGCCTCTGAAGAAGCTTGCAAACTTACCGGGCTCACCGCCCATTGCCCCCATGCCCCCCGTACGGGCAGGGGGGACTAGGCCCTATAAATGGAAGCGAACTATTGCCATTACAGAGTGCCTAGGCCCTTCCCCGCTTAATATAAGTCTTAGAGATGGAGAAAATAGGGGTGTGAAGGCGGACAGGATGTGACTACTCATTCCGTGGGAAAGCAGGAGGAGTGCCATACGGTTGTGATTGCGATCCGATCACCAGGCCACCCCGAGATATCAGGTCGCATTTGGGGATGGTGGTCCTTCATTCTATCCACTCAAATGATGTAACCCGGCACCGCCCTTGCTCCGAGGTGAAAAGCCTATATTATGGAACCAAAGCGTGCTGATATCCTGGGGGTCCAGAGCTATATATAAATGGTCGTGCTCGACAGGGTGGTTCTTAGACTGGAGTCAGTCTTAGCGGCACACCCCTTATTTTTTTTCTTGGTGACGTATTTCGACGCACCACCAGGATATGGCGCACTTCTCGATTAATTTGTAAAAAATCTAGCTGTTATGCAATTAGGCTCAATTTAAGGCTCGCAGTGAGTGCTATTATGAGGGAAGCAAAGATGTATCAAGTAGCATAGAAGTCTCACTATATAGAGACTAGAAGTTGACATGGGAGAGATATTGCCCTTAGGAACTCATTATAGAACTTGTGGGGGCTTGTTGGGATCAAGTAATTTTTATATAAGGGACATGAGCCTTAGTATCTCAGTTACCCTGAACTGTATATTAAGCTTATTAGTCCTAATATTGTATAGTTTTGTACATAAGGTTTTCTAGCATTGAGGTGCATTCAGCCATTTATACATAGATCCTATGTTGAGGTATTTAACATTCCATACATCTGTGCCTTAGATTATTCTCATGTATTCATGTTGAATTTGAGCCTATTTGTGTAAAAATTAGATTTTTAAACTGTTTAATACCTACACCCACTGAATGCGGGTTAGTGAAAAAAAAATACCTACACCCAGGAAGTGCGCAGGATCCTGGTCAAATAAGTTACTCATTTTCAGCCCTGAGACGACCATGGCGGGCCACCCGGAAGGGAATGAGGCATTAGGGATCAGGCTGGTTAGTGAGGGAACGGTGGAAGGCTAGGGGGAAGCAAGCGGAGAAGGCGAGGGGTGGGAAGGGAGGGAGGTGGGGATCGATGAGCTGAAGTAATCAGGGTTTGTTGACTCTAGCAAGTGGTTTCTAGGAATGGTGACAGGGTATCACTTACTTTGACCTATCTATACGATCCCGAGAACTTCAGCTAGGTTACTGCATTTTGTACAACCCGGCACTGATAATATGGGTTCTTTGCCTTGGACATTCTTTGCCTTAGACATTCTTTGCCTCCACTACTTCTGCCTTGTCCTAACGTATTTGACGGGGAACCGGGATGTAGCGCACTTCCGGGATACATGTATTTAATTGTTAAAGAATCGAATTATCATGCAAGTGGGCTCAAATTGAAACGAGAAAGCATATGTGGCTGGAGTGGTGGATCTCGCAGAGATGTAGTCAACTACAAGTATTTGCAAAACGATGGACATCGGAGTCTGGTTCAACTTCCATGGGGGACAAACTCCATCATGAAGTATTCAGCCCACAGCATAGTATTGACCAGTACATAGGGCGAATACTCTCCTATCAGGACCGCCTAGCCAATACAAGCCAAAAATTATCAGATGAAGACATTATCACTAAGCTGTTGACCGGCTTCCCTGCAACATATCATATGTTCAAGGAGATAATTTTCAACCAGCCAGTCCGAACCATTACAAGTGTAATCGCTGCACTACGTCGCCATGCGGAAATTACACAACCAGATCTTACAGCTGCATCAACCGGAAATGTTGGTGGAACTACCATTTCAAGAAGTTTATATTCAGGGCGAGGTGGACGTGGTCGGTCCAGGAAATTTTGGTAGCATACGGTACGTATACAGGCTTCAAAAAAGCTTTAATGAAGTACTTATTGCTGAGAGCTAATATTTGATGTCAGAATCATGTGAGGTTGACCTCAAACCCGCCGTTGGGTTCAATTTTATTAGTTATATGGCAATCACAAATTCGAAACTTGCTTCTTGATAGGAATGGTATTTTTATGGTAAAATCTCTACAGGATGGAAATCTAGGGTTTTCCAAATATTTCCCTAGGCGGATTACAGGACCTCGATGTGTGTGGGAGATGTGGTTCATAGTAAACAGGCCAACCTACCTACCAGGGTTTCGCAGTGAGCAGGAATCTGTTATAATAAACGGCCCTCCCTGTACCCAGGGAGGATGAGCCACAACTGACATATATAGCAAACAGCTCTTGAAGGACTCATGGGGAGGCGGGGGTAGTGATTTCGCTTGTGTGGAGGATTTTCTCAATTGTCTGTTACGTAGTAAGTGTTTCGTGGGTTTTCCCAAAGTATCAAGTGAATTACTACTACTAATAAGTGTACTTCATAAAAATCAACATCTTATGTCAACCTCCCCCTCCCGAGACTTCACGCTAGCAAATCGTAACCATTCCTCTTGACAACACCCCGACTGCCTCAGTCATCCAGTATCCTCCGTATTCCCAAATCCCAGGCTTCACATTAACAAAAGTAACATTTTTTCCCACTTGACAAACACCCCGACTCCTTCAACCGTCCAATATCCTCTGCATTCACTACCCTTCACATTAACAAAAGTAACATTTTTTCCCACCTGACAAGCACCCCGACTCCTTCAACCGTCCAATATCCTCTGTATTCACTACCCCAACCTTCTCAATAAAATACTTGCACTCATCAGGATGATCTCTCACATGCCTATCCTGACTGGAGTTCCTATTCTTCGGTCTCGACCCGGGGCTCAAAACTCCATCTTCCACCAATTCATTCTCGACATCTTTGATCTGATCTTTCCAGGTGGTGACTGTAAGGGCTTCTTGCCTGGGATGCACGTCCCTCTGTTTCCCTATTACCCAACCGCTAGACGCATCGAGGCTGTGAGTAACGAGGATGTATTTTCCAGGTGGAAGAATTGGAGGCAGAATGCATGGATTGTCGCAATTTTGCGTTCCTATCCCATCGCCCACTCTATATCTCGGGGAACAAAACTCCAAAACGAATGATATCTCTGCTTGTGACTGCTGACTTGGTGAGTTGACTTGTATTATGTACCTGATATATTTCTCCTTCTCATTGCATAGGTATGTTCCTTCCAGAATTTCACACTCCTCGATCACAAAAGCATCAAAAACCTCTAAAATTAAAGGTTTTGACCCATAGCGTCTGTAGCGAGCCATCAAGAGTGTCCACAAGGTCTTACTATGGTGTATATGCGCCTTAGTTGAGAGTTTTGGACGGTCATAGAAGAGGATTGGAGCTGGCTGCTGGATGATCTGTGACCAAGTAGGTGTCCAAAGTATGTCCTCTAGATCCAGTTCGTCTGGGCCAGAGGAGCGAACGAAGGGAAAGTTGTACAAAAGCTCTAGTTTAACGATATACCGTAATGAGATAGAGCATGAGACCCAAGCTTCCTCCGGAGTTTTGGCATTGTAGTATCGTGGGAGCGCTTCCGAGAGAAGCAAGAAACTAAGCCCTGCTATCTTGTCAATATCACTTGTTGCATGGCGGCGCCTCATCTCTTGGATGAGTTCAAGTATGCTACAACCACCTGTTTTTGCAGTACTTGCACAGTCTTTTGCAATTTTCTGTAGGGGTGCAATGATATCTGCCAACCGTTTCGTTTGACCTTGGAACAAGCCCTGAATATCCATACCAAAATTCGAATTCGTGGGAAACGTCAAGGCGCTGACTTCGGGTGAGTATATTCCTCCCGTCAAAGTCTCATCAGCTTCATCCCTTATTTCCTGCAGGGTCCAAGCTCGGTTGAACCAATGCCTGCTAGAGTCCCAATTGGATGCGCTAAAAGGTTTCCCAAGCCCATTGAAATACCGAATAACACCCTCTGATATTCGATATGTCTGTCCGATAGTGGGAACATCGGTTTCCCACTCAGAAGCTCGGAGATACTCGGAATTGGACTCTTCACTCTTCTGTCGTAGACAGAGGATATCTAGCCAGCAATACAGGGTAGTCTGCGCTTGTGCACTTTTTTCAAGCTGATAAGTCCCAAAATCTCTGCTCGAACATCATGCAGGGAAATGCCATGGGGAATAGGCACAGGCCATGCCTTGCCATTGATCCTAGTCAAAAGCACAGAGGGTGAAGCAGCCACCATCTCCTCTGTCCAACTATGAGAGATTGCCCAAAATGTGGTTGTCAACTTCAAGCCCCCCGGTGTCAATGTACAGCCATTTTCGCAACTCTCGAGGGTGAGAAGCTCAGTGGGAATAACACGGTTGCTGTACACATCCCATAATCGTCTAGGTAGAGACTCATAGGGCTTCGAGATATACCCTAGGTCGATGTCTAAGCTGAAAGCCTTGGTGGGTAGTTGGCGCCCCTGCTCCAGCCAAAAAAATTGTGTCAGTGTGTTTTCTACAGAAAGGAGTTGAAATAGTTAAAATTAGCTTACTAATACTGCGTCCACATATGCCTTGAAATTGGGGTGAGTTCCAAAAACGTGATACGGGCGGAGAGCCAAATGACGCTTCGACCTTGTAAAGTTTGGAAGGCTGATAGTGGTCCTGCCGCTCCTTTGGCTCTGGAGAGCTTTTTTGAGGCTACAGGAGAGACTGCTTGTGCACACTTTGAGCCCTGCAGCCATAAAATATGCAAATGCAGTCCCAAAATCGAGATCCTGGTGTATACAAAAGTGAAGACTGAGGGTAACATAGCTATTCTTTAGATTAAAGTTTGTTCCAAGGCGGCTGTTGACTTCCCCTATGATTTGCTGGCATCCCATGTCTAAACAGCGTCGATCACTGTCTGCCTTTGTAAGAATACGATCACGAGCGCAAGCTTCACGAGCAGGTGTTATGTGATTGGTGCTCATACTCGTAGCGACACGAAGTTGACTATGGTAGGAGCACTTGCAATCTATAGCTAGATCATCCGGGTTCCAAGACAGCCTGCGATTTGCGTCGAGTTTAAACATGATAGGTAGCTCATGCGGTGTGAAAAATAGAGATGTGGGGTTGAAAGCAGTAAAACCGGTGGGCTCCGAGTATTTCGAGTAGTACTGGAGAAAGAATAGTTTGTAGCTTGAGATTTTTTAGTACATTCAGCTTCAGACTAAGAACATGATGGGACAGCCTTATATCCCTTACTATAGCTACTGACACAAGTAAACCCCCAGCCTCCTCGGGCGGACATACCTAGGTAGCGTATGCTGATTTCCTGTTTTTGGGGCGCCATGATGGCAGGGGTATAATTTCATACCACCAACCAGACTACATGTAACTAACTACCCAGTATGTGCTGCTTGCCTACTATATCTACTGCTTAGGCACTTTGGCGGCACGGCCTTGATGATGGTGCACTTTGGTGGCACGGCCTTGATGATGGTGCACTTTGGCGGCACGGCCTTGATGATGATGCACTTTGGCGGCATGGCCTTGATGATGGTGCATACCTATACATACAGATGGCCGACAAAAGTGACGGGACACCCCCGGCCTTGGCAACCCCTACTCTAGGTAGCTTCTGCAAGCCACCACGATGCCTACCAACAAACAAACCGGTAAATGACGCCAGAGTACAGCAATTGAGCGTGTGGCGATAATAGAATTAACTGCAGAGGGTTATTCTAGGAGGGGTATTCAGCAGAAATTAGGAATTTCAAAATCAACTGTGCAGAGAGTGATTCAGGAGTGGAAATCTAGCAGTCAACTCCAACCAGCTTCACGAAGTGGCAGACCACCAGCTCTCAACTCAAGAGATAAAAGACGACTCTATAGACTCTCAGATGCAAATACCTATGCTTCATTAAGGGATTTAGCTGCAGAGTCTGGGTTTGGGGTATGTTCAGAAACAGTGGCATGGGCTTTACGAGCTAGTGGCCGTTATGTTAGATGGGCGCGACATAAGCCATATATAAATGAAGGAAATCGACTAAAACGAGTGAAATGGGCTCGCAGTCAACGACGAACAACAGTTGAAGAGTGGCAAAAGCGAATATTCACAGATGAAATTCATGTTGAATTGTCTGCTCGTCGTGAGTTGTATGCCAAGATTATTCACGTGATGGAAACTAAGATATATACTATTAGGTGCACGACCTCGTTCGTCGACCACCAAACTCAGAATATGATGAAAGATTTCTTGCACCTTCTTTAAAGGTGAACGAACATCTGTAATGTTTTGGGGAGCTGTTGGAT
>Ga0307514_10006649_pt1 | contig 10029 bp, 11 predicted proteins | sample 16_EM_MG_FD_203088 | JGI IMG/M metagenome (GOLD analysis project Ga0307514, IMG submission 203088) | Populus trichocarpa ectomycorrhiza microbial communities from riparian zone in the Pacific Northwest, United States - 16_EM | ecosystem: Host-associated > Plants > Roots > Unclassified | place...
CAGACGGATATCAGAGATTGGAGCTGCTATGGGGGTTGGATCCCAAAACGAAGACATCTTGAGTTACTTTGACGAGGCATTGAAGAAGAACTGGGCTGGGCCAGAGCACTGGAAGATCCGCAGAATTAAAGATAACACGAAGCCCGCTGCTGTCCGCCCACGGAAGGAGAAAGAAGTATTTGAAATTGGCTTCATGAACGCCGACTCAGACGTCACCCAGGAAATGCTCCTGCCCCAATCCAATACACAAATAAACCTCCCCAAGGCCCAGCGCAAATCGAAAACCCGGCATCTCCTCCCAGATGATAAACACTTCAACTCGCGAAACTTGATCCAGCTCTTCATCAAGCCTAATGCTCTTTTTGGTCCCAACGCACGAAAACGAGGCCCTGGTGGTGCCAATGGGCCCCGCCCAGGAGAGCAAAATGTCAACCCAGCGGATGTAGATAATGTGGAGATGAACGAGGAGTTCTGGGCCAAACAGCAGATGGAGAAGGAACAAGCGGATGATGCCGCAGTGGCTACAGGCAACTATGATGCCAATTTCTTTAATGATGGTGGTGGGGACTTGTTGCCTCCAGGACTGAATGATGCGGATGATGATGATGGTTATGGAGTGGGTGGAGAGGCATTCGAGGCACCATTGCCTACGCCTGGAGCACCTACCCCGCAAGCAACTGAGGTACCGCCAGCTTCTGCATTCAGTATGTTCCCAACACAAGACCCAGGAACTCAGATGGTCACGGCGAATAGACGTATAAGACCCGAGTATGTACAGTATGCAAAGGTGGCCAAGAAGGTTGATGTAAGGCGGTTGAAGGAGAATATATGGAAGGAATTGGGGATGGATATGCCCGCGCCGGAGGTACGTTCCTGGAATGCACATACATATACATTTGTATTGTTAACCTTTCATCCCCACTAGCAGCCAACATCCCCCTCCAACCCCACACCCGCCCCCATCCCAAAGAAATTCACAAACATAATCCACAACCTCCAACGTGTCTATCCCAAGAACGCTATGAGTGATATTTCTACAAGTTATTGCTTCATTTGCGTATTACATTTAGCAAATGAAAAGGGGCTGGTGTTGGAAAGTAATGAGACCATGACGGATTTGAAGATAGAAAAGGATTTAACGGCCAATGGCCCTGACGAGTTCTAGATGCGTTTGTAACGAGATTTCTTCATTTCTTGTGTGTGTGGGAGGGGGGGGGGTTTTCCCAACCCTTTCTGAGACGTTTTATATGCTTTTAGTTTTGCTGAGCTTTTACTGTAGTGTGGCTTGTGTACAAGAACTTACGGTAGTACGATACGGGGCGGGAAAGGCATAGAGTGTTATGGGCAAAGATGCCCGGGTGTTTCTGCTTGCATATGTTGAACGAAAAGCCTATTTTGTACTCATAGTCAGTAGTCTCGGAACCTTACGCTACACCTATATTTGTCGGTTACTCTGACACTAAGAAAATTAACTTCAAGTGTATGAAGCAAGTCGCTAGTACATACATGGTTCATCGCACATAATTCATTTCCATATCCAAATCCAACCCGTAATACACCAAGCATCCCTAACTGTAATAAACATTTAAGTGAAGCAGAGGAATAAGATAAGCGTTGACTTGATCACCTCTTCCAAAGTGTAAACAAGAAACGAAAACCCACAAGTTAAAACCTCAGTAATACAAAACTTCCACACCACGCCTCCATCCATTAGATCCCTGGCAGAACACAGAAGATACGACACATACACACATGCACAAACAGAGAGTGCAACATCCCCTACAAGAACCCAAAACTATAATCGGTCGAACTCTCTGGGGATCGCTTGTGATCGATTGATTCTCCCCCCAGAAGAAATCCGTTTCTGTAGCTTCAATTCTCTTTCCCTCTCCATAGCTTCATCCCTCGATAATGTAGAACTCCCTGATGACCCAGCGTTCCCACTTGTAACCGCTAGTGTTCCCAACTGCTTCGCCGTCTTTTGCGTAATATATTGCTTTGCCCAGTGTGACAGTGATATCGAAGGTATCGATGACGAGAGTTCTCCCCCGTTTTGTATTATCAGCTCTGCAAGTGGATATGTTATGGGAGCAGGCTGTTGGGGATTCGGCGTTGACGGTGACAGTTCCAAATTTGGACTCGGGGACGCCGAAAGGGCTGGGTCGGCCGCTTGAAGGGCCAGATACACGACATGAAGCCGTGTTGCTGGGTCTATGGTATTGGGGCTAGCATGTAGGGCAAGAGCATACAATGCTCCATGGAGATCATTCCTACTCACAGACCCCAAGAGGGCCTCAGCAGGGGACGCAAAAACTGATAGAGTAGGAGACAGTGGTACAATCCATGCACGATCCACGTATTTTGCAGTGATAAACTTGAGGCGGGTTTCCCTTGACGCGCGGTGGTCCGGTCGCTGTGAAGGGTCAAGCTTAGCTTCCCAGACAGCGTTCGACGCACGATTTCCAATGTTACAAATCAAGTCAACCAGGTCGGGGGTGAATGAAGTGGTGTCAAGAGTCAGTGATCGGACCTTAGAAATATGCGTCCCTAATGATCGATGAAGGCCACTACATTCTAGAAAAATATCAGTACCTCCAAGGTAAATGAAGGAATTTGTCAACATACCAATACAAAGAACGATCCCAAGATTTATCGATACCCATTCTGCTTTGACGCTGCTCCCACAATCCGCACAGCTGCTATTGCTGGGGTCGGATTCACGGACGAGTTGTAGCAACTTCTCTGGGTCATCGCCAAAAGTGCTACTGCTCCTCCTGGTAGGGTTAGGCCTGGCACCCACAGTTGTCCTTCTATACAACGTACTAGTTGAGGTACTTGAGGTGGGGCTATGATTAATGTTGTGGTGCCGCCCAGTAAGTACTTGCTGGAGGTTTTTGGCTTGGATTACATTATTTTCAATACGAGATGTATCGAATGTGACCACTGAAGCCCCCCCTTCAATCGTAACCTTCAGAGCATTATTGATCGCTGCAATCCAGGAATTCATATCATCCTCGGATGTGGCTTGATACACACGTTTATATTGAGGTGTGATGACTTCAAAGCAAAAACGTCTCTCAGATGACCGTGCTTCCCGCACAGAGGCCATTCTAAGATTTATAGGGTCATTGTGCAAATCTAGTTTCTGTTTCCAGTTACTATACTCACACAATTGTCCTCCCGCGAGTACTACCCAGTATCTGCATAGTTTCATGATTAGCGGGACTGCGCTACAAAATGCAGAGTGTATGGAATAGGCCAGCGACGTACTTGTGCCATGCTTGTTTATTGAGCCCCTTCGGGTCTGCGTGACTACCGGGCCTGCTTAGTGCCCAGAGAAGCCCCTCTTTTCTCCTCTCCTGTTCAGCGCCCTCAGTTACTCCAGTGTAGTCCTTCTCCTGAAGGTCTCGGATCCCCTTAAATTTGTTTCCAATTACAGAGGGATTAGTTGTGGTAGTAGGTCCAAAGTTCCCATTCGAAGCCGAAGTGCTACCGACACTAGAACCATGGTTATGTTCCAGAACATTACCACTTGCCGACGGGGATGTCCTTATGCTGAATCCGGGCTCCAATTTCCCAGGTTCGGCCCCAGTCCCTTCATAGTAAATTGTGGATATGTTAGGAGTTGTCGGCGGTGGCATGAAGGAGGGGACATTGTCTGGCTCCACATAAGTCTTCTGGCTCTTTTCTAATTGCCGCCTTCGCTCTTCTCTCTCGGTCCTCTGTAGTTGAAACTCTTTATCTGTTTCTTTTACTTCATGGGATAAAGCCTCCAGCTGTGGCATCAACTCCTGGACCTTCTTGGCAGCCGTCAGGTAGCTCTTTGCCTGGGCATCTGCAAACTTAGTTAGTTGTGAAAGAACCTCCTGCTCTTTCCTTCCCCCGTGGAGGTCCTCCATAAATGAACAATAATCAAACCTCTTCAGCTCAAAATTCCGGCGTTTGATCTGATATTTTGAATCACTCTCGACTTTCTTCTTTTGCTTGAGAGAGTCTTGCCGCATTCCAAGGTACCTCGAAACAAAATTGTAGTAATCCCTACTCTCGTCCTCGAAATCCTTTTTCTTAGCTTCCGCCTGCTTTATGTCCAAATTGTAAAGTTTTGTCAATGGGTCTATAATCAGTTTTTGCAAGTTTGCTTCATTCTGTTCCTCAAATCGCTGGATCTCCTTGTAAGCTCGGCCGAAGTAGTGATCTAAAGCTGGCTGTATCCCTGACCCATTAGAGCTTGCCGCTTCTCTTAATGCATCCATGAAGGCACCAACGGCTTCATTGCATGCTGACTGTGCAAACTTGGCTGCTTCTGCTCTTTTAAGTACCTTCTTCATTCTACTCCGGAAGGCACCAGTTTTCTGTTCTAGGCTTTTGATTGTTGCTCTGAAGAGTGGCCCATCGTCGGCCATCATACTCCCTGGTGGTCTTTGACAGTCAACCTTGACGGAAGATGTTCCGGTTGGTGCCCCATCGTAGCTAGCTTCCAATGGAGATGTAGGCTCCACATAATCAGAACCTCCTCCACCAAGCGGAATTTCTGAAACAGAGTTGAGCCTCAGCTTTGGGGGGATATTCATTTCAAACCCAGGCATAGGGGAAGGCGGCCATACGGCGCGGGAGGCACCTGCGCATAGGATTAGCGTATGCACATGGGCCTATTGTGGAGATCACCCACTCTGTACCCAGAAGGAGAAGGCAATCAATGTTGATAGTTTGTGAGCGGCTCGGTCATATTCCACAAACTGCCCAATGTCAATGAAGAGCGCTCATTCCCATGGACGGATTGTAGCTGCTCACACTACATGTATTTCTCCACCCAAAATTCACTCCATCACCACCTCCATATGGTGGCCTCCAAGTCCAATTCCACTCAAACTGTACTGCCGATGATCCATCTGTCGAAAAGTCTCCCACGAGATTGACATTCGGATTCTTGTGCAGGTTTGGATCCGCATGAAACTCTCTCGTGACAAGACTGTCCAACACCCGCTGATTTGGGGCGACCACGAATGTCAAGCCATTAATGGCTGTCTCTACTGGCACAAGCCCATCTTCCCTACGCCGCATGTTGAATGTAAATTTGAAGTTTAGTTCATCCTCATTCGCTAATTTGAGCAGTAAAGTGGGTCCTTGTGGATTGGGGTCTGGATCCTGCACTCTGGTCAGCTGATATAGGGCGCATGTGTTTGATAGCGAGAATCCGAACCTGGACATATTCCACTAATCCGTCGTCCCCAAGGTCCTTCTTTGCAAGCACTCTGGAGGCAGGGAAAGCATTCGGGGCTATCTTGGTTATTAGTCGCCCGCGAGCGTTGGTGATATGTAGCGATGCGAGGGAAACTGAACAGGAGATTTTGTAAGCATAGTTCAGTTCGAAAGATAAACGATGTGCATACGCCTGTATTGGTCCCGCAGATATAGAGATGGGGCATCCTCTAATTTACCGCTCACATTCCCCATGTTGTGGGTTCCAACTCAGGCGGTCCGGCAATAATGGGGTTGTTTGCCCAGAGCCTGTAGCAGCTCAGGATATGCGCGAGGAGGCTGATATCAAGATGCAGTGGCTCGGAACTTGTTACTTTGCTTGGAGGGTGAAGCTGTTGAATCTGGGTTTGGGATGAGATGAGTCGGAGGAGGCTAGAAGATCTAGGTGACAGGGATGCTACCAGTGGCCGTTTCCCCTGGATGGCGCGGCGACGCTTGATGCGGGGCTGGCAATAGGGTAGGTATTGCTAGAGAACCAAGGACCGCCGTATAGCAGAGGACAAAGGTTAAAGAAAGGGTGGTTTACAGGTTGGTCGTTTCTGTCTACCAAGTAATCCAAATCCAACATACAGTACGGGAGACCTTTGATCTCGGCTCCACCTTTGTACCACAAAGATATCAACATCCAGCTCACAATACAACTGTGTGAGATGTAAGTACCTACCTCTGTTGTGCCTTCGTTGTATCTCATGAGCCAGATCTGTTGAACCCATGAGTCTGGACCCTTGATTCTGCAACGCAGCTGCAATGTTGGTGCAACTCACGTGAGCCATCGCCAAGACCAGCTCCAGCACTGACACTGGCACAAATCCCCGTACCTGCATAACCTCTCCAAGGACAGCAACAAGGGTGTTACCCTCAGAAAGCTACCTACCTCTGTACCTATGAAAGAATCCATACAATGCCCTATAGGTACAATAAGACAGGCTTGACTGTATCCAATACCGGAAAGGATTCCCCAACCCACAAACATTACTGAACCCCGTTGTTCGAGCCCCAAAAGCTACTAGTCCATATATCTCCCAGATCAGCCCTCAGTGAAAATAAGGGGTGGGAGACTTTGGTCCTGTACCCATGCACCGTCAGGCCAGGTGGGGTGATGGAAAAACACAAACCAACTACGACATGACCCGAAGCTCTAGATACCTGCAAAATTGTATCAACACTGGGTATCTGAATAGGGCTACCAATTGTTCTCATGCCCAGACCGATTTATTTTATGTGTGGTAGTAAATCTACCAACCAGATTCATAAGATTTCAAATACCACCCCTTTATCTTTCGCTTTTACAGTATCTAATACGTATTACCAGAGCTCTGCAGTGTCTTGTATCTTTGATTAGGACCAAGGGCCATTCCAACTCTAGAGCCTCTATTCTCATGAATGAGGCTATATCACCAACAGCATTGCCAATAATTGTATAAGCCTCTACGAGAGATCAACTATCAAAGATTTCAAATAGTACAGCCTCATGCAGAGCATCCAGAGACCGCCAATACACCTGGAGAACTAGATGCGGTGGATGGGCAACTTGCTGAGGTCCTGCCTGAAGCCTAGGAAACAATTCTGGTGTCTGTATTTGAAAGAGCATGCCTATTTAGTAGAGTACAGTTGCATGGCCTGGTAAACTCGCTAGGAGATACACTCAACTTTTTCATCCCCCCCAAATTCTTAGACTCCCTCGTTCCCGCCCCTCTAGCCTGATATTGGGCTCAAATCCAAGACGGGATCTACACCCTAAATTTGAATTTGTTTTATGTTATTATCTTGCAAACTCAAATTTTAACATTTTTTGCACGAGGGTCATTTTGGCTCCAAGCAGTGTATTGTACATACAGAGTAGTATTCTATCAGAAATATTCATTCCCTGTACTATGCTACATCTATACAGGCCAGCTGGGGGAAAGTAGTAGGGTTTGGCTATGCCTTGACAATGTTTCTCCATACAGTATTACAAGTGCTTGAGTTCCACATAATCCTATTCGCATGCCAAAATGCCAGTGACGGAGATGAGAGGTGAGTCGACGTTTCCCCCCCGACCCTTAGGCTTTTGACGGTGGCAAAGGCACATCCACTGTAACGGCGCCCTCCTTCACCAATCCCTTTAACATCTGCTCCTTTTTGTATTCCATGACTTTTCGCTTCTTGAAATAATCCACCTGTGGAGTATCAGCATCGCTCATCGGAAACCGTGCTACCCAGACGTTATGTACCCAGCTAGCAACGCACTCTTTCCCAAATTCAACATCTTCCTTTCCACACTTCTCCGTGGCCAGATCTTTGTCCTTTCTCGAGTCTATTATGCCATTTGCATCTAAACACTTGAAAAATGTATCCCGAGCTTCCCAGCACCGTGCCCGCTGACTTCGGTTCGGGGCTATGTTTTCTGCTGCCGTCGAGTTGGCTGCGGTGGTATTGTTGGAGCGGGAGAACCAGCCCATATTTTGCGATTGTCGGATGGGAAAGTGAGATGGTGATGCGCTCGCTACCTTAGACAAGGAAAAGCTTAGCTTGCAGATCTTGAGGATTTTCACGTGATGATAAGAAAAAAGCTTGACTCATTCAGGTGCTGTGGAATTTATTGCCCCCGCGAATAAACAAAATCAAAATGTAGTTTTGCTTAATTTACCAGACTCTCCCGATTCATCCGCAGTCACTTAAACATCAATCCCCTTAATTGGTATTGCGTATCCTAGTTATGACATCCCGACCTTTCAACCTTCAAACTTGTGCTCGTCCAAACATATTGAAGCTCGTTCCTTACCGCAGTGCGAGAGAGTGAGAAAGCTACAACGCCTTACACTTGCAGAGAGAAGTTGCCAGCTAACATAACGGCATTGAGCTGTTTGAAGTGACTATAAGGACGATGGTACCAATATCCTCCTCGATGCGAACGAGAATAGCTTCGGACCGAGTCTGCCATTGAGTAGGGGTGGAAAGCTAGATGGAGTTGAGATCGACTTGGGGTTGAGTGGACTGAACAGATATCCAGACCCGTGAGTATTCTACCATTCCTGTCCAGAAGTTCGTTTTCGATCTAATTAACATATATATAGCCACCAAATCGACCTCAAACAGCTCTTCTGCAACCTTCGCAATCACTTTGACTCAGAATTCCCACCACTTACCCCTGCCAACCTTTTCGTTGGTGTTGGCTCCGATGAATGCATTGATGCCCTGCTACGATGCTTCTGTACTCCTGCAAAGTCCAAAATTCTCACATGTCCTCCTACTTATGGCATGTACACTGTCTCTGCGCACATTAATGACCTCACAGTCGTCCCAGTACCCCTTGACCTCACCCCCAGGGCTGGCTTCCCCCTACGCCCTGATGCTATCAACGAAGCTTTATCCGTCGATCCAGACATCAAAATTGTATACATCTGCTCCCCCGGCAACCCTACTGGTGCCCTTGTCAACCCAGAGCATGTCAAAGCAGTTCTTGACCACCCAACATGGAACGGCGTTGTTGTCGTAGACGAGGCTTATGTCGATTTTGCGGCAGATGGTAGCAGCCTGGCCCCATGGGTCACTGGGTACCCTAACCTTGCCGTCATGCAGACTCTCAGCAAAGCCTTTGGGTTGGCAGGTATCCGGCTTGGGGCAGCTTTCGTAAGCACAGAAGTTGCACGGCTCCTGAACAATCTCAAGGCACCCTACAGTATCTCTTCTCCCACATCTATCCTTGCTTCGACAGCGTTGAAGCCAGAAGGACTCGCCGTAATGCGGAAGCACGTTTCCGCTATATTGGCGCAGCGGCAGAGACTCCTAGAGGAGCTACCAAAGATACCTGGCATTGGCAGGTTCCTGGGAGGCACTGACGCCAATTTCCTCCTTGTTGAGATCTTGGATGCACCAAACGGAAACCCTGATAATGGCCCTGCTTTGAAGCTCTATGAAGAATTGGCTGAGACAAAGGGAGTTGTGGTCCGATTCAGAGGGAAGGAAGCCGGGTGTAATGGGTGCTTGAGGATCTCCGTTGGCACGGAGACTGAGAACACCAGGTTGTTGGAGAGGATGAGGGAATGCCTGGCATCGATCCACGCTGCTTAGGTGCGGGTTTATATACGAGGCCAGTGCCAAATTGGGATTCAATTGCCCTTTTTTTTCTTTTTCTTTTTGGATTCAAAGTCTATCTAAGCAGTAGACAGCAAAACCGGGACCCCAAGTAAATATAAATACCAAATATAAATACCAACACCCACCTAAATCAATGACCAGACGTGAGTCGAGAAGATCCGTGGACGTAACGTTACGCACGGCCAGGCATCTCCATCTCACCTCATCTCCCTCGACACGAAATTCCCAGTTCCCATTCTCCCCGATACTCACTTCCCTATCCTCAATACCAACACCAGCAACGCCGTATACGCACATACACTCACCCCTGTCACCACACAAACCACATTTCCACTTGTCCTGAACCTTCTCTGGGCAGCCCTCCTTTCTGCCCCTTCGCCCCCCTCATCCTTCTCCGTCTCCACAAAAAACTGCCTATTCCCTTCCCTCCGCCTGAGCACACTCACCGCAAACACGCATACCCCAAACACAGCAAACAGCGCCCCGACGCTAAAGAACTCATGCGTGAATATCTTGAGGACAAGAAGCGCAAAGCTGAATTGGGAGAGGGCCGTCCGGATGTATGCACCTTCGAAGGTACGCTGGAGAGCGCGGATTTCGATAAGCTCCTCTTGGGTGAGGTGGAGATCGGAGTCGTGGGGGGAAGGGATGCGGGGGGGATTTCTACTTTGGAGGAGTGGTGGGGATTCT
>Ga0307514_10006650_pt1 | contig 10028 bp, 5 predicted proteins | sample 16_EM_MG_FD_203088 | JGI IMG/M metagenome (GOLD analysis project Ga0307514, IMG submission 203088) | Populus trichocarpa ectomycorrhiza microbial communities from riparian zone in the Pacific Northwest, United States - 16_EM | ecosystem: Host-associated > Plants > Roots > Unclassified | place...
AGATTTGAATTTGTTTTACATAAAATATTTTATAAAAAATTAATTTTCATATTTTTTTATGTTTGCTTTTGAAAAATATTTTTCAAAAAAATGTTTTTATGTGTTTGTCTCGTAAAATATTTTACAAGAAATTAAACAGATCAATATAAAATACTTTACCATCAACCTTCAAACTTAGTTTATTTGCTGAAAAAAATTTAGCTTATGAAATTCTATAAAATATTTTACAAATAGTAATCCATTTATAATATATTTAACTATATCAACCACCACCTTCATCTCATCACAACCACCTTCTCTTTCATCATTACAACCACTATTATCATCTCATTATTACTACTGTCATATCATTACCACCACCACTTTTTTTTTCACCACCGCCATCTTCATTTTGAAGTAACTAAAATAAGCATCGGAATCGGATCGAGTTTGTCTAGCGGATATTAGCTGGGGTTCGGAAGTTTGCTTCCTAAAGGATTCAAGTCTAAATTCTTTTGTTAACAAAAATCTCTTGGTGTCACGAGCTGCATATTGCAAGCACCTTATGTAAAGGCTAGTTTGGGTTGTAAGGTTTGGGAGAGTTTTTGGGAACGCAGTGCAAATCGTATTTTCAAAAAATTTGAATTTTTTTTTTACTTAAAATGAATTTTTTTTATGTTTTTATATCATTTTGATGTGCTGATGTTAAAAATAATTTTTTTTTAAAATAAAAAACTATATTTTGATACATTTATAAGTAAAAAATACTTTGAACTGCCACCGTTTTTTCAAAAAAATAATAATGCTAAACACATAATATTTTAATTTCTCTTGAAAATACTTTGAATTATGTACCTTAGAAAGAACATTAATTCATCAATAATTGGAAACCGATAAGAGGTATAGACAATTTTGTAATCATTATATATATATATATGATCTGAATATTATACAGAGAGAGATGACATTATTGTTTAAATTATTGTGTCCTCAACACAGCAAGAGAATTTTACAATTTTACTCCTATTCTTTAAGGTCAAAATAACAGTGTTATAATTAAGACCTGGCTTGGCTTGAGAGGTCAATCAAGTGACCTGCTAATTTGATCGACATCTAATTCTTCAAGGTCAAAATAACAGTGTTATAAAACTGATATTTTTTTTAATAAAACAATATTATTTAAAAAAAATCAAAGTTTAGGTTACCCTCCTAACCTGCGAATCAGCTCGGATAGTACCTTGTAAATAATATTTTATGATGGAAACTATGCATAAGAGACTCGTCAGTTTGGATATGTTTTTGTGTATCCACAGAGCCGGACACAACTGAGATCTCAGTGAAACATCTTGTCATCACAGCAAGAATCTTTTTGGGCCATGCATCGACACAAACTTGTAATTTGGTATTAATGGCATGGTCAAGTTTCTGTCCTAATTTGCAGGCTCTATAAATGATATTTGTCCTCACTTATAGGCAAGAACTACATGAACAATCACATGTTGTGCGATCATTCAACTCCATTCTTGTTAATTTGCAGAAATTCATACAAGCAAGTGTGAATGATCCTCTCTTGAAATACTTGAAACTTAACATTAACATCATCCATCAAACAATGTCGCGACTAATTAATCATCCTCTCTTGCTGATTTTCATGTATCAAAACTAAGGTTTTAATAACAACCACAACTTTATATATATTTTGTTTAGTTTTCACTTGAAAAAAGTTATAATTTATAGTTTGTTTAAATCTATTTTTTTAAATTGTAATTGTAAAGCTACTCTATTCGAAAATAAACTAATAGTTTTTCTTCTTACTTCAGCTAGCTAGAAATATATTATTTACGTCAGAATTGAAGGATTTGAGAGAGTTTTACATGCCATGGATGCAATCCCTTGTTCATCAAGGGAGATACCCCTTTAAAACACTTGTAAAGGGAGGGATAGGTGAAAAAAATTGAGGTGACATTTTTGTCATGATATTCAAACTGTCATCACTTACTGGACGTGGGTTTCTTTGCATGGGTCCCTCCTTTGTCTCCTTCTCCACATCTCACATCAACACTACCTCTTCCTCCTATTCCTCTATTTGATCCTTTGCTTATATATTCTCTTGCATGTCTCTCTTCTCTTCCATGAATTCTTTCCCTCCCCCTCTTCCCGTTTTATGTGATTCCTCAAGAAAATAAGCAGTCTCTTAATTAGCTCCATCCGCAACAAGACTTGTAACATGTCAGCTGCTGTTGCCGCCGCCGCCTCTGCGGCCACTATGTCACATAATTCTGCAAGAAGTGGCTCGTCAGGAACTCCTAAGAGCCACCAATTGCAGAAAGGAGTGCTATTACCACCATCATCACCAATATCATCACCACTACCATTGAGTCGTTACGAATCTCAGAAGCGACGAGACTGGAACACTTTCGGACAGTACCTAAGAAACCACAGGCCACCACTGGCACTGTCACGGTGCAGTGGAGCTCATGTTTTGGAGTTTTTGAGGTATCTTGATCAGTTTGGAAAGACCAAGGTGCATAACCAAGGTTGTCCATTTTTTGGCCACCCCCATCCACCATCTCCTTGCTCTTGCCCTCTCAAGCAAGCATGGGGCAGCCTTGATGCTCTCACCGGACGTCTCCGTGCTGCCTTCGAAGAGAACGGTGGACTGCCTGAGACAAACCCTTTTGGTGCACGCGCTGTGAGATTGTACTTAAGGGAAGTAAGAGATGCACAGGCAAAAGCTAGAGGGATAGCTTATGAGAAGAAGAAGAGAAAGAACCCAGTACAGCAGCAGCAGCAGAAGTCACAAACTGCAGGAAATGGCACTTACAGCCATGTTCAACAAGGTATTTGTAATGGTGGAACTGATGGATACGTTCCAAGAAATGTCCTGTCAAATGGAGCTGCTGTGATTAATGTTGGGGATGTGTACGTGTTCAACTAAGCCAATAAAAGTTGTTCTTAATTGGTCTAGGGTTTAGAAGGATATGTAATATGTAAGGTAATATTGTAATGCAAGTTAGGGTTTATCAGATGTTTAAGTACTTTTCCTTGTTATCTGTGCTAATGGTGTGTTAGATGTTTAAGAGAGAAAGCCATCATTTTCTCCTATTTTGGATCCTATGGTAACCAGGAATCATCAGTTAATCAAAATGTTTGTGAGATTTTCCTAAGATTTAGACAGCACAGAGACTGTAAGCAATATCTAAGATTATTTTTTCCCTCTATCAAGTTTTATTTTGTATTAGGTTTTGATTCTATGTGACCTATCTGTAACATTTTAATTTTCATTCAAAAGAATCCATTCTACATAGCAATGAAAAAACAGCAGAAAATAATCTTCATAACAAATTGAAAAGGTGATTGTCCATCCTAAGGCTATCTGTGTGATCTCATGAACATGATGGAACTATTTGAGCACAGAACATGTAAAAGGATTTCATTGTCCCACATAAAATTCTCTGTCTGTGGTGAACTATCTGAGAGAAATTGTGATTACCATATGAAAACTAAGTAATTCATACAGGTAGTTCTATATAGGGTAATGATGGGATTGGAAGATTAAATAAGATAATTAGTATTAAACAATCTTCTGTTTACAAAGAAAAACGGGCCATATTCAGTTAAACCCTAAGATTCTTCTTGACCAAGTCCCCCTTTTCTGCTCCTGTTTCAGTTTCCTTTGCTTGTGAAACTCTCTTTCCCATCTCTTTTTGCAATGTTTGAAGAAAAATCCAAAGATATGTATGTCTGCTCTTCTATGGGAAGTCTTTTGTATCCAAGACACCTTTTCATATCCACAAATCCTCTATTGGGAAGACCAAGTCTTCACGTTGACAACTTCCCTCTCTTTAGCAAAGTAGCGGTGGGTAGAGGTTTCTGCTTTAGATGGGCAGTTGAGCACATTATTTCCTTCAATTCATATCCCCCAACTTTAATCATTACTCTGTAGTGGTATATTTTCTGCATTATTTTATACCATCCAACTGATTGTTATCTCATGAATTTATTTAGAGGATTACAGATATTAGCATCTTATATGGATGACATCTGTTGCACACATTAGGCCCTACATGAGCTGGTATAATATGCAAATGTGATGTAATTTGATAAAATCATGTTGCAAATAACATAATCTTGTGTTTTACAAATTTCCATGTCAGGTCAGATGAATCTTCAAAGCTTGCTTCAATGATGTGAATTTAATTCTAGCCATAGAATCTCTTCAATGAAAAGAAGAATTGCAAGGAACTCCCAACTCCCTTAGAATTTACAACAGTCCTGCCAAGAAAGACACAGCTTGACTTCCATCATCGGTCATGAAACACAGAGAGATACAAAAAAGGAAATGCACTCTTTTAAGGAATAAGACACTGTCCACCCTGAAACAAACAAGATAGACCTGGAAAGATCTTTTAGGTACCAACTTCACCTCAGCAGATTTGCTTTAATGCCCAAAATTCCTATGCAGTAAGGGTTGGCTCCTGTAGATGGATATGTTTTCTTACCTGAATTGTATGTGAGCGCGGCCGCACTGTGTGGCTCACCTGTGGAAAAAAAATCTAGAATGCTATCACAGACAGCTGGTTCATTAAAATATATGCTCCAGATCAGAATCAAATTAAGACAGAAAGGTGCAAATTATGCTGGTAAGATTTGGAGATTATGTCCATGAAAGATGGGGCCTAGTTCTTAAAATAATCAGAGAAAGAGGATCTGGTCCTCACTTTAAGCAGCAAAGCATGGTGGGATTAGAATAGCAATACTTATCTTTTATTGCAACTTTGTATGCTATATAGCAATAAAGGGAATTGTTGATCCCCGGATGTCTTTGTATCAACTACGGAGTACCACTGCTCATCAGATACGAAAAGAATTTTTGCAGACATCATGCATCTTTGTCATATACATAATGAATATATCAAGGACAAACAATTCACAAGTTCAATTCAGAATGGCAAGGAATGTCACGGAGAGAATAAAGTACACCACGGACTTTAGTCTCAATACCAGTTCAGGATATGGTCATGTTTCTATTAGTAAGTTCTTATCCTTGAGAACTGCCTATGAACCAAGATGGTAATCATCAAACTGCCGAATATAAACCAGACCTGGGTGTGTGATTTGTGACATTTGCTAATTATCTTTGTTAGTCTATAGATTTTTTTCTGGCTACAGAAGAGCATGAGAATTTATCAACAAGAACATACAGGAATAGGGCATTCTTGTAAGGAGTTTACTTGATTATTGAGGTATTTGTGTTGCTTACTGTGCCCTTTTGTTTTCTTTGCCACTCTAGGCATTGCAAGATTGGTCCCTCACTTAAGAGTTCTAAAACAGAATTTTTGGCAAATACCATTCTTGAAGTCGAGGAGTAATAGACACGTTGATATTTTTAACTACCATCATCGTTCTCTCCATGTGCAGTCTTCTATATGTTGCACACCAAAGCAATGACGTCAAAATCAACTACAAAAGTTCTGTGTATATCAACAGACTTCTAATATCTATGCTATTGATCATCCTAACCTCAGTTCCAAATTCAAGTAGGACGCCAAACTTAGCATAGTGTTCACCGTGGCTGTGGAGTACCAATTGCTCTGGATAAATCTTTGGTAACCTGGACTCATCCTGTTTTCGATCAAAGGAGTTATCACCAAACTGCTGATCTAGTTGATAATGAGCTCTAATATCTGTTCAAATAAAACAGTAGTGAAAGTTCACAGTCCCGTGAAATTTGGATGGGGATAATCAAGGTGTTACAACTTACAAGGACAAGACACTAAAATTGACATGGGGATTACTAAGTAAGCAAGCGAGAGCTAGACAGAAAAAGAAAGAGTGAGCAGAGAGCAACTCACTGAAAAAGAATATGGCAATGATCAACAGGGAGCCGCCAATAAGGTTTCCTCAGCAAGAGAATGTTTCGTCATAAATTAAAACTGGTAGCATGGAAAAATCAGAAACCAAACCAACCTGTCCCATCCAACTACATTCCAACAGAAAACTGGTAGCACATGGTGTCAAACAGCAATGCACATACATGAGCATAATAGATATGGATACATACACCAACCTTAATGTTGAGTGCGAGAATTGTTCAAGACATGTCATCTATATCTTGTTTCATAACAGCCATTGCTAGAAATAAGGGGAAATGTGTCCCAAGAGGAAGCCCATCCTGAATAAGCCAACTGCCGAGTAGCCAAAGTTCGAGGGTCAGTAAATACAATAATGAAAAGATGCACCAAAGCAAATGTTGATGCGTCCATAAAATAAATAAAAATTAAAAATTGTAAGAAAAGGAGCATTTTAGAAGCAACTTGACTTCTAGAGAGCATGGTAGTCCATTACGTGATGCAACACAAATGTAGTGTATTAATGAGGCTTCATCATTTGAACAGTGAAAACAATCACATTTTCAAAGTATAAGGCTGCCTAGGGTAAATACCTACTTAGAGTGTAAACATGGGGAAAAAAACTAGAGCAATCTGTGCAAGTTCTCTCTTTATTCGATTCTTGGTAAGCATGTCATGTTGCATGTAGTAATTTTTAGCTAAAAAAAAAACATTTTTTTGACACAGGACTACAAAGACAAAAATTAAATAAAAATAACCAGTTTCATTATTTGACACATACTGACATTAATAATAAACCACAAACAATTTCCTAACCTCGTTTGGATCAAAATCAGATGAGACAGAGAGGATGCTCGAGCCACAAATATCTTTCATGATCGCATCTGTTTCATCACTCCATTTCCTGCATTTATCTTAAAATTTCTTGTGCCATGTCCAATTCTCAAGATTCAATCATTTCCAAAACAAGCTACAGCTTGAGGAACATAACCAACTTTTCTTAACTCTAGGAGGAGACTCTTCAGCAAAGAATAGATCTGAGGAGATTCCGGGTGACTTCCATCTGCTGCAAAAAACACACAAGTGGTGTTGTTGACCTCAATCCAACTGCATCCAGGAACTTTCTGGACTCCTCTTTCTTTCATCAAATGTTGTATCTTATGCACACTCCTCCATTTTCCAGCATCAGCGAGTACATGAGTAAGCAATAAATAGTAACCAGAATTTTTTGGTTCCAAGTCAAGTAGATATCTTGAAGCCACTTCAGCAAGTTCAACATTGCCATGGACTCGACAGGCTCCCAGCAATGTGCCCCAAACACTGGCAGCAGGTGGAAATGGCATGCTTGTTATGACTTCAAACGCTTCATCCAAATGGCCTGCCCGGCCAAACAAATCTGCCATGCAAGCATAATGCTCCATTTGAGCTGGGATACCATATTCCTCAGTCATGCAGCGGAAGTAGCGAACTCCATCCTCGACCTGTCCAGCATGGCCGCAAGAAGATAATATAGTGAGAAAGGTGATATGATCTGGCTGAATTCCTTCTTCCAACATATTATGAAACAGAGCAAGAGAGTCCGCAAGGTAACCATGGTACCCATAAGCAGCAATGATGCTATTCCATGCAACTTCATTCTTCTCTTGCATCAAGTTGAACACCAGGCGAGCAATATTTAGTTTCCCACATTTGGCATACATGTTTATCAGTGCACTCATATCAAAAAGGTCAGACTCAAATGCACCTTTAATCATGAAACCATGAATCTCTTTCCCATAATGAAGCGCTGGAATGTTTGCACAAGCAGAGAGAGCAGCTGAAACAGTCACGCAATCATACTTCACTCCTTCCATCCCCATTTGACGAAAAAGATAAATGGCCTCCTCTGGTTTTCCATCCTGGGAAAAACTTGTGATTATAGAGTTCCAACAAATAGCATCCTTTATGGAAATTCTTCCAAAAATTAGGAGTGCAAGATCCAATCTTCCGCATTTTGCATACATGTTCATAATTGCACTTCCCACGGGACATTTCTCTTCTAACTCATTCTTGATGATGTAACCATGCAATTCTCTCCCCAATTTTATAGCAGCCAAACCAGCACATGCTGGCAAAATACTTGAAAATGTTAAAGCATTTGGAATCATTTTCTTTTGAAGTAACCACCTAAAGATTTCTAAAGCATCCTTATTCATACCATTAAGCACATAGCCTGAAATCATAGCCGTATAAATAACAATATCAAATTTTGTGCTTAGATTAAACATCTTGCATGCCATCACGGCATCCCTGCATTTAAAGTACAAGTCAATAAGAGCACTGTTCAAGTACACATCCAAAATCACACCATGCCTCACTATATAACCATGAATTTCCTTAATTTGCTTGAGACTCGATGACTCAGCAAGTGATGGGAGGAAACTAGTAAAAGTGATGGAGTCTGGTTTAATACCGGCAGATATCATCTCATTAAACAACATCGAAGCATCATCCATAAACCCATTTTGTACATACCCACCAATCATCCTATTCCAAACCACCAAATCAATCTGAGGCATCATATCAAATAATTTACGTGCATCGCCCAATTGCCTGCCTTTTGAATACACAGTCACTAGTGTATTCCCCACCAGAGGAACAAAATCTAACCCGCTACGAACAACAAGCCCGTGAAGCTGTCTACCATACTCAACCATTGCCTCAGAACAAGAGATAGAAAGAACACAAGCAAACGTCACGGAATCAGGCTTAGCTTCAGAGCTCATCATATCCTTAAACAACTTAATAGCACTATCAGACTCCCCACACTGTACATAACCGTTAATCATCACATTCCACAAAACACAATCTTTATCAATCATTTTATCAAAAAAGCGCCTAGCATCCTCTATACAGCCATTATCGGCATACAACTTGATCAAAGAACTAGCAACAAACATATCCAAATCAAAACCCATCTCCAAAATCATATCTTGAATCACCTTCCCTAATCTCACATTATTCAAACCAGTGCAACACTTAATCACAGGAGGGAAAGTATACTTATCAGGAAACACACCACAACCCAACATTTTGAAATAAAACAATAAAGCAAAATCAAAACAACCCAATTTCACTAACCCTCTAATCATCCAATTCCAAGGCATGGCATAATAAAACTCAAGCTGATAAAAAAGCTTCTTAGCATCCACGAAACTATTACATAGCACATACATACCCAACATTTTCCCACCCAACAAGCCATTGTTGGTGATGTTTATTCCACTAACAACGAATTGGGCATGTAGTTGTTTTGCTTGTTCAAGTTTTGTACTTGGTTTTTGCAAGATTGATTCAAGTTGGGTGGCTAAAGAGTGTTCGGTGCTTAAAAAGATTGGATCTTTAAAGCCTTTTTTGAAGTTTGTGTGTAAAGACTTCGACTTTAGCCAAGTATTTGTGAAATGTCTGTGTATTGAAGGTAGTTTTGTGTAGGACATCCTCAGTGTTTCGGTTTCTTGGCCTTCTGGTACGAGGTTAATGAGTTATTATGCAGGGTTTAAACGGTCATGATTGAGGGGTATTTTTGGGTTTAGAGAGAATAAGGGTATATATGGAAAAACAAAATTCTTTTATTTTTATTTTTTGGTTTAAGATCGTTACTTTTAACACACCAATTATTTATGATTGTATCGAAAACAAAATAATTATAGAGTGATTAAGGAAATTTATTTTTTTCTGAGTTCAAATTTAAAAATAAATATTATAAAAATTTATTTTTCTAAACACACCAAACTAATGCAAGAGATATGTTCAATCATATATATATATATATATATATAAAGAATTAGACTGATTTATTTATTTTTACCTTTCGAGTTCAAATTTTAAAATCTACATTAAAAAAATTATTTGTCAACTGATGTAGGAAATATGCATTTAGATCATATTAAAAAAATATTTAGTTTCTATTTATGTAAAAAATTCTAAGAAGAGAGAACAATTAAAAGAGAAAGAAATTCTATTTTTTTAGTGCTATGCCATTCGACCCCCTTTTGTATTTATTGTTAGTAAAATCACCTAAATTAAAATTTCCAGACTTAAATTGAACAATTACTTTTAAGAAATCTTATACTTTCTTTAAAAATAAATGAATGAATTGCTTAGTAAATTAATTTTCTTTGAATAACACATGAACATCATATATTTATATAAAAAAAA
>Ga0307514_10006651_pt1 | contig 10028 bp, 5 predicted proteins | sample 16_EM_MG_FD_203088 | JGI IMG/M metagenome (GOLD analysis project Ga0307514, IMG submission 203088) | Populus trichocarpa ectomycorrhiza microbial communities from riparian zone in the Pacific Northwest, United States - 16_EM | ecosystem: Host-associated > Plants > Roots > Unclassified | place...
TTTTTTTATTTAAAAAAAAAAATTTATATCAGCGCATCAAAACGATTTAAAAACACTAAAAAAATATTAATTTTAAACAAAAACAAATTTCAATTTTTTAGAAACACGGGTGTAACCTTGTTTCCAAACGGGCCCTTATACTTTAACTACCCAACACCATTGACAAAATCTTAAAGCTTGAATTTTCTTTCAAAACTACATCGATAGGTTAATACCAATATATTTTGATTTTCCACAACCTTAGTTCATGGTTGCATATGGCGTTACCACTTCAAATATATTATATGATTATGAACAATAAAATTCAATTTATTGCATAATGTCAAGTAGACTATATTGGTTGGGGACATGTGCTATATCGCGGGTTTGATTTTGTTTTTCATAAAAAATAATGCTCAATTGTTGTAAATGAGTTTCAAATAAGGAACACAAATCAATAATAATAATAAATGGACTAAATTTAAAATAAAAATTGATCATAATAAATTGGGAATTTTTTTCAAAGAGAGACAATAATATAGCTCGATTCTTAGCACATTAAATACAGAAGGATAAAATTGATAAAAAAAGATCGAAAAAAATCAGCTCGAATCAACTCGAGTTAGCATGACAAACCTGTAACCCCAATAATCAGGGACGAGCCAACCTAGGTTATCCCACTAAACCTGCAACCTAGGTTATACTGTCAAACTCACGATCTAGGTTATCTTGTCAAACCTGCAACTTAGGTCATGATATCACATTAACCCGATAGAAAAGAAAACAAAGAAAATCACAAAGTCCACTAAAAAAAACAAATATAAGCCCGCGTTAACTTTCGAAACCTATGACACAAGTTATTAGACTGAAAACACCCTATCTAGAAAAACTATGAAACACAATTCTCAATTAATCAAATGTTGAAGAATGAGATTGAAAAGAAGAATCTCAAATATACAAAAAGGATTAGAAAAATAGCAATTAAAAAACGAGAATAAAAATTGAAACACAAAATAAATTTTATCTTTAATTGAAAGGGGGATTAAAAAGAAAAATTAATTTAAAAAAAGACAAAAAGAAAAAAAAATCAAAAGAATGAGGATCAAAATTGAAATAAAACAATTTTTTTTTATTAAAGGGTGAAATTGAAAAGAAAAAAAATGCTAAAAAAAAACAATGAAAAGAATGAGAACCAAATTAGAAAAAATCACATATCCTAAATTGGGACTAAAAGATGAAATAGAAAAAAAAAATTAAATCTTTCCAAAAGAGTCATAGAACAAAATTAGAAATAAAAAGAATAAGGATCAAAGTGGAAATTCTCATAAATTAGAGGATAACTCTAAAATCTTGCATAGCCAACATGAATTTCAAGGGGAGGAGAGAGAAAAGAAAGAAAAAAAAACATCGCAAAAGACTAACCATGCAACTATTAACCTCATACGCCTACCTAAAAGGAAGAAAATACAACAATGCTTTCATTGACACGATGAAAAGAGAATTTTAATAGCTATGAGGTGTTGCACGCACTGCTTGAAGGGTGTGGTGGGTGTAAATTACATGTTGGTAAGTGCATGATAACTTTTTGTTTTTTCGTTTATATATATAGTAAAATATCAAATTGTCTCTAAGATGACATGATAACAATGAAATAATCATGATGAAAAGACAAAAAACTTCATTGACACACTTTTAAAAATTTTGCTTTTAGAGGCATTTTGGTCGGTTCACTGAGCTTTTTTTTAATATTTGGTCAAATACTAAATTTTTCCTTAATTGATCTAATAATAATGAAAAAAATCATTATGAAAATACAAAAATGCCCATTGACATAAATTTTTATTTTTATTTTTTTTGCTTTCAAAGGTATTTTGTTCATTTCATTGTGCTTTTAAAATGAAAATATAATAACCCTAATTTTTTTTACATGATGTATCATAAACATATATTATATTATTTTTTAGAACACACATTTGTTTTCTATTTCTCCCAAATTTTCAGCGGAGTTTCTTTTAATATTTCAATACCAAATTATCGACTCAATTTAATTTTCACAACCTACAAATAAATTTCAATATTTTCCCATTATCCGAGACATCCTTATATGTGTATATATCAAGTCCAGCACAAGAATAAACTAAATGGATACACATATGTTCCCTCTTAATGCAATTTGCTTGGTTTAATGGCATACACATATCCTCTCTAACCCATAACAGAAAATTTACTTCATTATTATTTCAAGCAAATTCTTTTAATTGCTCATTAACCAGGGTACTGGTCTTATTAACTCATAAACTAATTTCTCCAATTACCCATTAATCAATATACTATCCTATTAACCAGAGAACTATTATCATCTTTTACCCATTAACCAATGCACTAGTCTCATTAACTAGGGTAACTAGTTTCTTCAATTGTTATTAAACAGGACACTAGTTCTATTTACCAGGATAACTAATTTCTCCAATACTTTAACATTCATAACATGATATGAAAACACAATTAAGGAAATTTACATTGATAGGTAGCTAATACTTTAATTTTTTAGGTGCCTAGCACCTACCTAATGTCAGGGTGCGTGAACTGATCCCCTACTGCTGGATGGGTCCTGTGGTCTCTCATGTACCAATAACAACAATGCCATTTTATATTCTATCATTGGCTTATTTCACATTTTAACTCAATAGTCCATCATTTTATACTTGACTTAAAATGACTTAGTACGATTCTATATCTTCAAGCTAATCATTATTTGAAACATAACTAAAACCAAAAATTTAGTTTTGTACATAGTTTGTTTTCTTCTGAAAGCTAAGATATAGACTACAACTTTACTAAAAGGAAGAAAACTCATTTTTTTTCCATCGACACATCCAAAACTACTCTTATTACAACATCTAAAAATTGTTTAGCAAAATTTAGTCCAACCTTCCCTCGATTTTTAATCTGTATTTGGAATTTCATAACTCTGATTTAAGTGAGGTAAGTTTCATTGGAAAGATATCATCCCTAACTTCCACTTTCATGAAGAAACCTATTCCAATTTTTTTTTTGTAATTTTTGAGTCCTAAACCTGCTGGAAGTTGTTTGATGAAGTTGTCCAGTTTTCCAATTTCTTTCTTTTAACATACAATGAAGTATTTTCATTTGTTTTTCTCATCATTCAATACAGTTGTTTCTCCTTTATGTGACTTAAAACATCACTAACCATATCACCTTAATAATCAACTAATTTTTCTCACTTCTAAAAATAACCAAAAGTTCTCTTACAAAAAAATACATTTACTATCTCTACATTCCTTAATTTATAATATCTCAACATAACACAAAAATCTCTATAATTCCAAACAAACTTGAAATGTACCTAACACATAGTATAACTAACTTTCCATTACAATTTAAAACATGAAATACCTATTTCTTTTCCATCCATTCTTTACATTTAACACATGCTAAAGTAGTTATAATCAAACAACATTCATGTTTTGATTTTGTTTTTTTCAATTTTGTTCTTTTATGGTCGACACTAATACTCTTCAAAACCCTAGGTTTTTTTCTTTCATTGTTCATTATTTTAAGTTGTTTTCATCCATTTTCATCCCAATTACATTAAACAAAGCCAATTTCTCATTTTACCCAATTTTACTCATGAACCCAAATTTAAAATTTGCAATTTACAAATCAATTTCTAATCGTATTCAATCTAACTTTTGTAGTTAAGTTTTAAACCCCTTACCTAGTGATAAAATGAGTTTTGATCCTTAACTAGTAAAAACATTTCCAACACTCCCTCTTTACCCATCTTAATCGGCCCCCTTACCATGTAAATTTTCCAATTTCTTTCACTTATTCTCTTTTAATCATAGTCTAGAAGTTGTTCCCTCACTATCTAGTCTAAATCTTACCCAAACCCATTCAATTTTGTTGCATTTTCTCTCAATATTTGGTGAAAGAAAGCTTGGAAATCCTCCCCCTCTTTTCTTCTTTATGTTGCCCCTTTTTGGAGAGAAATTGTTAGGGTATTTATAGTCCAATCTTTTAGTAATTACACATTAACCCCATTAGCTTAGTTATTTCATTTTTTGTCCCCATCTTTTCTCTTTTCTAATAACTAGTGATATTCTTTTGTTTCTTTTAATTTTATTCCTTGTCATTTAACTCTACATTCTTGATTTAATTTAACTCATTTCATCTCTAGATTAATATTTTAATATTTTTTTTTAAATTTTAACTGGGATTTTATAGGAAAAGACTTATTTGTCCCTGATAAATCTGATAATGACTAATAGATCTTATACAAAGACTTCAATGCCCCTAATAGTTAGTTTTAAGTTTTTTAGTGGGAAGGATAAAATCATGAAAAAACTATTTCAATGAACAATGTTTTCACTTAGAATCTACAGTGTTTTCACTTTGTATTTTAGCTTTTGTTAATATACACCACTCTTTCTCTCTCCTTGTATTATTCAAGTTATTAATTTTCAATTACATAATTAACTACATTTACCATATGATTACAAAAACACATATAATTTGTGAAGGAAAGACTCATATTAGGAATAAAATTCATCGAGGGTTTGCTACTACTCTCACTCAAACTACTATTCCCGACCATAGACTTTAAAAGTTAAAAAGAAATTTTAGTGCAAAAATTAAAAATTCAAATTAAAAATAAATACTAACAAATCCATTGGTTTGTGCTCCACTGCGGGCCGAACCAAATGTTTTTAAAATGTAAAAAAAAAATAAGAGTGTGAATAATTTTTTGATAGTGTTATTAAACCAAACCAAATGGTTCAATCTTAAAACCTCCTGACTCAGCTCTTTACCCAACTCGAGTTTCAAATTAAATCATGTGGGAGCTAGCTCGACTTAAATCGATCGATTTCATGTGTTCAAATGCAACATTGATGACCGGTAAAAATATGGCTTAACTTTTAAAAACATTTCAAGATGACAACGTTTTTTAAAAAAATATTAAGACAATGACAGACTAGATCAACCTCGGTTTCCCCACGCCTGGGTCATGGATTCTTTTGGATTTAATAACTTTTATTATAAATTATTTTTATTGAATTATATGATAAAAATAAATGCTCACAAAATTGAGCACCAACCTAAAAATAAACATTTATTTGCAATAGTAATAACCCTATAGAAAACAAAAATAAATAAATCATGCAGTTTATTTCCCAAGCAATCCAATATTGAAGGATATAATAAAAAAAAATTAAAACAACTAAAAAGCCAAAAACAATATCAGGTTAGTGGGTAAATTCGTCAAACCTCTGAATCGGATAACCCGGGCTAGAACGCCAAACCGGGTTTTGAACTTTACTGGGATTATAATTTGTTTTTCAAAATATTTTTTATTTAACTATATGATAACAAAAATAGATAATAAAATCTTGGCAAACCCGCAAACCATGTTCATCCTATAGAAAGACAAAATAAAAAGAAACTAATTACAAAGCCAAATTCTCAACCATTTCAATATTAAAAGATGAAATCGAAAAAAATAAATTTGAAAAAAAATCATACAAAAAATATCATAACAAAAAAAAGAGAAAAAGAAGAAGAAAAAAAACACTATAATCCACGGTGTAATAGGTGTGGGTAAATAGTAATTTTCCTATACCCTCTAGTTTTTGTTACTTTATAAAGTTTAATAATATGAATTTTTTTAAAATTATTTTTTTTAACTATATGATAAAAAAAAAATAGACTATATAAAAGTTAAGCTCAATTGAAAAAAAAACACCCCATCAAACTTATAAACCAAAACAACTTGGGTTACCTTGACAAACCCATTAACCTTGTAAAAAGGCAAAATAAAAGGAAACAAATTACAAAATTAAATTCTCAATCATCCCAATATTAAAAGATAAAATTAAATAAAAACAAATTTGAAAAAAAACAAAAGAAAAAAAGAAAAGCAAAACATTGTAAATTACTATTGTAATCCACAAACCACAATGCAATGCGTGTAAATGAACAATGATTTCCCTCACATCCTTTAATTTTTGTTAATATCAAATAATTATACAACACATGTTTTGAGAGTGCCTCAGTTGAGATTTTCAGCTCGTAGCCTTGGTTTGATTAAAAGCCCAAGACCCACCCCAGCTCAAGAATCAACCTGAATATCCTATCTAAGTTAGGATATGCAAAATTAGACTAACCTACTTTAGATTCCCACCCGATCTAGTCCATGATCAAGTATGGTTGGATTTTATTACTGGTTAATAAACTCGGTTAAACTTGACAAGTCATCTCAGACTTGGCTTGTGCCAGGTTTTACAATAAATAAAGAAAGTTGATATAACATGATAAAAAACTAGAATTAATCTATAATTTGATAAAAAAAACTTATTGAAAACAATATAATATTTTTCTTAGAAATTAAATTAAAATATCTATCGTGACTACGTATTACCCAGATCAAACTCCTCGAGTTAGTTTAATACCTGTTTATTTTTGTATTTTAAAAGGCCTTTTGAAAAAAAATTAAATTTATTTTATTTTTTATTTATTTTAAATTAATATTTTTTATTGTTTTTAAATTATTTTGATATATTAATATTAAAAATAATTTTATTTTAATTAATTTTCAAACAAAAAAAAAAACTTTAAAAAATAATAGTTATACTACTCCCAAACAGCCCTAATAATACGACTCCCGTGTTTCTGTAGTGGGCCAAATTAAACTGGGCTTAGGAACCCTGTCCCTTTCAAGACTGGTATTTTCTTATCATAGAAGCAAAAATAAATTAAATAATTACTCTCTCAAAAACACATGACAGTACATAATTATCCTTCGGGGTCAGAGATCCAAGAGAACCCGTGAGACCCAGATTGAGATCAGAAGTGGGTTCTGTTTGTTTATCGAGAAAAAATGCAGAAGATGAACCAAGCATTCGAGAAAGTGAAGATGCTAGTTGGAATGGAAGTGGAAGATGAAGAAGAAGGTGTTGCAACAGTGGAAAGCAGTTCCTTTACTTTCATGGACGATTTCAATAGAGACTGCACCCTCTCCACTAAACAAGTTTGTATCTTTTCTTTGGTTTTTAATCTAATGACATTGACTCTTTAACGGGTTTGTTTCATGATTCAATTTTATGTTAGGAGGGTATCTTGTTTTGACATTGGAATTGTCTTTTAAAGGGGTTTTTCTTTGGCTGCTTATCCGTTGTAAGGATGAAAAATTTGATAAGATTCCTTGTAGTGTAATGTAATGCTGTCATCATGGCTTGTAAATAAATGATTTTTATAGTGATTGAAAAACTAATACCACAATTTATGATGTGCATGTTTTATATTTTAATGATTGGTGGGTGACCATTCAGCTTTGTTTTGATGCAAAACTTGCTGTTGTGGGAGCTAGATTTTTCAAGATAAAGATTTAATGCTATTGAAAATGAGAAAGAGGATATTTTGAGTTTGTGAAAGGAGGGTTCAACTACATTAAGAGTTAGTGTATCCCCTTAGTTCCAAACGCCCCTGCATCAGGCATAATGGGGCTGTTTTTGGAGCTTGCTTTGACTTTTGGTCTTAAATTTCCTGCGCTGACAACCAAAATATTGACAACTGAAGTCAGAAAATGTTTTCTTAACAATGTATATGAACATTGGGTAGGGAAAAACCCTGATTGTAACTCGTTTTAGGATATGGATGTTGCTTTTAAATTTGGCTGAAATTGCAAAGGATAATTAGTTCTAAATTGAGGAATCAGAATTCAAGCATCAGCTGTTGACTAAGATTGGTTGGACATTCCTTCTGTTTTTCCTATGTTGATGTGATTATTTATTTGTTTTATTTGAATTTATATTGAATGTTTTATTGCCAATACATCTCAATATGGTGTGCTTTCTCTCTCTTTCTTTCAAACAGAGGTTTTACGGTTTTGCCATATGCTTTTCTACTGGCTTAGCTTGTGTCCTTTTGGTAAGTCTTACCACTTTCAAATTCTAGCTCCCCTTTCATTACTGTATCTTATTATTACCAGCATTTCTCTAACAAAATCTGGCAATGACATTTTCTGGACAGAAACACTGCCCTTTGGTTGACCAACTAAATAGTATTACTTGGTTAGTCTCTTGCCCAAGAAACAAGATCCTGATATAAGTACTCAAAGCAACAAGATAACCATTGCTTGTTTGACTTGGGGGAGGGGACTTTCAAAGTAATACCCTTACCATTTAGTTTTAGAAATGGAGTTCTACATGGTGAATTAAAAGATTAATGCTTATACTAGAACAAGTCAACAATTTTGAGTAGGATCAAGCACATACTGCGCAGACAAGGCTATATAAGCTTGTTGTTCTTTACTTTATGATGGGTGAAAGCAACAAAGAGACCTGTTAGATTTTAGGCTTTCTATGCTCCTTTAGTGTTACAGAGTCCGTACTTGCATTAAAATTTAAAGGAATTCAATTCTATCACAAAGTTTAACTCAGCTGGGACAAATGGTTTAACTGCCCTTTGTATCATTCTAACCTTAGTATTTGTATCTTTGAGATTTTGAAGTGAGGAGATTGAAACGTTATCCAGTATCTTGTTCGTATATTGCTCATAGTATTTCTGTATGACACGATTTCACTTGACATAATTTTGTGTCTTTTGAAGTTACTGATTTGCTTTGTCTTCCATGATCTGTTGTTGCAGTCAATGCTGGTGTTTTTCAATCCAGTCAAGTTTGGAATTACTTTCACATTTGGCAATTTGCTTTCACTTGGGAGGTCTGTGTTTTGGATTTATGTATTTTATGCTCCATGCTGCTGTGGGCTAATTAAAACATTTTATGTGGTCATATATGCCAGGATATCTGCTCTATTTTACTCATCTTTTTACTGCATGTAGGTCCTTTAGCCTGTGATTTAGGTGAATTAAATCTATTGTGTTACAGTGATCTGATTGTGCAATTTTTTATCCGCATTTTAGTATATGATCCCATATATTTCGAGCCTTTTCTTCGTAGCCTGCATATTATACAATAGATGATGGAAAGAGCAAAACAAGAAAGACAAGATCTCAAGTTTCTTCCATGATTTGTGTGTTAGGCATCTTCAACACAAGTTTCTTGGTGAAGAATGTAACTGAAACCATGTTTATGATAACGTATTTCAAGTTTTACTTGGAAGTAAGACATATATGGCTTCAGTTGCAAACATTGATGAATATGATTTTTAATTAAGCAGTCTTAGTATTTGGTATTTTTATACCTTCATTTTTAGGAAGTGCTAACTTGTGAGTACCCTGCAAGCTCAAACATCTTACATTATTTAAAAGTTTGTGATTCCATCCTTGCTATGATGAAATTTGTTTATAATTATAGTGTCAAATGTTTTTGAGTTTTTGTGTGTGGCCAAGTTACCTTTATTGACTGACTTGTTATTCTGTTCTGCTTAATTTATCATGGAGATAATCATTAATTAGCTAAATCCATTTACATCTTTTATGAGTTCATTTGGTGGCTATTTTTTATTTTTTATTTCAGATACTAAGTTGGTGTCTTTTCTATTGCAGCACAGCATTCTTGATTGGCCCAAAACGTCAAGTTTCTATGATGCTTGATCCTGTTCGTATATATGCAACTGCCCTGTATCTTGCAAGTATAATTATTGCTTTGCTCTGTGCTCTATATGTAAGCCAAGCTCTTGCCCTTTTTTCTTCCTTCCTGATTGTTATCTGTAATTTTCTTCAGACAGAACCATAATTTTGTTCTCATATTTTATGATCTTCCACTGTATACACTGGTCAGGTTCATAACAAGCTTTTGACACTGTTGGCAATCATTTTGGAGTTTGGTGCACTAATTTGGTATGCTTAAGTACTCTAATCGTTGTGCACATTTTATTTATCTCATTCCTACTACAATGAGTGTTGATTCCCATGGAATTGCAGTGACTAAGTTTGACTCCATTTTATTTATCTCATTATGTTTGTTTTTTATAACGCTGGTTTATCTGGCAAATGTATGGCACTACCAAAACCTGACCAAAGCTAAGCATGAGACAGAAATGAGGCCAAGTTATTATGAGAAACTT
>Ga0307514_10006652_pt1 | contig 10028 bp, 7 predicted proteins | sample 16_EM_MG_FD_203088 | JGI IMG/M metagenome (GOLD analysis project Ga0307514, IMG submission 203088) | Populus trichocarpa ectomycorrhiza microbial communities from riparian zone in the Pacific Northwest, United States - 16_EM | ecosystem: Host-associated > Plants > Roots > Unclassified | place...
TGCATGCTTTTTTATAGCATATTTCTTGTATTTTATGTCAAAAAAGCATGATTGCAAGGAATCTACCACTCAACAAATCATATGAAGATAGGTCTTTTCTTTTTGCATAATTACTACTTGCGCACTATCAATTTATATTTACGATATTTGTTCAGAACTTCTTTCTCCACCTTATTGTTTTGTACAACACATTCATACCCTTTTCTTGATCAATCTAGAACTAACAACTGAAGAAGAAGAATCTGAACATGACTTTCTCACCTTTTCGTTGTTCTTTTGATGCAAGATTAATAGCTTTTAAACTTACACCATATTGTTTAGGACATTGATGTGAATCTCATGGATATAAAGATTTAAAAACCCATAGTTAAATTGATCATTTTCAAGAAAGCTAAATTCATACTTGTGATTGAGCTTGACAGAACAATAACCTATATTGAGACACCAAGACTATAGAAACTGAACCCTCCAACGCCTATAAAGAGATTTGAACAAGTAGAAGACGTCGTGAAGCTTGGTTAATTCTTTGATAAGTCATAGTAGTTCAATGAAAAACCAAATTAAGAGAATTTCCTTACATGTATAATAGATTATTCTGAAATCAAAGTCTATAAAAAAATCTAAATATAAGTTAAATAACTCTATATATAAAAGGTAAAAACATCCTAAACAAGTTTGAAAAAAAATAACAAAAAAGCTATAAATAAAATAGAAAAAATAATTATAAATCAACTAGGAAACTAATACAATTCCTGCATAATAGCTTTTGGACCTTATCGCATGGCCTTTCCAATTTCTAGCCACTATGAAATTTTAAATCTATATAAAATAAGGCCTTTAAAATTATATGAATAAATTTTAGCTTCATTCAACAGTTGGATAAAAAAAATATACTTGTCAATGTAAGACTGTGAATTAATAAATATAAGCCCAAAACACCTCTAGTGTCCTTGAATGATAAGGAAACCTCGTTAACGAGAAAATCTACAAAACAAAAGAAAACACAACTTGTTGACATGGGAACCCTTGCCAAAATAATCTTAATTGTTGTCATCTATATTGTCCTTGTAGAAAAGAAATCCTTACTGAATAAGAAGTGCACAAATCATAAGGAAACAAATAGCAAAACTTGTATAACAACTTTTAGATAGTATCATGATGTCTTTTTTCTAACTTTGATTAACCTAATAATAAAACAAGACCTCTTAAAACTTCTGATGAAATTTCAACTTGATCCAACAATCGAATTAAGAGTTATGCTTATTAAAATAAAACTACACATTAAAAAATATTAAGCCAAAAACCAAATTTGATTGTCCAACCCTTGCATGGATTGTATCATTCCCCTTCTTTTCAAAAGGATTCGTCATTGAATCATCAATTGAAACAATAGTAAGATTAAAAGCAACAGATGCACTCATTTTATTAGCCTCTAATGTAAGTCTTTGGAGCTCTTTTTTGCTAATTTTTACCTCCAACAACGGTGTATTAATATAACAGCTTCTCTATCTCATTTTGCATCCTTTTAGCATGCAACTTCTGTCTCTCATTTTGTATCCATCCACACTAATTTTAGAGGGAGACTTAGATTATTATTTGAATAATGTGTAAATGTATGTTCATATGGTTTTATTAGTATAAGAAATTATTATTGGGATAGGTGTTTAGATAAGGATGTGTGAATTTCATGTTGTGAATGTGTTTTAGAAAAGTAGTGGAATATAGAAATTTATGATATTGAGTAATTAGAAACCAAATTAAAGTAGCATTGTTAGTAAAAAATATAAATGAGCATGATTGGTATATATAGGAATTGGGGATATGTTTGAAATATAGGAGTAAGCATGATTTACATGTATAAAAGTGAAGATTTTATTTGAATTGTATAAATGATAGTTAGATTGGACTCTATGTGTGTGGTATTATATGCTAAGTAAATGTGAAGGTTTAAAAAATAACATTTAGAATAAGGTTGTGGTTATTGGTTAAAGGAAATTGTGTATTTGTACAAAGTCTTGTATTATTAGTTTGTGAATTGTTAATTATTATGATTAGGAAAATTAAAATAGAATTATTAGTTGAGATACGATTATCATGTGTGGAAGTTTAAAATTTTATAAACAGTAAGCGGAATTGTTGAATTGAATTGTTGTTGTTTCTTGGATATTTCACAATAGGAATTGAATATTTTGCGAAGTAAATGGATCATAATCGTGAAGTGTTATATATGAAAAATTAAATTGACTGCAACGGAAAAATTTAATATGATAAATGAAAATAAACCATAATGAGTGTGTGTGTGTGTGTGAGCGTGTGCGCACGAGCGTGCCTTAAATGGACTAACATAAATATTTGAATATAAAAATATATAAATGAATCATAAAATGGCATAATGAATAATTCACGATGAGAATTAGACAAATAAGCCATGAATGAGCATGAGTAATAGGAGGAAATGAAAAATAATATGGATGAGCTTTGATTGAGATATTATATGTGAGAATTGAAAAGTGATACTAACTGTTGCGATGTCGCGGTCGCACAAATTAATTACCCTAGCTTCAAACACAACACACAAGCTAGTATAGAGCAAGCAAGGGGTCGATCCCACGAGGAAGATTCAAGTCAGATTTTTATGCTAGATGATATGCAATTTAGGGGGGGTTGGACGTTATCTAGGCTAAAGCAAAAGAAAACAGAAAACTATCAAACAAAATTTAATAAAATCAGAAAATTATCAAGAGAACAAACCTTGGATGCAAGCACACTATCAAACAAAAATTAATAAAATCTCACAGTTCTTGAAATCTGAAGGTTTATGTGTCCTTGCAACCAAGAAAAAGTGTTTAACCTTGCATGTTTGTTGAACAACTAATCAAAAAGAAGGAAGAATGCATAATTTCGTGTTTCTTAGAGGAGGGGGCGTTTTTCTCCTCTTGGCTAGCTGCCCCCCTTCTCTTCTCTCATTCTTTTTATATCTTAGAAAACCCTAGTCTCTATTTTACAAAATAGTCCTCCCTTAAGTAGACTGTTTACATTTAAGTACTTCAATAACTATTCTCCTAGAAAAGGAGAAATAGTCTTGCATGAAATCTTTAAGCTTTGACTTAGAGGAGCTAAATTGCTGAAATAAAAACTTGGATATCGGTTTAGATGCTTCAGAATGTAATTTGGACTCGTTTCTTCACGAAACCTGTTTGCTGGCAGAATTCAGTTGTCATCTTTGAAAAATCATATCTCCCTCATATGACATCTTTTTTTGCTGCAATTTGGAGCGTTTATAGACCTTTGCGTCAGGAATCCAACACAATTGAGTTTGCATCAATTGGACTTTGTAGCTCCAGATATTCAAGTCGGAATGGTCAAAGGTCAACACTGGCAGATTGCGAGATTTGACTTTAAAGGTTGTGATTTCCATGCTCTTCCTTATTTTATTTTCTTGCCTTAGATGTCCAGAAATGCATGGATGTTAGCTTTTTAATGCCACTGGAATCACTTCATTTCAACCTCTAGAGCTCACGCTCTGCACAAAACATCAACTGAAGGTCAAATCTGTCAATTATCTCCAATTTACTCCTTTTTTCATCTTTCATCCAAAAATACCTTCAAAACATAAAACAAAGAATATCAAGGCATTTTATATATAAAACATAGGCAAAACACTAGTTAAATGTGAGTGAAACTATCGAATAATATGGTTGCATCACTAACAAGCTATAAATGACATGAGGAATATCAAAATATACAAATAGAAGTAAGTGGGTTGGAAACAACACAATGGATGATTAGATTAACATACAAAATCAATTGGTTAAAAAATAATTTATAGACATTGAAATAAGTGAAGCAAATGATGAATCGAGGTAATAACCTTAAATGTTAAGGGTGGTATGATAGTCTAATGAAATAAATGATTAAGTCAAGATGTGATCAGATTAAATAAGGGGAAAATGAGATATGAGATTCTAAACTATTTGGGACAATGAACTAGAAGTATTTGTGATGATTTTATAGAAATAATTGAATTAGATTGTAAGTGAAGATTGTAATAGAAATATTCATGGTATCGACAAGAAATTTTGTGAAAGAATACTTGTGTTATATTATTTTTAAAGTTGATAAAGTAATCAATTGAAATGAATATTTGTATATTGAAAATCTTATTTTATGTTCCTATGTGTTCTACATGTGTTTTTCTATTTGTCCATGGTATCTCGAGATCGTGTTCAAATCTTCAAGGATTATTTTATTTTGAGGAAAAGTTTGTAAAATTAGTTAATATTATATAATAAATTATTGTATGTTTATTAAATAGAAATGATGTATAGATTGTAAAAATAATGAAAATGAATTATGAAAGTGGTACGTGGTAAGCTCAAGGCTACTTTATGATATAGAAAGAAAATCCTCTTTCATGTATATGATAATTGGAAAGATGAAAAATCGCACAAAAAGTTCAGAGTGTTATTGGCTGACATAGAAACCCTTGCCAAAATAATTTTAATTGTTTCCACCTAAATCGTCCTTGTAGAAAAAGAATCCTTGCTAAATATGAAGTCCAAAAATCATAAGAAAACAATTAGCAAAACTCATATAGCAACTCTTAGTTTGTATTGTGATGCTTTTCTGAACTTCAATTAACTTGAAATGAACTCAATATAAAATAAGACCTCTAGAATTTTTTGGTGAAATTTCAATCTGATCCAACAATCGAATTGAGAGTTATGCTTGTTAGAGTAAAACTACATATTAGAAAACATTAGGCCAAAAACTAAATTTGATTGTCCGGCCCTTGCATGGATCATGTCATTCTCCCTCTCTTCAAAAGATTCATCCTTAAATCACCAATAGAAACAATGGTAAGATCTAGAGCAACTGTAGCACCCACTTTATTAGAATCTTGTTTAAGCCTTCAGAGCTTCTTTTTTTTCAATTTTTACCTCCAACGACACTGTATGAATATGAGAGCTTCTCTCTCTTGTTTTGCTTTCTTTCATCGTGCAACTTCTATTTCTTGTTTTGCATCCTTTCAGCACTAATTTGAAGTTTTTCAATTATCAATAAGTTTCTTTGTTTCACCATTAACATTTGTAGCTTGGAACCTCAGTTTCTCTTGCCTCCTAGCATTAGCAACCCTTGGGAATTGTCCCTTTTGCAATTAAGCATCTCTTTTATTTACTCGTTCAAACCACTCATCAAATTTGATATTAATCCTTTCAAGTTGATATTTTATAGCCTGTAACATAAAAGCTTGGTTTTTCTTCTTTTTCGATGGGGATGTATCATCTTTGAAAGATATCATCAAAATCTAAAAATCAAGTTAGTAATAAAATATTCTCATACATTTTCTCATATGTTTTCGCTCAATAAAACATCACTCCACTCGTTATTTGATTTAAATTTAGTTTTTCAAGATAATATATTCACATTTTCATCTTTTACCTCTTATACTCATTTTTTTAGTTCTTTAAGAAAATAATTACAAGAGATAACGACCTTATTTGTTTTTGTATTTTAAAAGTGTTTTTGAAAAAAATTAAATTTTATTTTTTTATTTTTTTATTTCAAATTAATATTTTTTGGTGTTTTTAAATTATTTTAATGCGTTGATATCAAAAATAATTTTAAAAAATAAAAAAATATATTATTTTAATATATTTCTAAATAAAAAATAATTTAAAAAACAACTATAACGCCACTCCAAAACGTACTGTATGCCACACCTAGACCTCTAGTTGTTTTTTAAGAATAAAAAGCTGTCAATTGATGTTCATTTCAGTATGGCCACCATTAAACACTGCTGAAGCATGCCACTTAATTATTCTTATTTTTCTTTTTTTCTTTTTTCTGGAAGTTGATGGTTCATGTGACTAGAAGAGAAGCTATAATGAGTATTTGTACTTTTGTTAGAAAAACAAAGAGTGGTCATGATTCCTTGTTGGTACTTTTGCACTTCAAGGAAAGCTGAGCTAAAGCCTAATTCTCTGGGCACGATTATTCGATTGGGATTACATTCAACCTCCCATCTCACGAGAGTTGATTAGCATGGATTCTGATATTAAACTATTATTAGACCTAATCACCACTGAGTCACGGAAAAAAAATAGTTCTAAATTGTGTCCTGTAAAAAAAAAGTCATTATACATGCTTAATATAATAAATTAAAAATATATAAACTAATAAATCATAAACAAATTGTTAACATTAATTAAAAAAAAAAAACTGATTTTCTTTGTAGAAAATAAAAAATAAATTTATATGGAAATGTTTTTACTAGGCTATCCTTTATATTTTCTTTTTCTTTCTCTTATTTATCTTGAAGGTTACTTTTGATCATGAAGTATATATGATCTTCGTTCTTATAAATGTATCATATGCATGTATAACTTATTAATTTAATATTTAAGAAAAAAAATTCTTTGAATTACTCTTGCAGTAATTAAAAAAAATATTCGCAAAGACTTTAATGATTTAAGTTTTAAGTAAATGTTGTTCTCTTGTCAAAATCCCCTTTTTTTATTTATGAATTTCTTTTTTTATGAAATAATGATTTTCTTATTATCAAAATATTTATCTGAGCAAAAACAAAAACTTAAATCAATTAAAATAAATATTTTTCAAAACCCAAATGATTTAAAATAAGTATGAATAAATGTATTTATATAGCCAAAGCTTCTTCTTTTTTATTTGTTTATTTCTTTTTAGTTTTTTAGGGAACACGGTTTTCGTTTTTATCAAAAGCATGGTTATTCAAAAGAAAATTTATGATGATCTCTAAAGCAATTATAAAGCAAAAAATAATTAAAAAATAATATTTTGATTATTTTTATGCGATAGTATAAAAAATAAAAGAATAATTAATTTGAGAAAATATTATAACACTGGACAATAAAGAACATAATAAAATTTATATTCCATTTTCATTGGATTTTTATGCACAACTCTTTTCACTTGAGGTACACTTTGAATTATGGGTTACATTATACTAGTTACTTAGCTATACTAGAAAGATGTAGACCCTGTTTGGTTACGTAGTAGCGTCCACGTTTCCTGCGTTTTCATTTTGCAAGCTATTTGGTTAACAGCTGACCACAGTTTCAACCGCACGGGGCCAACACAAAATTGTGTTCCAAACACAGGAATAGGAAAAGCAACTCTGCCTTGCTTTTGTCGTGGCTGCTATTCAGAAAACACTGCAAACAATAACTTCCTTTACCAAAAAAAATTAATTAGCCCTATCTGTTCTCCTCCACTAGTGTCTCCTCCTCCACATTCGCCTCCCAAGCAAAGCTGCAATCGTATCTCCTCCTCCACAGCTTCCCTCGTCTCATCGCTTTGTCCTCCTCCCCGCAGCTTCCCTGTCTCAACCTCAAACAGACCTCAAACTATTTCCTCCCTGCTGCTTTTCCTCTCTAAGAGCTTCTTGTGCTCTCTCTATTGTGCTTGCCTCTGTAATGCCAAGCTCACCCTAACCTCACACACTCACCTTGACTAGCCGATTCCCTACTCTCTACACTGTTCTTCATGCTCTCACACAGATCGAACCCAGTCACCAGTGTTTGTAGCCGAGTGTAGATCAAGCCCATCTGCCACCGATCTGCTGCCTTTATGAACTCCTTTCGCGGTTGAAGAAGACACGCACTCACCAAGGTAATTATCTTGTCATTGTATCTAAAAAACTGCATATATCATGCCTTATCTGCTGCCACAAACATACAAAACGGCTTTCTCTAACTATAATTTCCTCTTAACACTGTTTTGTTTGCCAGAACCAAAGAGGGCATCGAAATCATTCTCCTGGAAAGATCAAGCACAAGCAGTCTTACCAATCTCTATTTCGGTTGCACAAGTAACTTCAAGGTCAGTTACTCTGTTTCGGTTGCACAAGTACAATTAATCTTTAATTTTCAGTTGCTGTGTGTTTTCTGAGAATTTACATGTGTGTAATTGTTACATTTTATTATGTCTATTTCGGTTGAACATTTAGCATCAATGTCAGTTGCTGTGTGTTTTTTGAATTTACATTTGTGTAATTGTTAGATTTTTTATCTCTGTTTCGGTTCAACAATTAGCATCAATGCCAGTTGCTGTGTGTTTTTAGACTTTACATGTGTGTAATTGTTAGATTTATTATCTCAGTTTAATGGGTATAAACATAAAACCTGTGTGAATATCAAGCTACTGAAAATGGCACTGAAGACATTTATCTACTCTATATCACGTCTGATTATGTAATTAAACACATGAGAAAATTATATCTAAGAAATCTCAGCAGCTAATGTTATATTACATAATTGACAGATTCTGCTTAGGAAATGAAAACATTGGCTTGTAGAAACAGAAATGTAAATATACATAGCAATTAAAGTGGTAAGCTGATTATGTTAGGTCTATGTTCTTAAATTGCATGTTTTATTTAAGTTGGTGATTTAATTAAGATAGATTATGCATTCAATGTCCTTTACATTGCCTCTAGGAAATTAACATGTTAATTGTATATTAGACAAAACATTTTAACCGAGAACATGGACGATTCTCAATCACAAGATAAGGCTTCTTGGACTAGAGAGATGTTGCACGCTTTTTGTGACATATCTATTAAAGCAATTGAGCAAGGTATGCGACCCAACACACATTTCGACAAAGCTGGTTGGAAATATGTTATGAATTGCTTTAAGGATCAAACTGGCCATGCATTAACGAAAGCACAATTAAAGAATAAGTGGGACAGAATTAAAAAAAGATTGGAGAATATGGAAAAGGTTGATTTCTGAAATAGGAGTAGGCTGGAGTGCTGAACTTGGAACAATTTCGGCACCTGATGAGTGGTGGACAGCTAAAATCAAGGTCTGTTTTTTTTTCAGTATGTGTAATGTAATAAACTGTTTAATTGAGTGTTGTTACACTATTTTGTATGCATTTTTATCTTGATTGTCCCTTGTTGTAGGAGATACGCGGAGCAAGAAAGTTTAGGCATGCTAACATCGATCCCACATTATGTTGTAAATATGATATCATGTTTACAAACATTGTTGCTACCGGTCAGTATGTTTGGGCTCCATCACAGGGTCTGAATTCTAATGAAGATGGTGTCAGTGAAAGGCGAACTAACGCAGTAAATGAGGACCCTCATCTAGAGGAAAGTAGTGGAGATTCTGAGGAGGATAGTCTACCAAATTTTGTTGGCGATGTCAGTAATATGGTTGCTGGTTTCACTTTTGCCAACAGCACAAGCAATCCCACTAGTAGTAGTGGGAAGAGAAAAGATGTGCAACAAAGTTCACAAAAAAATAAGAAACAAAAGGGGTGTCGGAAGGGGATCGCAATTGTTTTCGCGTTTAGATAAGTTGGTTGATAGTGTATATACCAAGAGTGAATGCACATCAAGTGGTTTGGATAAAAAAGGATGTAGCATAGAAGAGGTGATGACGGAGTTTCACTCCATTGAGGAAGTGGTTTTCGGCAGTGAGCTGTATTGTTTTGCAACTGAGTTTTTTATGGTTAGAAGTAGGAGGGAAATGTGGGCAGCAATTGGTGATATGGACCGAAAAGTTCAGTGGCTGAAATTAATGTTCGAACTAAGGGCAAACTACAGACCTTGATGTAAGTGTACATTTGATATAGGGAACACTTACAGTTATGTATATTATATCTACAAGCAAGTAAATTTTATTGTGTGTTATATGTTTTGGTAAGTATTGCATGCATTTCATATTTAAAGTGTTGTTTGAATGTATAACACACTTATCATGTTTGATTTTTATTTCAATGAGCCGTTAACATATTGTATGGTTATGTGTTTTTCACAGTTAAAAGATTACAATACCAATCCTTATGGTAAGGTGCACTGCATGAGGTGTTGTTGTGGTTGTGTTGTTACCAAATGGTTGATGCAAATGGTTCTGTCGTTGCTGTTTTTTCCAGCTTTCTAATTTGTAACGTATGATATGTTGAGCAATTCCTTTGTATTTGTAGCTGTAGGATAATGGGTTATGTTTAAGATGTCTATAACAGCTGTTGTTGTACCT
>Ga0307514_10006653_pt1 | contig 10027 bp, 8 predicted proteins | sample 16_EM_MG_FD_203088 | JGI IMG/M metagenome (GOLD analysis project Ga0307514, IMG submission 203088) | Populus trichocarpa ectomycorrhiza microbial communities from riparian zone in the Pacific Northwest, United States - 16_EM | ecosystem: Host-associated > Plants > Roots > Unclassified | place...
ATTTTCTAGCTAATTCTAATTCATAATTGAATTCACCAAACCTGTATTTAACTCAATTTTCAAAGGAGTTTTTATAATCATGTAATAAATTATAGTATTGTATGTGTAATTTTACAAGTTAATATTTAAAAAAAATATTTTTCATTTGATAATATATTAAAATAATTTTTTTTAATTTTTAGCATAGCATATTATATAAAATATTAAAAAAATATTAATTTAATATTTTTTAAATAAAATACTTTTTTAAAACGCATGTAGAAGTAAAAACCACCGCATTTCTAAACACTGAAAGAGAGGGAGAAAGAATTGAAGTAACAGAAATGGAAAAATAAAAATAGGAGTTAGGAGTTGTTGGGCTAAGCTTGAAACTACTTCAGTACTATGGGCTGAGCTATTCTTTGAATCTACGAGATCAAGCGAGCCCATCATTCTCTGCAATTTTAACGACAAGTCGTTCTGGGTATCTTATTCAAACCATTGGTTGTTTGATCTGCACAAGGCATTTCACGGTCCCTTGTGAGAGAGAGAGGGGGGAGTAACCTGTAGTTTAGAATCAAGAAAAAACAAATCTTTGAGAAGTTGCCAAGATTGAATTTTTGTTTGTGTATGATGATGGGGTTCAAGATTTACAGCTTGTTCAGTTTTAAAATGTCTATATTTCTGTTTTTGTTTCTTCACAATGCAATTGCATACAGTTCTCATTCTTCTTCAGCTGACACCACTATGCATACTAACAACTGGGCTGTCTTGGTTTGCACCTCTCGTTTCTGGTAATTAAGTTTCAGCTTCATTTCTTTTCAAAGTTTTAATCCTTTTGATTTATTTATGCTGTTGTTGGAATAGTTTAATCATCCCATGCTAGAATTTAGGTTGTTTTTAGTATAGGTAACATGTTTACGTGCTATGTGATACACCTATGTTAGAATTTTATATGCTCTAAGTACTAGGAATTACTTACTTTGTAGTTATGTTATGATACCCATGTTAGAATTGTGTTTTTTGATGTAAAAAGATTGCATTTTTATGTGTTATATATGGTGTCAATGATTGCTTTTGAGCTTGTGATCTAATTAGGTATATACTGATAAAGAAAATGATAGAGAACTGAGTCATTTATATATAAAGTAAGAGTTGGTTAATTTTTTCTTTTCCAGTGAAAGGCTGTTCCTTTCTATGGTTTTTGATTTTTTGTAGTTTGGAGGTATTGGTGGAATTGATTATTTTTTATCCTTCCTTCTTTCAGGTTTAATTATCGGCACATGGCTAACACTTTGTCATTGTATAGGTGAGCATTCCAGTATGTTGAATTTGTTGCTTTGATCACCTCGTCATTTCTTTTTCTTGTTGTTTAGCCTTTTCTGTACTGTCATAGTTCTTGTGTGTTTCCAGGACAGTTAAGCGATTAGGTATACCTGATGAGAGGATAATACTGATGTTGGCAGATGATATGGCTTGTAATGCTAGGAACAAGTACCCTGCACAAGTCTTCAACAATGAAAACCATAGACTTAACTTATATGGAGACAATGTGGAGGTCAGTTTCTGGTTTCTGTTTAGCTCTCCTACCCTTTTGAAAAGCATATTTACTCCTTATCAATGTTTTTGGGTCAAAAAGTTGCGAAGACAACTTGTGAATAATGGAACTCATTTAAGAAGGGGCTATTTCTTTAGAGTTTTAAGGAAAAGTAACTGCACTTGACCATTATTATTCATAGGTTGCACATTATTGGTTGCAACTCTGATGAATGTATTTTAGAGTCTACTTTCACTTCATGAGCTTTCCACTCCCTCTACTATATTTTAGAAGATAAAATGATTTGCAACTTTCGTAGGTCTATTATGGTCCTTTTCAATCAGCAATCTTTTGTTATAATCTCATCCTTCAAATTAGTGTGAAGTTGTACTTGTTAAATGTTCAGAAATTTGATCAGTTCATGTACTTGAAAATTGGTACATCTTGTAAGGTCAAGGTTTGTAATTGTAGCATTCAATAACTATAAAATCCATGAAGTGCTCAACTTCAGCTATTTATGGCTTTCAACTTGCCATTAATTTTTAGATCTAAAGATCTGATTGACACACCAAATGAGTTGTTCATATATTTATTCTGTTGTGGGTAATCAAAGAACCATCTCAATCCAAAAACTTAAGTTTTGAGTTTGTTTGATCTGATGAGAGGATAATAGTTGTTCATATATAAACACATGTTGTGAGGCCTCAAAATATGATTTATATTATTCTCTAACATGTCCCTTCAAATGAAAGCTTTTTGGACTTGAAACTTGCACAAATACATCACTGCCTTGTGCTTAATTTTATTAAATAAAATGGGGGTGATGAGATTCGAATTCGTAACCATTTTGTCATCTCAGCATGCAAAGATATCTTTGTTGTGATGATATTCTTTATATTCCCATTGTATTATATATTGTAAAAGAACACTTTTTTAAATAGAAAGATAGTTGAAGGGATTTTGGAGAATGTGCTTTCCTGAGCAGACCCTGATTATATTGAGCCGCTAACACTCAGGTGGACTATCGAGGTTATGAAGTAACAGTTGAAAATTTTTTACGTGTTCTGACTGGTCGCCATGAAACTGCTGTTCCAAGATCAAAGCGACTCTTAAGTGATGAAGGAAGCCACATTCTTCTGTACATGACAGGGCATGGAGGAGATGAATTCTTAAAATTCCAGGACTCCGAAGAGCTCCAGAGTCATGATTTAGCTGATGCTGTAAAGCAAATGAAGGAGAAACGTAGGTGAGACTACTTGCTTTGCTCATTCTAACTTTGACCTTTGACGAATGCTTGAAATCTTAGTCATCAAATCATAATGAAATACTTTGTGGGTGCTTGAATAACATCTGGTTCTGACACTTATGTCAACCTTTTTGATAATTGGACAGTTCAGGATGAAAATTTCACACTTTTAAATGAACTTTCTCTGAAAAGATAAATTATCTAATAATATACAATATTTTTAAAATTAGATCATTATTTGCTACTTCCTTTACTGTTACTGTTGTGATCCCTAAAGAACCACGGGCTGATAATTGTGCTTAATGTGACAAACCTAGATTCAAGGAATTGCTGATAATGGTGGACACTTGCCAAGCTGCCACTCTATTCAATCAGGTATTTTATCTGCTTTTGATGGGAATCTTATGAATATTGTGTCAAGGCTTACCTTTATTTTGTTGTTATTCATAGTAACTTGATGTAATGTCATTTAGCAAATTTTGTTAACAATGAATTATGAACATCTAAATCCAAAATTTTGATGTCAATATATGTAGATTAGTTGCTGCCAATGAGAATGAGATTCTTTAACATAATTTTCATAACTTTGTTGTCGTGTTTATCAATTAAGTTGGGTCAAGTGATGAATGATATGGAAATTAACTGCAGTCCCTATCTTTGATGTATTGAATGGTTATGCAGATTGAGCACAAAAGGGGACAAGTTATTACATGCCTGAATTGTATATTGATTTGAGCACCAATTAATTTCATGTAGTTGAATTTATAGAAATATCCAAAATCTTTCAACAGTTAAAAGAAGAATATGTTCCTTCCGTGAATGTCATAGTTTGACGAGAAATCATGTTTTGTTTGTGCAATTAAATTTCCAATTTCAATACATTGGTAAAATTGTCAATTGAAGAGCAAAAAGGGAGCAAATTACACAATCATGGATTGTCTCTCAAGTACAATATTCGTTTGTTCCAGGAAATATTTTATCAGTGGATCCATAACCTTGTTGTTATAATCCATGTCTTTTGCTAATGGATGGGGGCAAATATATAAGCTAATTGATAATGATACTGATGCAAGGACATTTTCTCCCCTTTTCAGCTCCATTCACCTGGTGTTTTGGCCATTGGCAGTAGCATGAAAGGAGAGAACTCGTACTCACATCACTTGGACTCTGATGTAAGTGGCAGTTGATGGCCTTGACTGTTTTTCACTCCCTTCAGTTGTATATATTTGGTGCCATGTTATTAAAGTTCACTTCTTTTCCAGATTTTAGTGTACAAAACGCTATAATGTCTTGTTGTGATGTATCACAGGTTGGTGTTTCTGTTGTGGATCGTTTTACATTCTATACACTTGCCTTTTTTGAGAGGCTAAATATGTATGACAACGCCTCATTGAGCAGGTACACTTGTAATAGGACTTCGCACCATTAAAATGAGCAGCTTGTAGCATGTTTCCTTTATGTTTTATGGTGTCATCGCAACCTTTATATTCATATCAATTCAGAATACCTAGCCGCTGCCCCCTCCTCATAACTAGTACCAGCTGGATCTCATGGGCTTGTCTATGCATGTTTTATTCACCATCAGTTTTGGCAATTCTTAATTCATAAGTCATAACTGGTCAAAGCATAACTGAACTGGTCCATCTTATTAGATGTAATCATAAAATGGATGATTTAATTCAATTGTAAAGGGAAAAGAGCCTAAAGCGGCCAAAATTTCTCTTGATCTTTTGTAATAGGGGGGAACTAGTTTTGAACTGTTTTATTTCATTAGTGCATATGGTTGCATAGAGTGCTTGTATAAATCTGTAACATCCCAATCAATATCTAATTTGGCCATGAACTGTGACTTTTTTGGTCCTTTTGCAGTCTTTTTACTTCATATGATCCAAATACATTGATGTCAACAGCATATTACCGAACAGATTTATACCGACGACATTTGGATGAGGTACTGAAGTTCTAGATGTCAATTTTTTCTTATTTTGTCTTTCAGATGTTTTGTTATCACTTGCTTGTACCAATGCTAGCAATCGCTTTTCGCCATCACCCTTCAATGGGTGGTAGTAACTGGCTTTCCATGAATATAGCTGTTTAGCCTATGGTTTTCTACTATTGCATATTTGTGTTGCACTTTTGGATGTTCTATATCTTTCCATTTAGTATATGGTGTTTCCCAAGGATTCAAATGTGCATTTTATTTTCAATTCCAATTCTTAAGAAATTTTTTTGTCCATTTGTAATAAAAATTCCAGGGCTGTAAGCTGAATCTGGTTGTCTTCTCCATAAGCAGATACACAGCCTGCATCTTCTCCTTACCCAAACCAAAGACCTTGGAATTCTACTTTCCATGTTTCTCATGAACTCTTTATGTATTCCTATGGTCATCTAGAAGAATGATAATTACATTTATGGCTTAGCCTTGTAAATTCACCTTGTATTCTGTTGTATAGCAATCTTTTTTGTGAGATCGAAGCCATTACCATTTTTTCTTTCTGAATAAAATTTCTTTTTAAGTCAGAAGTGCCCTTTAATGCTTTTACCTGAATGTTATGTGCAGGCTGGGGTAAGTTCTAGCTGACTGTTTCATTCTCTCTTCTGTCTCTCTTATAGGTACCTGTAACGAACTTTTTTGGCTCAGTAATGGAAACAATACATACAGATTCTGCCTATAGAGCTGTCCCTAGGAAAATGTCCAAAAGGGCTGGAATCAATATGGCTGTTGAAAAATCAGTTCAACATGATGATAGAAGAACTTTGATAGATTCAAATGTTCAGGACCCAACTAGTCATATGAAGACAAAGGTAATTACTATTGCTTCCAGGTTTTCTTGAACTATATAGTTTGTTATAGAGGCAATTTCTATTACTTACCATTTATAGATTTCCCATGTACAATTAAAAGTCTAAGGAACACATGCTGCAGGATCAAAATTGCCCCTTTACACGGACAATGAACACATTTTTTGACAAGGTGGAAAGAATTGAACATCCTGACTCCTTGGTGAATTACGGATTGATATTGATGCTTCCTCTTTTGATGGTTTCTGTGTGGCTATCATCGTGATCGACTGGAGTACCGCGTTCTGTTTTTCATCTCCATCCAGGCATTTCTTCTGCGTATCAAAATTTCTTACTTCCCCATGCTTGTTCAATTATCATGTTTTTTGTTGGAATTTTGATCCCACATGTAGTGGAGCGCTCCTTTGACTTGATCGATGACTCTGCCTTTCTTTGTAACTGAATCTTTGGGAAGGGGAAACAGTTGACCAATGTATAGTTCGACATTGGATTAAAGAACGTTACGGGATTTTCCTAGAAATATAGGGCATGCAGTACCCTATCTGGACATCATCTTTTGACGTATTTTCAGTTTTTACTGTGCACCTAGTCCATTGTAAAGCCAAGTATATTCAGTTTTTTACCATGAACATTGTCCATGCAAGTTTGAGTTTTGGTCCTTGTTAAACTACACTAGCCTAAACACAGGTGGTTTGAGTGGTCGAGCCCTATGGCTATTGTCGTTGGCTCCAAGTCTAGGGTTCAAACTCCTGCACCTACCTTTATAACAGTCCACGGGGATCCAGGTTTTTCCTCCATGGTTGGGACTGTTCGGGTCCCTTGCCTAGCATCCGTTGGGCGATTAGGTCTAGCGGGCATTGATGTACGTGAATCAATAGGCTTTTGAGACTAGATGGGACGACCAAATAATTACCTACTTTAATTGAGAAATTTATTTAGGTTTTATTTGTTTTTATATTTTAAAAATATTTTTTTGTGTTTTCAGATCATTTTAATGTGTTAATATTAAAAATATTTTTTAAAAAATAAAAAAAATATTATTTTGATATATTTTTTAATAAAAAATATTTTGAAAAACAACTGTTATCACCTTTCTAAACATTTATTTAATGATGTTTGGAAATGTTAAATAATAAGGGGGGTGAGGAGAAATTATTAGCTCTCTAAAATTGTTCTAGAACAAATGTTTAAATATATTACAACATAGCTATGAGCAATTATAGTTAAATCTCGAGCGATTTAAGGGTTAATTTGTTACAATGAGAGAGAAAAATTGAGAATTAAAAGATAGTTAAAAAGATAAAAGAAATATGTTTGTAATACAAAAAATTATCATATTATTCTTTGATTGCTTCTTCAATATAGAGTTCTTATTTATATCATATTGCTTAATTAACTTCTTCATAACAATTGATTATCGTTGCTTGTTTAACACGTGATTGTATCAACTAACTCTATTGTTACTAATTGTAACTGCTAGCTAATTGATTTTCCCTCCATTCTATTAACTAAATGTTTTTTTTCACCTTCCTTTTTTCCCACGCAATCCAGCAACTTCAATATAGTAACTCTAACAATTCCCCCTTTTTAACAATTTTTTGACCTTAAGAACGAATATCAAAGTCTGGAAATTGCTACTGAAGCTTTCCAAGCTCTTCTCATGTTGAATCTTCATCAAAGAAGTTGGATCATTTAATCAATCCAACTATTACAGCTTTGTCCCTTTTCTTCATTATCCTGCGATCCAAAATTTCAAAGGTCTGCACCTTAATTTTGCCTTGACCATTTGTTAATGGAATGTGTGAGGTTACCACAGCATGATCCTTAATTTTTTTCTTCAACATGGATATGTGGAATACAAGATGAATTTGAACTTCTTTTGGTAACAACAGGTTGTATGTCAGCCCTTATTCATTGTCTATATGGTTGTAGCTTAAGAAAGACCCAATCCCCCACCTGAAATTCCCTCTCCAATATGCCCTCGTCAGTCATTTGCTTTATTCTGTTTTTAGCCATAACCAACTGTCTTGTTAGCTATGATCCAGCTCCTCTTATGTCTTAAACATGTCTTCCACAGCAGCCACAGAAGCAACCTCGGAGTAAATAATTTCTGTAGCAGAAGGTGGATAACCATAAATTGCTTGAAAATGACTCATTTGAATGGCAGAGTGATAATTTGTATTATACCACCATTGAGTTCTTGCTAACCATAGATGCCACTATTTTAGGGGATGTATAGGCATGCACCTTAGGTAGGTTTTCAAGCATTGGTTAACCCTTTTTGATTAACCATCAGATTGAGGGTGATATGTTGTGCTTATGCAAAGTTTAATTCCCAGTAACTTGAATAATTTAGTCCAAAACACACTTGTAAAAACCTTATCTCTGACTAACATAATTGTAGAAAGCAAGCCATGAAACTTATAGAAAATGATTCAAGAAGATCTCAACAACAGACTTGGCAGTGAATGGATGAGATAAGGCAATGAAATGGTTGTACTTGGTGAGTTTATCCACAATAACTAGGATAATGTCGTTACCTTCAGATCTTAACGATCCTTCAATAAAGTCCATTGTAATGTCTTTTCAAACTCCATTTGGAACTGGCGGTGGTTGTAATAGTCCAGGATAGATAATCCTTTCTAACTTGGCTTGCTTGCAGATATCACATCCATTCACTATTTGTTTCACCATCTTTTTCATGAAAGGCTAATATAATAAAGTCTTTAATCTTCTATAAGAATTTTGAATACCAACATGGCTTCTTATATAAGAATCATGAGCTACACTTATCAATTTCTTCTTAGAGTCACTTGTAGCTCCAATAACAATTATGTCCTTAGTGAAATCTGACAATGCAAGAATTAGAGCTTTACACAAGGCCACCTCTAGGTCTTCAAATGCCTTTTGAGTAGTATCATTCCAACTAAAACTATGTTTTTTTAAGAGTTCAGTTAATGGTTTACTTGTGATACCAAATCCCCTTATAAACTTCATATAGTAACATGTTAATCATATGAAACCTCTGAGTTCCTTTACTGTTTTTTAGGTAGGCCAATCTCTTATTGCTGCAGTCTTCTTTAGATTTGTGGCTATCTTTTTAGCTGGCATGATATGTCCCAAATATTCTACTTGGGATTTACAAAAAGACCACTTAGATTTCCTGACAAATAAATGATTATTCCTCAGTGTTTCTAAGATATTTTTTAGGTGATTGATGTGCAGTTCCAGACTTCAGCTATATACCATAATATCATCAAAGAAAACCAGTACAGATTTCCTAAGAAAAGGTTCTAACGCATAATTTATTAGGGCCTGAAATGTAGTTGGAGCATTTGTAAGGCCAAAAGGCACGACCTGAAATTTATAATGCCCATGATGAGTATGAAATGTTGTTTTCTCAATGTCACTTTCCTGCATTTGAGTCTTATGATAACCAGTCATCCGATCCAATTTAGGAAAGTATTGTAACCCATGTAACTCATCCATAAGGTCATCAATGAGAGGTATTGAAAATTTGTTCTTAATTGTCAGCTCATTCAATTGCCTATAATCCACATAAAATCTCTGGTTATTATCTTTCTTTTTAACTAGTAATACTGGAGAGGCAAATGAATTACTACTTGGTTGTATCAACCTATTTTCTAGCATTTCTTTCTTCAACCTCTATTTTTCATCCTTATGCATAAAAGATCTTCTATATGGTCTGATGTTGACTGGTTTAGCTTCTGGAATCAAGGAAATTTTGTGATCCAAAACTCTCTCATGTGGTAATTATCTAGGCTCATCAAAGACGGTTATATATTCTTCCAATAATGTCTTGACCCTTTTCATTTATTGTCGTTTGCCTTGTTTCCTCATTAGCATCCAATGAGAAAAATTATCATACTAAGCCACATACGGCCTCTTTAAGATTCTTCTATACCTTAGAAGTAGAGACGAATTGTAATTGAGCTTCTTCTCTATAATACCCTTAAACTCAATCATCCTCCTATCTTTTTAAAATATAATTTTATCTTAATGAAATCAAATAAGATAAATAAATAGATTCTTAACCAATCTACTCTTAACATCATATCACACCTTTCAAGTTTCAGAATTCTTAAGTTAGCTTAGAATTTGTGTCCTTGCATCATCCAAACCAATACAATAGTTCTTTTAATGATGGTTATAATCTTCTTAACTACTTGTTCATTAATAAAACTATGTGTACTCTCACTACCAATCAGAGTTATAAGGTCTTTATCTTGATAATTTCCTGTAATTTTAATTGTATCATGAGCATAAGTATTAGCTAATGCATTTAGAGATAATCCATATTCTTCTACCTGCTCTTTTTATGTCATTATTGCATTGATGTCACCTTTGTTAAATTAATTGAGATCAAATAGAGAAAGGAGGCTAGAATTCTGAATAATCTGTATATTATGAATGCATAGTCTTAACCTAAATACAAATAAAGT
>Ga0307514_10006655_pt1 | contig 10019 bp, 6 predicted proteins | sample 16_EM_MG_FD_203088 | JGI IMG/M metagenome (GOLD analysis project Ga0307514, IMG submission 203088) | Populus trichocarpa ectomycorrhiza microbial communities from riparian zone in the Pacific Northwest, United States - 16_EM | ecosystem: Host-associated > Plants > Roots > Unclassified | place...
AAAAGTAAAAAAAAAAAAATGAGTGGTCTCGGGTAGAGGTATTTAGGTATTTTTGTTTTTTATACAAAGTAAAATTACACTTGTACCCCTTGATGTAAGGCATTGAATTCATTGTAGCCGAGAGTATTTGGGTCTTTTAACATTGGTGTTTTTGTTAATTTTAAGTTCGGTTGAAATTAGTAACGTGATTTAATAATTTTATATTTAAAAAGTTATTTGGCATGTGCAGAGCACGCACCAGCGCATTGGAACCGCCATACATTTTGGGCGGCATGTGTGGTAGTTTCCATCGATAAAAAATGAGCTTTCATCGTCTCAGTTTATTCCTCAATGTCTCATCTTCTATTATAGGCGGTGTGTATTATCCAAATGTGGTCGTTGTATCGTCAATGATCCATTTTTTTTCTTCATTCGTTTCTCTCTCCTACCTTAGTAAATACATCATGGTCCTAGTTATTATAGTTATTTCAGATTCAGACTTTTTAGTTTTAGTTACTGATTTTTAGTCTTTTTTTTTTGTTGAAATTTTATTTGTTTTCAATCCAACCATTGGTGTTTAATTTGTATATATAAGGTATTTCGATTCGGTCCTTTTACTTTTACTTTTTTATTTTTTTATTTTGCTCTTTTATTAAAGTTTTTATGGCTTTTAATTTTATCCTTCAAATAAAGTTTATAATTTTTGTTTTTTTCAATGATTATAATGATTTCAAGTTGGTTCCTTTTCTTATTATTTTACTTGGTTATTTTATCAAAGTTTTTATAGTATTTAATTTTATCATTCAAATCAAGTTCATGATTTTTTTAGTAATAATAATAATAATAGCAGTAGCATCAATGGTGGTAGTGATAATGGTCGTAATAGTGGTGGTGGTGGTGAAAAAAAATAATATTAGTCATAACAACAACAACTAAAATAATGATATTAGTGATGATGATAATAATGATTATTAATGATAACAACAACAACAACAACAATAATAACAACAATAATAATGACAGTGGTTATAATAATAATAGTAATAATGATAGTATCACCTATTATTAATAATAGTGATGGTGATTTTGATCTTTATTTTTTGAATTGCTATTTTTTAAAATCCTTTTGTATGATTAATTCTTTTTTCTGATTTCATCATTTAATATTTAATTTTTTAGAATTTGGACTTCGTGATTTTTCTAAATTGGGTGTTTCAAGTTGAAAAACTCGGATCACGGGTTTAAAAAGTTAACATATTTTTTAAAAGACTTTATAATTTTTTTTTTAATTTTTAATCGGGTTATTCCAACCACATAATTTGGACCATAGGTTTGATAAAATGTTTCGTGTTGGCTTAGATCTAATTAGCCTTTTTACATATTTTTATAAATGATTTTTTATATATGTATTTTTTTACCTATTTTCAGTGCTTGGATATTATTTTTTGTTAAAAAAATAGTCAAATCCCACGGAAGATAAATGCTTGGCATTAATAGTGGATCCAATCATATAACAACTATATATTTTTTATTTTTTTTAATCATTAACAGAAGCACACAACCTACACTAGTAGGCTTAGCATTAATAGTTAGTTGTTAGTTGTATAACCCATATAAGGACTAAATTGCCCACTATTACAAAGTTAGAAGGTTATCTTGCCCCCTTTTACAATTAGCCATTTTTTAAGCTCAAACTCTCCATTTAAATTTTTTTATATATATATAAACCATAACATTAGGCTTTGCTTGATAGTTTCAATATTTTTCACTTATACAAAATATTTCTTAAGGATTATTCTTTTCTTATCTTTTGTTGGATTTTTTTTGAGAATATAGGTTTTTAAATTTACTCGAAACACAAAGTAAAGAATAAAAGTTTTAGAAATGTAGACGATATATTTTTTCAATTACATTTAAACACCTTTTAATTTCTTATGTAGATAGAAATAATTTTTTATTATATTGAAAAATAGCTAAAAACTAAATAAAATTATTTTATTGATCTCGAAACATAAATGCTTTGAATGTGTATTTAAAACCAAGTAAATCTATAATTGTTATTAAAACCTTCACTTGAATCAAACATCTATATATGTTATTAAAACATTCAAGTGTATCAAATTATTTTCAAAACAAAGATGAATTATATTGATTTTTTTTCTTCATTATTTTTTTTATCAAAATAATATTATTTTTACTTTTTAGCTCAATAAAAAATCAAGCGACAGCCATTGTTTTTTTTACCATTATTTTTTATCAAAATAATATCATTTTTACTTTCTGCATAATAAAAAAATTTGATTGATCCTGGTAGCTCCGATCATTCGACTCAGCCCATGACTCGAGACATGACGAGATCGACTCAGGGGCTAGGCTTTAAATGCATTATAAAAGAATAAACACTAAATATGATATGAAAATTAATGAAATTGAATAACAAGGGATGAAATTGGCAAAAAAAAAATCAACTAAGAAGAGAACTCAAAATAAAAGGAACTACAATCATAAGAATAAGAATCAAATTTAACAAAAAAATCAAATGATTAGAGATGAAATTGAAAAATTAATCTAATTATAAAAATATTAAAAGAAAAATAAATAGGAATAAAAAAATGAGGAGCAAATATGATAAAAAAAAACATAAAAAATCAAATGCAAGATATGAAATTGAAAAAAACTAGATCAAATTCAATACAATTAACAAATCGAGGATCATTTTGCAATTTTGCAAAACCAACACACATTTTGAGGTGAAGGAGAGAGAAAATAGGGGGAGGAGAAAAATTATCATTGGAGCTTGACCGTGCCCTTGCGGCTAGCATACACCAGCCTACCGTGTAAAGGATGGTGTACTGCACGCGTAAGCTATTTTTTTATTGTTTTAAAAAAGACCATAACACCCTTGACTCCAAGCGATAATTGCAAAAAACCGAGGTAAATAAAAAATAAAAAATACCCCTTTATCTTAGGGAAAAAAAGTTTACCCCAAGGGCTACGAGGGAATTAGATTGTACAAAAATGTAAAATTTCAAAAAAAAACCCCTCTGACATTAATTGTGTTTTTCTTTTTTAAAGGACATAGGAGTAATTATACTATGCAATAAGATACGAAAATATAAGATTACCCCCAAGTGTTTGTGACTATTTGGTTTTTCAAGAGATACTAATGCTTTTATTTTAAATAACAAAACATATGAAAGGAGAGATTTAGGCAGCCCAAAATCAAAAGTTCGAGGGTCGATTCGATCAAATTTATTCTACGGAGTTAATTTGATCAAGTTTGGATAATAGAGGGATTTCCAGTGATTTTTAGCTGCTAAAAAGGTAGTAATGAAGGGATGTGTTCTTTTCCGAGAAAGGGAGTTTCACTCACCAGCACACTTAAATCAACGGTCTGGGAGATCTCCAGAAACAGAAGGGAGAGATGAGTCAGCACAATAGCAACAAGAACCAAAACTCACTGAGTCAACCCACTCAGCCACCCTCTTCTCTATCTCTTTCTCTCACCAAACCAAACCCGAATCAACCCAACCCTTTCTTCCTCACTACCTCTTTCTTCCTCTTTTACCTTTCTCTCTGCTCGTTCATTCGTTCACCATTACCATATCTTCTCTTTTCTGTACCCTTTTCCGTCTTTTCACCACTTCCAAATCGGACAGCCCGCTTTCCTCCACGTCACCATCGTCTTCTTCACCTCCTCCTCTCCTGTCATCTTCTCTCCCTGTCTCTCTTCCTTATTTACAAATTACATGCGCCTCTCGCTTTTTTTTTAGGGCTTCTCCATAAGAATTTCACTCCATCTCTCGCGCGAACAAGGTAAGGTGTCTTTTTTTACTCGTCTATTAATAATTATAAATCAATATCAATCTTTCTGAGATTTATTTATTTTTTCTTTTGGATTTAGGGTTAGGTTTTGAAATTGGAGCGAGTTACTTATCGTATATTGCTTGCGTGGATGGCGATTGAGAAGAACAATTTCAAGGTATCTAATAAGTTTGATGCGGAGCTTTCTCCTGATAGTAGGGATACTGCCATGTCCAGTGATGAGGACGAGGATGAAGATGACCTTCTTCATCAGCAGCGGATTGGGTCTGATGAGGATGAAGAGGATGACGTTGATGTTGAAGAGGGTGACGAAGACGACGAAGAATTCAACGATGCTGATTCTGGGGCAGGATCTGATGATTTTGACTTGCTAGAATTAGGGGAAACCAGGGCTGAGTTTTGCCAATTCGGGAATTTAACTTGCAGTGTTCCCTTTGAATTGTATGACCTTTCTGGATTGCAGGACATATTGTCTGTTGATGTGTGGAATGATGTTTTAACCGAAGATGATAAATTTAGCCTCACTAAGTATTTACCTGACGTTGATCAGGACACCTTTATGCGAACCCTCAAAGAGCTTCTTGAGGGTGGGAATTTCCATTTTGGTAGTCCCATCAACAAATTGTTTCAGATGCTCAAGGGGGGGTTGTGTGAACCGAGGGTTGCCCTTTACAGAGATGGTTTGTATTTCTTTCAGCAAAGGCAGCATTACCATCTTTTGAGGAAGCATCAGAATAGTATGGTTAGTCATTTGTGCCAGATAAGAGATGCTTGGCATGATTGTAAAGGGTATAGCATTGGTGAGAAGCTTAGAGTTTTGAATATCATGAAGAGTCATAAGAGTTTGATGCATGAGAATGCGGAGGGAGAATTGGAGAGTGGCTCATCGGACCAAGGGGAACCAGGTGATAGGTTTTGGGACAGAACGGTTAAGGATAAGAAGAGTGCATCCAAATTTGATCGTACTCCAGCATATCGCGTTGGTTCTGGTTTGGAATTTTCTTCACCAGTCAGTTTGGAAGTGGCAAAGTATGGAAAGCAAAATCCCAGGGGTATACTGAAGTCAGCTGGGTCAAAAGATCCTTCAACTAGAGATGTGCCGGGTCGATTTCCTTCTGTTTATCATGGTTTGGGGATGACTTCAAGTCCGCATGGATCCGCATTGACACTTTCTAGGCAGAATAAGGTTGCTGGGTATGACTCAGGAGATGCACCCAGGCAAAGGGATCAAATGACAACTGAAAAGGATGATGCTGAATATGCGATGTACAGATTGGGTGTCCAACGAGATCGAAATATGGTACTTGGTGGTGATATGGTGAAGTCCAGGGTTCCAAGAGCAGGAAAGAAGCATGATTTCAGAACTACCAGATTAGCTGCTGACAGTTTCATGAATTTGCCATTCTCTTCAAACAATGACTTGCATGCCTATGGTAGGGACAATAATGCAGGTCCGCTGTCAGAAGCTAAAGTGTTCACATCAAATATTCTCAATAATCGGACCAAGTCCGAGTCTTCCAAAAAGACCAAGTATGCTGAAAATTCTCCGCAATTCACAGTTCCTGATCAGATGAAATATTTGAAAGGCCAAACTCCGCAGCTACCACTGAAAGGTAATCGAGTTGACTTATCAGATCATGCTGAACCAATTTGCCATAGCAAGAATCAAGGACAGGTTTTCTCTATGGATTCTACATTTAAATCTAATGATTGGAATATGAGAAGTAAGAAATGTAGGACGGGGAGAGAGTCCCCGGATCTTAATTTCAAAGCTCATCGAGCATTGTCGCCGCAGGTGAATGATAGAATTGCGCTGCCTCAGGTGAGAGCAAAACAATCACGGGAGAAGATCAGAGGGCGTGTTATTCAGAATGGAAGACCAGAAAAGAGAGCATTGAAAGCTAACAGAATTTATATAAAAGGTGAAGAAACAGAATCAGACTCATCTGAACAATTTGATGATGAGGATGATGATGGTAGCAATCCTTTGATGAAAAGCAAGTCAGCTTACCCCACCAGTATCATAGAAGGTTCTCGGTCGTCCTTTTTGAAGCCTAGCTTAGGTGCTAAAAAGGCCTCCTTTATTAAGAAAGATGTGCAGGAGAATGAACTGGCTTTCGATGGAATCGCACACGTTTCCAAAAAGGTGAGTGGCTTTACTGAGCCTGGGCAAATGCCAAGATACTTGTCAAAAGCTAAACAAATGGGTAAGATGCATGAGACACATAGCTCCAGTGCTAGAGTTTTGGAAGACAGCTCTCTCACTGGCCTGGGTAAACTAAAGGATGATAATGACAGAAACAGAATTCACAGATCTGGCAAGATTGGTCAATTACGGGTGGAATCTGGTGAAAGGTTACACAGGTCCTCATCGAAAGCCTACCCTTCTGACCGAAAGCAGAAAGGGGAAGTCAGCCATGATTTCATTGTTGACGACGAGGATGATTTACTTGAAACACAGTTACTGTCAGATGAAAATGCACTGGTTAGATTGCGAAAGAAAGGACGGAACATGGAAACATATGCTCATGGTCAAAGTGACCGACCTGAGGCTTTGTTGCTAGGGTGCAACTCAGGGATGAAGAAACGGAAAGCAAAGTACGATGTGATGGACATGGCTGGCAGAGACGAAGATGGTAATAGGCATTCTAACAGTGTTGAGCAGCAAATTGACGACTCCATTTCATTGAAGAAAAAAGGGAAAAGGAAATTGGAAGCTGACGATGTTATTCCAGACTGGGAAACTCCTGAGGCACCTGTTACAAAAACAGGAGTGGTGGATGTGGAGCTGGAAGCGAAACCTCAGAAAAAGCCATATACACCGATTACACCAACAGTTCATATTGGCTTCTCATTTTCCATTATACATCTCCTTTCAGCAGTTCGTTTGGCAATGATCACTCCTCTTTCAGAAGATTCCTTAGAGGTTGGCAAACCCACAGCAGAGCTGAACAGAGCACATGAAGGTGACAACAATGGGGTTCTTTCTAATGAGAATGCAGATGTTAATAAATCAGACCCTGCCGCGCAAGTGAAAATGCCTTCTCTTACTGTACAGGAGATTGTTAACCGTGTGAGATCAAACCCTATGGATCCCTGCATTCTTGAGACGCAGGAGCCACTCCAGGATTTGATCAGAGGAGTTCTCAAGATATTTTCATCAAAAACAGCACCTCTAGGAATAAAGGGCTGGAAAGCACTTGTTTTTTATGACAAATCTACAAAAACTTGGTCCTGGATTGGTCCAGTTTCTCACACTTTGACAGATCATGACACTTTTATTGAAGTGACGTCTCCTGAATATTGGGGCCTTCCTCACAAAAGTTGTGTCAAGTTGGTCGATTCTTTTGCTAATTGGCTGAAAAGCGGGCAAGAGACTCTTCAACAAATTGGAAGTCTTCCTGCACCGCCTCTGTCATTGATGCAATGTAACCTGGATGAGAAAGAGAGGTTCAGGGACTTGAGAGCTCAGAAAAGTCTCAATACTATCAGCCCGAGTTCTGAAGAAGGGAGAGCTTATTTTCGTAGGGAAGAAGTCCTGAGGTATTCGATTCCTGACAGGGCCTTCTCATACACTGCTGCTGATGGTAAAAAATCTATTGTTGCTCCCTTGAGGAGGTGTGGTGGTAAGCCAACTTCAAAAGCTCGAGACCATTTCATGCTGAAGCGTGATCGACCACCTCATGTTACGATTCTTTGTCTTGTGAGAGATGCAGCTGCTAGATTGCCAGGAAGTATTGGCACTAGAGCAGATGTTTGTACTTTGATACGAGACTCTCAGTATACTGTTGAAGACGTGTCTGATGCACAAGTGAATCAAGTTGTCAGTGGAGCCCTGGATCGTTTGCATTATGAGCGTGATCCTTGTGTGCAATTTGATGGAGAAAGGAAATTGTGGGTTTACCTGCACAGAGATCGAGAAGAAGAAGATTTTGAAGATGATGGTACTTCATCTACTAAGAAATGGAAGAGACAGAAAAAAGACCCTGCTGATCTATCCGATCAAGGAACAGTTACCGTTGCTTTTCATGGGGCAGGGGATCAATCTGGATTTGATTTGGGCTCTGACCTCAACGCTGAGCCACTAGCTGCTGCTGATGATAAAAGAACAGATCTTGTTTGTAGTGATGTGAGACAGAGTGCGGAAGATACTGTTGACACCACTCATGGGCTCCAGCAAGGCAGCACATATCAGGGTGAATCAATGGTTTGGGAGGCCCTGAGCTTAAATCCATTGGAAGAGAACAAATTGATATGTCAAGAAGATTCCACAAATGAAGATTTTGATGATGAAACATTTGAGAGAGAAAGGCCAGATGGAATCTTAAGTACAAGCTTATTATGAATAATTTTTCAGGTAGATTTAAATACCATCATGCCTTTCCCTAGATCCCATCGCGTTCTGCTATTCTTTAGTTCCTGGAATATGATCATTCTCAATTGAACGGGCTATTTAAATTTATTTTGGGAACCAAAAATTTTTGTGTATCTGCTTTCAAAATTGTAGCAAACTTTTTCGCTCTTAAATAGTTAAATGTATAAAATTGAACACATGCACGGCAGGTCTTAAGATCATTGAGTTCCTGGCTCCTATGCTTGTCAGATTATCATAAACTGATGTGCTGCTATGCATCCAATCACAATGACTGTTGAGATGCAGAACGTTGCTTGCTGTCAAGGTTTCATAAAGATTTTGAAGTGCTACTTTAATGTACATGGCGGTAGTTTGACTGGAGGTTTAGGGAAAGAGGGACCTCCATAGGTAGTTCTTTCAAGTAGGCATATATGGAACGTTTCCTGGCAAGATAAATTGGAGAGGGGATTTAGTAGATCAGCGCAGCTAGGGGTTGTGTCAGAATAAGTTAGAATTGTAAGTACAGTGCTAGGGCCATGCTTACTAGGGACTGACAATTGGTGCTAGCTTTTGCTTCGTGGGGCTTATTCTGGAAAATGTCTTGGTGATATTCCTTGTAAATAGAGTTTGCTGTTTAGTGTATGTTTATCTGTTCACAATGCTTTGTCATGAGTTTATATGTTCAGAAGAAGTGTCAGTGGGTACCTTGCATTCTGAGGATCTGTTTTTTGTTGTTGTTGTTGTTGTTTTTATTATGATTCATTTAAGTTGCAATATGATTTACCTGCACTGACCATCTGATTTAAAGAGAGATCTAACAATGCAGAATTGGCTTGTGTTGCAGGTGCTGGTGCAGAAGTCTATCTATGCTAGAAGTAATGTGCCAGTCATCCTCTCCAAGCTGTCATACATAAAATGCTATTGTATGTACATTGATGATTTTAGTGCAAAATGTAGAATAGCAAGTGACCAGACCTTGTTTGAGGTCCAGAATATGTCCATTAGCTGGTTCTGTAATCCCAAAATAACGTTTCCTTTTTGCTTTCTAATTCGTTATGCAGATCATTTTGAAATGTAGGCCATCCATCCTACTTCCCTTGAAATGAACAAGGATTGCTCCTTCCACATCTGTTATGCTCTCTGGCTCTTACCACTGGCTGATCATTCTGCTCTCAAAAATGTCCCAAATTAGCAGTTGAATTCAAATCCTGACACAGGTTAGAGCGGAGAAACTTCTATCAAAACTTAAGCAGAACACTCGCTCCTTCTGTATCATATCAAATTTTCCAAACGAATGCATTATCAAGTCAAGTAAGAATGAATTCTGTGACACACACACTCTCTCACGCCTGTGCTTCTTCCCCTCGTTTATTATTCTTTTAATTTGACCGCCATGCCATTGCAGGCTCCCCAATCAAGCAAGAACCTCTATTTTACCAGTAGATTATACTAGATTAATAGTCTTACCCTTTTTTTTGTCGCCCACAATTCCCACTTGTAGCAAATGACAAAAACTTGCAATTGAGATCCTTTTCTTTTTCTCTCCTTTTGTCCTTTGAGAATTGAATCTCCTTTTATAAAATGACCCTTGTGTATCAAATAATACATTAACCTTCCTTAACAACGGTAGAGATGAGTTAATTTAAAGGGAAAAATATCAAATTAGCCCGACATGCTATCCAATTTTCAATTGAAATACTCTGAGGATATCACTAAAATTTTTGAATTTGGATATTTCTTTAACATGATGTTGAGAGAGTTTGAGAGTAGGATAGAAGTTGTTTTTTGTTTTAAAGCATATTAAAATGATATATTTTTTTATTTTTTAAAAATAATTTTTATGATTTGAAAAAAAATTAAT
>Ga0307514_10006657_pt1 | contig 10015 bp, 14 predicted proteins | sample 16_EM_MG_FD_203088 | JGI IMG/M metagenome (GOLD analysis project Ga0307514, IMG submission 203088) | Populus trichocarpa ectomycorrhiza microbial communities from riparian zone in the Pacific Northwest, United States - 16_EM | ecosystem: Host-associated > Plants > Roots > Unclassified | place...
CGTATAGTCTTTATTGAAAGCCTTCGCAGCGGTCCTGAACGGTATCGTTAATGGTTTGTTGTCCGCAAGCAACTGGCAGGTGACATAAAGATCTGAAAATCCGCTTTTCAGACATTAGCACAAAGAACGAGACAGGTACTCAAGAACATACGGCGTTTGTACACCATGAAACCTCAATTCCGGTTTCTCCAGAAGTTCGGTGAAAGTGCGAGGAACCCTGGATCCTTCGAACTGTGAACTATCCTCGACTCTTTGAGCGCAGTTCTGTGGGACTGATTCGACGAAAATGGCTAACATTCTGAGAGTGACCGGAACCTTCAAGTCACTCAGCTTCGCAAACGTGAAATCATCGCGATTATCCTTGTCCATATCATCCACTCGCGGGTCGAAGTCGCGGTCTGCCACAGTAAGTGAGATGTTCACGTGACTTATGGCGACGGAATCAATGGGCCGCCATTTACATCACAAAGCTTGTCCACAATGTCTGACCCGGAAGTCACCGTCCCCCCTCAGATAACGCTCGAAGAAATCGAAACTCTCCCTGGACTCTCTCCGGAGTCAAGGGAATGCATCCGGCGATTGTACAGCTACACACCGCCATACTTTGACTTGTCCGTCAGTCATATTTAGTCCTGCCACAACTACGGACCCAGCACGACGAGGCCGATTTAATTAGAACTGACTCATATCTCTGCGGCTGTTTTGCAGGCCAGAACATGCTGTCAATAGGCGTGCAGCTGTTTTGATTTTGTTGTTCGAGAGGGAGGGGTCGTTGAGGGTGTTACTTACGACCCGGTCAAAGCACCTCCGCTCGCACCCGGGTCAGACCGCCTTACCAGGAGGGAAGTATGAAGAGATCGACAAATCCCTAGTTGCGACTGCCGTGCGTCCCAATTTTCTTGTGATCTCCTCACCACTGATAACCTGCATACAAAGTATCGAGAAGCTTTAGAAGAGATCGCCCTTGACATAAAGTCTCATCACCTGCGGACGGTTGTCACACTACCGCCATTCATATCCGCAAAGAAGCTCGTCGTCACTCCCACTATTGGGCTACTCACGGATCCTTCAGTCCTCGACACCCTTACCCCCTGCCAAGACGAAGTGGATTTGATCTTCGATCACCCACTGAAAGCTTTCCTTGACCCCACCACCGTCGCGGGGGAAAAACTCGCGCCAATAGGTTCAGAACAGTGGGCGTGGGCATCCGAATTTTACGTATGACAACACCTTCTCGAATATCCGGAAGTGAATCTCAGAGGTCCTCCTTAGGATTTCCAAGATTTCGTTCCCGGGTTTATCATCGAATACAGTTATCGGTTGCACCGGTTCCGTAGTACTGGATCCGCAATCACCGGATTCACCGCAGATATCATGGTATGTGCAAGGCCGTGGATGCCCTCGCTTGCTGACCGACCCACTAGATTTTTGTCGCAGAGGTTGGATACAACGCTGTGACCACGTTCGAAAGATGGGCTCCCAGTCAGCCAACGTCTCTAGAGTCCGTACTTCTGGTCCTGAGAAACGAAGCCGAGATGTATGGGGAACACCATAAATCTACCTGAATGGCATTAGAGCACGTAATGTTGTTACACATTGACCGAGCCTCCAATACATGGATAAATTCACGCGGTATAACCATCCCTCAGCTCACCCTTCTCGTCTACAATCTCCCCGACGATCTGCACGACCAAGTCCTTGTATGCCTTTCCTAGGTATTCAAAGTCGTTCATCTGGAGGCACGTTTCGTCCAGTTCCCGCTACTCATCCACGAAGAAAAAACTCACATCGTTCCACACTTGCGCGGAGCACCGGACCCACCAGCCGTTATGATGGTAGAAGGGTGGTGCGAAAGTGTTACACTCAAGAAGTAGCTTCTTCCTGAGGAACCCGTCAATTGCGATCTTGACCGCATTCTTGGGGGTCTCGGGGAGCGGCAGTTTCACATTGACCTAAACGTGAACATTAGCGCAACCCTTAACCGTGACAGGTTGTTCTGTACCATGTTCAATGTGAGTTCGCGATTAGGTGTCTTGTCCATTTCTTCCGTCCCGAGGATCTCGGCAAGTCTCTTGCCGCCTCTGATGGCGAGGTCCCTACAGTACTCATTAATTTTCACTTCCCCTCCAAGCCATTCGCGGAAGTCCAGAGCTGTGTGCACGAAGTGTCTCATCAGCATGTAAACAAACCCGACCACGCGAAACGGACCTGGTCCGACGCTGAGATATGGTGCAGGGTCATGGGTCCCGGTCCCTGTTATAGAGATTCCGATGTCAAGCAGTGGGGGTGCGACCACAACGCAGACGCATACACTCGAACTGCCCCATGAAATTTGGGGGTTGGGGGAGTGTAGGATCCTCAGCGTAATCCTTGGGCGAGACGTAGTTGGCCGATGTGGGAAGAGTGGTCTTGATAAGGTGCTGATTCCTGTCACATCGTTAAGTTACCCCCGTCATGTAAGGGTGTCTGTAGTGAAACCTTAGTGGGACGTAAAGGACTGCGCATGCTCGCTTCGCATACAGCCACTTGTGGCAGTTCTATTTGATTGGGGCAGCTCGATTTCAGTCAACCATATCGCAAGGACGGAACCTACGGAAATGAAGAAATCCGGTTGGGTCTTGTTTAGATTGATCCCCACGATCTGACCGATGGCATGCGCAGCATCAACCAGCGTCCACACGTTCTCCTGGCTTCTGCAAAACTCGACCACCCGTTCCCAAGGCATCAGTAATCCAGGGTTGGAAGAGATTGCATCTACGATCACGACGATCTTGGGTCGCTCTCCCTGTTCGGTAAGAGCTACGTATTCAGGGGAAGCCTGAATCCTCCGGAACACTGCTTCAAAAGCCCTGAAGATTTCATCAAGCGTGTACGGTGGACCGATATCGATCGTCTCCAATGTGATATGCGGATTTATGTCCGCGATAAAACGTGCCGATTTGTCGATAGCACCGTATGTTACGTTCGCTAAAGGAAAATCCAGCCGGTCCTCACATCAGAAGCAAACTAAACTCGTACCTTTTATTATGACATCCCCCTTCTTCCATTCGAGGTTCCTCAACACGGTGTTTATCCCGAGGGTAGCGTTCGGAACCAAGACGCATTCGTCCACATCCGCGCCGATAAGACTTGCAATCCTTTCGCGACAGCGGATCCAGAGCGCTTCGTACGTCAGGCGTATGAATTTGTCCGGGTTACTCTCAACCTCGTCCGCTATGACTTTACAAGCCTCGGAGACGGGTTTAGGTATGGACCCGTAAGAGCCTGAGATGTTACACCATCCACTATTATCAGTCAGACGAGACACAATCAAGAACAAGCGAACCATTGTTCAGATTGACATATCCTGGATCAAAGCTGAAATACTCCAACAGCTGGTGGCCAAACGGCGGCGGCTGCTTGTCGGCGTATGAAGCACCGCGCGCTGGTGCTGAGGTCCCTGGTAACTTGTTGCTGGTCATCTTATTGGCTACGAGCCCGATCATTTCCGGCAACCAGCAGAGGGACGTCGGAATTAGCGGACCGTGGTCGTCGGTTCGAACAATTCGTCTCCCGTGTATTCGTCGTACCTGCTACATTTTGTGGTATTTAATGCCACTACACAGGCTTAGGCCATATATCGTACGTAGAGCTAGTACAGGTGATTTCAGGTCCAGAAAATGCGCCCTTATGCGGCTTATGAATGAGGGACGCCGTTGAAAGGTGACCGCCCGTAAGCGGTTTTTTCGTGATTGTGATTGACCAATTTTCCTGGCTTTGATAATCTGAGGTCCCAAAAGTAGGATATCAAGTAGAAGGCGAATCCAAAGCCAATGACCCATTCCAAAACGGCTGTCGGATGTCAGTTAGCCTTGACGGGAAAGAACACGAAAGTCAAGAATTAACCTCCAACGTCGGTCGCTTTGTACATCGCCACTCCAAAAGCGACTGAAAGTAGGATCAAAATGATAGCGATCGTTCCCTTGATTCTGTACGCGAGCCGTAGCCTGCTTGTGTACGGGTAGTCCTTCGAGAGCCAACGATACTGGAATACAACGATGAACACCGGAGAAACAGGCGTCCCACTAGGAACGTACCTCCACCACTGAGAATATGGCAGTGAGCCACACCCCAAGCATAAAGATAAGAAGGAAAAGTCGATGAAGAGTCGTGTAACGTTTTGTGTCGAAAACTGAGAGTAAGATCAGGGCGACGCCGCCAACTATGGAGCTGAGGATGGCGAGCACGGAGAAGACTTTCTCCCGCACGCGCATGTCAGGCGGAAGTCTAAACCCAAGTAAGTGTTAGAACGGTGCAGCGAAGGGACTTGGATTCAGAATTTGCACCTTCTCTCGTGCCTCAACCATCGCTCCACCACAAGGGTAAGGATGAACCCGACTGCCGTGATAGAGCAACCAGTAATGAATAGAGGCTTGAGCGTTTCGGCCCCAATGTCAGATATATATGCGATACTCCCATCCATGCTGGGGTACTTAGGCCGTCCCTGAGCGAGCCAAGTGATGAGCATTGCGAGCAGTGTAGCTTCCCACATAAAAGCTGCAAGGATGGGGATCCACACATAGTACCAATGGGAATGGTGGGGTGAGAGGCCGCGCATTGTCGGTGAGAGGGGGGTTGGGATGAGAGGGGGGATTAGGATCCGGATTTGATCGATGTTGCTGGTCAAGACAGGGGTGATGCAAGAGCGGATGTATGATGTCACGGGAATGGGTAATGGGTTGGAGAGGGGCTTGTGACTGGGGTCTGGAGCTGACGCGTGAAATTAAAGTTGGGCCCCAATCGCGTCACGTCGCTGGCAAAGCGCGCGGGGGGATACGCATTGGGAGGCGAAATCATCCCCCAGACACATGAGGGATAGCCGCCACCACCTCTCCACCTTTGAGGAGAAAGGAATCAAGGTCATATATCAAATCGGCATCCACGGACCATCGACACCCATCCAGCACGCGGTCAATTCCACTATTCGGGTATCGAGACACGATGAGTTTTGCGAGATCGGAGAGCTTCAACCCATCGTCGGGGAGAGTGAACGTCTCGGAAGTGCGTTTGGTAGCGGTCGTGGCTCCTGCGAAGTAAAGAACGGTTATCTCGCCCATCTTGTGAGGTGACTGTTGGTGGTCGAGGTGAGCGGAAGAAGCCGCGACAGATCCCTCCTCGTGATCGTCATTACGTGGTCTGCTCGAGGAGACTACCCCTAACATTAAAGATGGTCTTCCGCAAGTGGGCGCCATCCTTCCTCGATGAGAGCGATGAAGTCACCTCGTCCAAGAAATCGGCGCTCATTATTCTCAACCAGCCCTTTTCTCTCGGCCTCTTGTGGAAAGTCTGGAAGGCATCCTCCTGGAAAGCCTGTGCAGACGGAGGCGCGAACCGATTATACGACTTGTTCTCTGGCGAATTAGAAGGTTTGAGGGTCAGGTACTTTGGTCCCACATTCTTCGACTGTTGGGAAGCTAAACAGATCTAGCATTGCAGGTTTCTTCCTGACCTGATTAAGGGTGACCTCGACTCCATCAGGGACGACGTGAAAGAGTATTACTTGTCGAAGGTGAATTTCTAGCATTCCGAGTACATTCCGCACTAAATACCGAGTGTGTAGGGCGTTGCTATTGTTCGAGATGGGGACCAAGACTCGACCGATCTCATGAAGTGCGGCTCTAGTCTCTTCGACTTGGAATCTCAGACGGACGGGGCAAGTACCATCTATCCTGCTCCCGCTGCCTCCTTTAAATCCTACCCCAGATGCAGCACGAAGTCATAATCCTCGGCGGACTCTCCGGTCGACTCGATCAAACCGTTCACACCCTTTCTTACCTACACAAACTCAGGAAGCTGCGTGAATCCGTTTTCGCGATCACGGACGACAACGTCGCATGGGTCCTTGACTCCGTAAAGTCCTCTCCTGTGACATCTGGGGGCGCCTCGAGTTGACCTTGCATGCTTTGTGACAGGGCGAACACGAGATATCCATAAACCACAAAGCGTTGGGAGAAACCTGCGGTTTACTCCCCGTTGGCGTCGGAACTACCATTTTAACCACCCGAGGGTTACGCTGGAACCTCAGTGCGCCCGCCTGTCCTAATACTTCTGCAGTCTGACATATATATTCATAGCCGATCACCCATCTCATTTCGACGGGATGGTTTCGACGTCCAACCATCTCGTACCAGAAGAACCTATTGTTTATGTTAAAACAACCGAGCCAATATGGTGGACGTCCGAGTTGCGACCCGAAGCATTTGCAGAAGTACCCTCGGTCTCAAAATTTAGTCTACCCTCATTGTGTACATAACCAGAAGAGTGTAAGGAGCGTCCTTTTACATGTCCGTTAAACAAGAGCAAATGCCAGAACAACGTTGTAAACAACACCAAGCACAAAAACACTATAGCAACTGAAGAAGGAGAAAAGATTCAAATACTGGTTCGTGCAGTTTTCACAGAGACAACGCAGATATGGAAACCGCGACACAGATTCTCCCTCACGTACAATGCTTCCATCTGACAATGAGGTGGAAATACAATCGCTAGTCGTTTCAACGGTGCCCCGCGGCCTTTCCTTTCTCGCAGCAACTCCGATAGGTCTTTCACCAACTTTTGGCAAGGAGGTTTTTGGTCCTCAAGATACCTCTCAAACTTGACGACGGGATCGATCGCCACCTCGGTCAGGTGCGGACAGATGACGTATAGCCTCCTCCGTCCATCCTTGCCATCAGACCAGACTTTGCTCAACGCTTCGTAGAACGGGCTTTCGTCGCACCCCTCAAGAGCAGTTTCTTGAGAGCAGGGAGAGATTTGAGAAGATCGCACGCTGGGTTTTCTGCCCGCCCGAGAGGCCATTGATAGGAACTTATGGCCAGCCTTTGAACGCTCGCTGTCGACAGTGATCGGAAGGACCGTAGACATTGGCCGGGAAAAGTGGGGTCGGGAAGCTGGGCAGTATTCGTGACGGATATTTCGAGGCTGAGCACCGGGGAGTCCACAAGCCCGTCCCTACTACCCCTCAGGAGGCGGGTGCCAAGGAAGCGAAGACGACAGCAGTTCACCCCTTCCTGATAGAAGTCGACGCTGGATGGGATGAATTCCCACTTGCTGGCAGTGATACAAAGCACTGCCCCAACACTGGGAGGTACCGACCGCACTCGTTTATGAATTGAGATCTCCCTCATCTCCAGAGAAATAGACAAGTGGTGCAGTATCTCCTCTTGAAGGCGACAATGATGGAGGTGGAGGGTTTCGAGGAATTCCAGAGGCACGATCCAGTTTGGCGTTACGTCATAGACAGTCGGTCCGAACCCGGAAAGTCGAAGATGTTCGAGTTGCGGCGTGTGGAGTAAGAGTTGGAACAAGTCTGAGATTCGGTATTCATAATCGAAAGTTGCTGGAGGTTGGGCGTTGGTGAAGAGGGAGAGGGTTGTTAGGCCAGAGAGTGTGTCTAACCAGATTGATGTGGGGATGACATTAGATAGGAGTAGGGTCGTGAGGGTGATGAGGTGACGGGTGAGGCCAGCAGGAAGAGGAATGACCGCAGCGGTAGACATGAGACTCATGGAGCGAAGTCCATCTGAACCAGGGAGAATATCACCAAGATACTCCAAGTCCTCGGGAGGGAGGATAATGACCAGGGAACAGAGTTGAGTCGAACACTGGGCCAGTATGGAGGAGATCAGATCTGGAGCAAACTTTTGAGATACCAGAACGTGGGTTGCCGACTCTAGAGATGCGATCGAATGGACGCCAGTGTCATCGGTAAGTGCCCGGTACCCGATATCGACCAAAGTGCACCTTTGGGGCGGGCCACGCGCGCAAGGTAGGCAGGCTGTTCCGGAAGGAGTCCATGCCTGGCTGAATGGAGAAAGGGCACTCAGGCCATCTGAGTTGTGAACGCCATCCGCTGACTGCGGAAGATCCCAACAAGTCACGAAATAAGACATCGTTGCGTGGACGCTGGTGGACTGATCGACCCGTGGGTGTGGATGTTGGTGAGGGATCGCACAAGAGGGATCGGGTACGAGATGCTGCAGTTGGCGATCGAAGACGTTTCGCTGAGCCCACAGTAATCGTGTCCGACGGTTTCTTCCCAAAAAATAACACTCGCCACCTAGAAAAACAACGTCTATACGAAATGGTAGCGCTACAACATCAAAGTGCAGAATATCAATATATCATCCCTGGCTCCTCCTCCAAGAGGAAAGTCCGATCGCAGTAACCACCAACAACGCGGTCCCAGCACCCACAAGTCCGGGGATGATCAAGTACCACGGACTGTCCACATCTCCATACCCAGCCGACATCGTCGAAGCCTCCTTCACCATACTCGAAGCCAAAATATCCGACTCTTCCACCTCCCTTCCTTTCCCCTTCCCCATCACAGTGCCCGTCCTTCTTCTCGTTTTGCTCGTAGTACCCTTTGTCCCGACGGGAGTTTTGATCTCAATCGAAGGCATCAACAAATCCGTCCCACTTCCCAAGTCGTCTCCGATTTCTGGAGGAACAATCGGGACCTCCTGGGTTGGATCTAAAGTCCCCGCACGTTCGAAGTATTTTCTCGCAAAATCGCGATCCCTTCTCCATCCCGCGATGCCCCCGTCAGCCTGAACGGTTGAGGTCGATGACCGGATAGACGAGAGAGCAGAGTAGGTAGATGAGAGGAGGATTGAAGCCGCGCCCTCGAGATATAGCGAACCCGCTTCGACGTATAGACGGGCCAGACCAGGTCCGCCGCCTATGCAATGGTAATGATATGCCGCAGTCCCTTTCATCAGAGAGGCGTACGTCTCCGAAGTGGGTGTAGGTGATGGGTCAAATGCCGCCGTAAGTGGGAAGTAATACGCAACCAGCCTCATCACAGCAGGTGGATTACGGGCGAAGTGGTATGCACGGCTAAATACATGGGATTATCAGTCCGAGTAATTACGAAACGTTAGGATACTCACATAAAGTATTCAAACGCTTCCTCTCTATCCTTCCGAATATCCAAGAGCTCCAGGCCCATCAGCGCAAGACTTGAGGGGTCGATGTTATACTGCTTCTCCACTTCCACGTCCCCCCCGTGCGGGTACACTTGCAGCGGAGACATCGTCTCCGGTACGGGTCCCACAACCAAACTCGGCCATATCCCCGGTTCCGCTTTATCCAAATACAACGTCAACAGTCTTCCGGATCTCGCATTCAACGAGTCCAAGCTCGAATACGACGAAGCGAGACTAGGGTTTGTGTTGAACGGTATCCTCCCTGTAGCACCCGGACTCGACGGACCCGACGCGGAAAGTGGATGTAGCCGTGCGCCACTCGAAGATGGCAAGGTGCTGTTTTCCCAAGCGGGCGAGAGCCAAGGAGACACTTCCGGAATCACTGGACTGGACGCAGAGGTCGTTGACGTGCTGTGGAAGTCTTCAGCGTCGGAAGTTTGAGTGCTGTCAGCGAAACTGCTCGTGAATTCGACTTCGGATACCAGGGCGAACGACGATTGCGATGAAACGGTTGACGTGGAGGATGTAGTTCGTTGGCGGGTGCCATTCCCTCTTGAACCTCGGTGTTCTAGCTGCCACGTCGTGCTGGTCGTATCGACTGCTCCATATAGTTTCCCCTATTACGACCCCAACCTCCGTAAGAAACGTAAATCTGGGTAAAAAGCGGACACGAGCGCGCACTTTTATGATAGGCGTCTGACCAGCTACTCCCGCCACGAGATGATTCCCTTCTAAAACGACCTAGGAGTCGAGGCCACGGCGTGAGCTCAGGTGTCGTGGCCCCCCATCGGGCGCGGTACCCACCACGACGTCTTCTTCCACCGTGTCATATGGGACGATAACCAAAACAGTCGCCTACACCAAAACGGATTCGAATGACGAGTCAGCTACGGAAAGCGTATGCCTGAGGGAGGACCGTGCCTGGTCGTGAGACTACCATGAGGTTTCCAGCGCACCCACAAAAGAAAGAGAGTCAGGGAGGGTCGTCAGTTTTCTCTTCCTAAAAGCAGACATACAAGCGGAGGATACGAGGAATAGGAACTGCG
>Ga0307514_10006658_pt1 | contig 10015 bp, 18 predicted proteins | sample 16_EM_MG_FD_203088 | JGI IMG/M metagenome (GOLD analysis project Ga0307514, IMG submission 203088) | Populus trichocarpa ectomycorrhiza microbial communities from riparian zone in the Pacific Northwest, United States - 16_EM | ecosystem: Host-associated > Plants > Roots > Unclassified | place...
TTTGACACAGGAATTTCACGCCACAAATCGGGTGTCAGGAAAGCATATGTTTTAGTAATCTGAGAAATGGATTAGATGATATCGTCCCCGTGAACCGCATAGTACGTACAGCAGCAAAAGTTGCCTTCAAGAAATTGCCCATCGTGGCAGTAGACCCCTTGGACTGCGTGTAACAGTCCTCAACCCCAGCTAGTTGCAGGAGACGCTTGGAAGCAGGAGCAGCAACAATACCGGTTCCTCGAGGAGCAGGAATAAGACGACACATGACAGAACCGACTTTACCGCTGACTTTTGAAGGTACGGTGTGGGGTTCACCAAGAGCGGCACCCCAGTACCCTCTCCGGACAGGGATGACAGAGAGTTTGGCGAGAATGATTGCACCACGGATGGCGGTGGCGACCTCCTTGGCGCATTTGACACCGAGACCAACATGACCTTCCGAGTCACCAATAGCAACGAAAGCCTTGAAGCGCGTACGCTGACCAGCGCGAGTTTGCTTCTGGACAGGCATGATTTTCATCACTTCATCCTTCAATTTGGGGAGAAAGAAATCGATGATCTGAAACTCCTTGACGGGCAAAGAGAAGAGATAGATTTCCTCCATCGATTTGATCTTTCCATCCTTCACGAGCCGACCGAGCTTAGTCACTGGAGCCCTAGAATACGATCTTTTAGTATGCAAGCGCGTAGCAAATAACTGGAGAGCTGCGCACCATTCCTTATCTTCGTCTTTGCGGCCGCCGCGACGGGGACCTCTACGGCCCCGACCTCTTTCACCCCTCCCACGTCCAAATCCACCACGTCCTCGTCCAGAGTCAGCCATGAATAAATGCAATCTGAAAATTTGGTTAGTACCAGTCATCTCGATGGAACCCAGCTAATCCATCCCAAGAAAACATAATCTTATAACAAAACAACCACAGAAAGAGAAAGACGACCTCGAGCTGCTTGCCGTGAACAAGAAAAACTACTCACTGGGGCGATTAGTGCGTAGGTGCTGTTTGCGGTCGGTGAGCGCCAGGTATTGTGAGGAAAGTTTTCGGACGATGCCGATGCTTAGTCAAACGAGGAGCATTCGTGCCTTGCGGCGCAAACTCCTTGACAAGCACCTTCATCCTCAACTTTCACCATTTAAATCTACCAAGTTGGCAGTAAAGCATGACATCCATGTCGAATTTACCGAATTCAAAATCTAGTCTTTGCCCCACGTACGTTCCCCAAATTCTCGTTCTTTACTCAAATTCTCATTCTTAACACAGCAACGGTCGTCAAACCGTTGGAGATGGGGCTTTCACTTTCGACAACAAGCCTAGTGTGCTTGCCGTATGCCATCTTCAAGGCACCGACGACATGTACTATTATTCGACTACGTTCTCTGGAGGGCCCGGGGTATGTGCTATTTTTCCAGTTGTTCTGACTAAGCCGCTCATACATTCCGCAGTGGCGCTTTTGACGCCCCCAAAGCAAAATGCCCTCCGGATAGAGGGTCGCCGAACTGGGTGACAGACGGTTCGGCGTCTTTTTTCCCCTTCATCACCGACTCCCCCGCTTCATCTCCCTCGTCGTCTCCGCCATCCTGTACAAGTCCGATCTCCCATTCCCCCTATCATTTGTCCAGGTTCCACTGCAAGCATGCTTCTACATCGCCAAGAAGCATTCCGAGCAGGAATGGTTCTTTTATGTCTACTCCGGCGTTGACTCCTGACGACGGAAGCGATTATAGTGGAAGCAGTGATTCCTTCATTGAAAATGTGAAGGAGAACGATGCTCTTGATTTTCTCATGACCTTATTCCCTCATCACGGCCTATCTGCCCTCCCATACTCCAGAAGCGTTACCATCTCTGCGCCTAATATGGGAGTCGAATTCCATGGTGTCGTCTTGACTGTTCCCGGCAAGCCGAAGACTCTCTATGTTGATGGTAAAAGTGCCCAATCGGTGAATCTTCGTGAGAGGTTAGAATCATTTTGTCATCGTTGTTTTCTTTCAACTAACTTTGAGTGTAGTATTGAGGCTCTCCTCGATCTTGCAGATGAGGCACTGGGTTGCAACTCTTTGATCATCATCCTGGAGCGATCGTCTCCAAACCTCGGCAGTGTTCTACACTCGCTGATGTATGTTGGCGGTATAGTTGTTACTAAACCGGTTTATAAGATTGATCCCGCTTATGTTCTTGTCGGTCTTGAAATATGATTTTCTTCTCTCCTTGTTTCTTTAGTACATCCCTTTCATTCGTATTTACCAGAAAGAATGTGCCCATCTCTTGAAAAATGCATTATAATGCAAGCCTCTGAACCCTCGTCGTTTGGTTTGCTGTTTTGAGACGTAAATCATTGAAGTGTGACTGCAGTTGAATCGCGATCTTCCACTGCTGAAATGTTATTATTCGCAAAAGAAACCATTCTTTGTCCTGAAGGTCAGCTGCTTCCTTCAGCAATATTGATGACGTGATAGTATGATTGGAAATTAGTTCATAAAACAAATATGATGTATCTTCGCCAATCATACAACTTCTTTCTTTAAATAACGATGAGGGAGTAATCCTCCAGAGCCCATGAAATTGTCTTGTATGTAGCTTCGACTAGACTCAAATATTCCTTGAGGCGAATACATAAAAAGATAGTTTTCAAAAGCTCTAATAAAACTTACGATTCTAAAACTTCCCAAACTCGACAAATGATTTGACATTTGATGACAGTCCATTACAATCTAATAAATAAAAGAAATTCAGCATTTTGTGGGTATTCAAATGTCTCTCACAACTCGATAGCTTAGGTCATTAATCGCACTCATGTTGTCGAGCACTTTCTGTATCCCTGGTTTGAGTTTTTCAATGCGCTGGGCGACCAACATGACCTCTTCCGTAGCGAATGTGGCTTGGCAGCGCATTACTTTCAATTCAATCACATTCTTGAGGGTATCTGGATAATTTTTCATTGAGTTCAAGGTGCATAGTAGTAGAGCATGAATACCTTTTCGTTCTTGTAATAATTCCTGGGCGTTGTCAGCTTCAACAGGATCTATAGCACGTAGGGTGGCATCCTGGCACATGTTAGAGTGTTTTCGACTTGGAATACTATTTGGAGTCACCAGTATTTCAAACTCAATTTCTGGGACAATTCCGAAGAGGGAAGAGGAACCAGCGACGCTCGAAACATCAACGGTAGAACCATCACCATCTCTCTCATGACTTTCGGTAGAGCATGCAACTTTGACACCATTCTTGACATGTTCCCACTAAAGCAGGTTTGGGTCAAAATAAATATTTTCGTCGTCGACCGGAACCCACCCGACTAGCAAGTCTGAAAGAGGGTCACTTAGCCAGGACAAGGTTGGGTATATGGTACTTACTCGATTCTCCTTTCCTCGAGATTTTGGATTGTACGGTCGATTTCTTCTACTTCTCCTCCTCGAATATTCTCCTTCGTGAACCTGCCAAGTGCTTCTCGGAAATAGTCGATATCCATACGAAGATGTGTAAAACGAGTGGACAGATGGTCGCCCTCTTCTTCGAACATTGCGAGACTCTGCAGTAGATCATAACATTAAGATTGCACTTTGTGCAAGCATGCTGACCTCAATGTATTGCTGGAGGTATTCCATTCCTGCTGGTCCGTTAATATGAGGGAGTACGATTGAGATCAATTCTTTGAGGCAGAGTTAATATGAGAACATATGTGATATTCAAGTGAATCACCGTCAATCTTAGCTTTTGTCCGGGCAGCAGAACTCTTAGAATCCATAATAAGGTTTGTATATTTCTGAAAGAACAAGTATCAAATCTAATCATGTAGTTCAAATGAGAGAGATAAATACGTCGTGAATTTCTGCCCAATGGGGGTGGAGTGCAATCGGTTTGCCTATATCGTCGTAAAAGACGTCCAAGTTGTCAAGTGCTTTCATATCGCGAGAAATGGCTGCGAAACGCTCTTCAATGATCTTTACATGGTTGACTAGATTCGAGATCCCCGTTTTGACGAGCGTGTAAGCCTCGCCACTTTGGAGGTAGTCAATGAGTTTTGGTAGCCTGACATTCGGGGGAAGCATCGGACTCCTCGAGGGCGGATGATTTTCGCCTTCGTGAGGATCATGGACTGCCCGTGCAAATCGGCCACCAGTGATCACAACATTTTTTGGGTCAACGAAGAAGGACATGCCGAACCAAATGCAAGGAGAGCAGAAGGAAGAATGTTATATAATCGGGAGCTCTCTTTCACAGATTGGGCCCGCAAACTGGACAATCAAAGTCAGATCCATTGTTGGCAACCAGGGAATATTCACCTTCCACAACAAGTATAGTCGACCCAGTCCTATGTCGCGATTCTAAATCAGTCCCAAACATACAAATTATATCCCCTCAAGGTTCGCGACCATTTCAACTTTCAGCCGTTCTCGCATTCATCCGTACGCTGACGTGCTGGAGTAAGACAAACAAGTAAAGTGGCGTCCAACTTCTTACCTCGAGGCAGACCTTATCAATTCAAGTCCATGTTGTAATGGACCCCGAAAGTGGCAAGAAACAAGAATAGTCAGCAGGTCCATCGCAAGAACTGAGTTTTGGTCCACATTCATGTCTTTACCTGTCGGGCATAACTCTGAACCGGCTCGTTGAACACAACTTGAACTAGGTCGAGATCCACTAGGGAAAAGAAACCAACAGGCGTCAAGTAATGGCTACATCACCACAATGAGCGTTTCTACTATCACGTCGTCCGACACACCTCTGGCTCTGCTTTCCAAGGTTTTAGTTGAAGGATGCTTGAGCAGTGACGACCTCGTCAAGTTCCAGGTTGCTGTCTCGGCCTATGTTCTCTCCCCAGCCGCTCGACAGTCACTGCACCAGGAGATCAAGAAACTTTCAGTAGCGGTTATGTCTATAGAGAATGATTTTGCGACTGTCTTCATTCGACTGAAAGAAGTTGACAAAGATAACCAAGACGTAGTTGTTGATCAGGAAAAACGCCTAATCGGATATGCGTCAAAATGGGAGGTCCTTCACAATGTATGTATGTGCGGAACTATTCCACATCCTCCGCAAAAACTTCTTCATACTTATCCTCAGGAATACACACATCTCACGATCAAATCACAAAAAACCGCTAATAAGGTTAGCGCCAAGATCAACCGTGGGTGAAGCATACTTTTCGCCTTGCGAATTCTGTAGCGACTTTGCATCAGAACTCCTACGCGTGATCCTTCCAATCATCGAAGATCCTTCTATTTCAATCGATAAAAAGGAAGAATCTCTTGATGATTTCATTGCGGTGAGCTCTTCTAATTCTAATCCTTGGCCTTTTGTTCAAAAAATCCAGGGCCTCAATGGATATGAAGGTGAAGAAGGGAAAGAGAACGCGGAACGCCTTCAGCATTTGAAACGAAATTTATATGCTTTCAGTCAAGACCTGGTACAGTCAGGAACAAGCCAACGACCAGATGTTCAAGACAGGATCAAGACTCTTGACGAGGAAATTGCCCAAATTCAAGAAGACCTTGAAAGGTCAGTGTGCAATTTTCCTATTTTCTTCGGAGAGAGTTCCCAATGAGTTCTCATAGTTCCTCGAAGTTTGCAAGTCTGGTTACCGCATACTCTGGAAATTATTAGACCTGACTTTTGTTTAGTTCACAGCATGTTGGGATGTCTTAAAATTGTCGACCCCAGGGGTATTGAAATCCACTGGAGCCACATTGACTGCTCTTGGTGCTGCGGGAGCCCTTTCAGCTACTCTTGGTCTCGCTACCTTCCTACCAGGAATCGGTGCCGGAATTTTGGTATCCTTTCTTGTCTGGTTTTCGAAAGAGTATTTATTTCTTTTCCAGGTCGCTGGTTTAATTGCGCTGGGAATTTCCATCGCTGGCGGTGTCAAGAAGCGAGCGGAGCAGAGGCAGCGTACGGACTTGTCCATACTTCTGATCAACGGTCCCTTAAACCTACCTAGTCCAAATGGGTGCTCTAATTGTTCTTCAACGCGAACGTGAGGAAGTAGCACTGAAATCTTACGGACCTCGGGAAGTCCTCGATCAGTTGCATAAGCTTGAGAGGGAATTTGGTCAAACGACTGAAAGTTTGGGTGCCATCCACCTTATCTGGGGCACGGTGAATATCCAGTTCTATAAAATACGACTTTAAGTCATCTAATATGCTTCTTACTAGCTCAATTCCGACTGCCAAAGTCTCCGTAATGTTTTGGGGACGGCCAATAACCAAACTGTAAGAACTGTGAACAACTGTTCCAAGCTGGCGATTCCTGACAGATTCTCTTTCAAAGATGTTGACTGTCACTGTCCGCAACCTGAAGAACATATATGAAACATTGCAGCTGGCACTTGATCAATATTGCTTAGCAGTAGCGAAATAAGGAAGTAGACGAGATCGTCATAATAATATACGGCCTATAATGATCATGATTTTGACAGAGTGACCACTACTGCTTGAATCTTACATTTATTGTGCAGGAGGTTCTAGACATTCGAGAGATTGATGATAATCATTAGATCAAGAAATTTTGGACCAATCGCCATATAGTGCAGAGACAAGCCATGGATGAGAAGTTGTCTAGAAATGACAAGACGTATCAAAACTACAGCGTGGAAAGTTCGCAAGCAAACACAGCAAACACACAGCTGACAGGAGGTTATCGTACATGACTGTCAAGTGCCGCCTGGTACAGAAGACCTATTGGCCCTTCATCGGCCCTTCAACCTGGAGTCTTTAGATAACAACAAGAGAGTAATTGTCCAGAGCCCATGAAAGTGTCTCGTATATGGCCTTCACCAGGTCCAGATATTCCTTAATCTAAGGAGGTATACATAAGAGGGCAGTTTTGTGATGGTTCCCAATAAAACTTACGTTTCCAGCAGTTCTTAAACTTGACAAATGGATTGAAATTCGCTGACAGTCCATTTTAATCTAATGAAATAGTAAACAATCGGAGGGTTTTACAGTGTTTTGATCAAACGTCTTACCAGCTGATAAATGGAGTGGATAGCAGTCAATTTGTTGATCATGTCTTGTATCTCCGGGTTGAGTCTTTCAACGTATTGGGCGACCAAAAGCACTTGTTCCTCAGTGAATGTAGCCCGACAGCGCTCTAGCTTCAACTCGGTCAAGGTCTTCAGGGCAACTAGACGACTTTGCATAAGCTTAAGGGTCAGCGTACTGAGCAGCAAATACCTTTCCGCTTCTGCGCTACGTCCTTGGCGTTACCAGCTTCAGCGGGATCAGTGGCATCCTGGGACTTGTTAGAGTGTTCTCGAATTGGGATGATAACTAGAATCACCAGCATTCCAATCTCAACTTCTGGGACGATCTTGAAGAGGGAAGAGGCTCCAGCGACATTCGAAATATTGACCGTAAGATCACCGTCACTATTTTCCTCTAAATTTTCCTTGGAAAATGCGTCATTAATGCCGTTCATGATGCTATCCCACTAAAGCAAGTTTCACATCCATAAATATTCGCGTTGTCGACTGGAACATACCCGACTGACGAGTCTATGGAAGAATGGCATCAGCCATGAGAAAGTCAAGGATCCAAAGGGTACTAACTCTTCTAGCTTTTCCTCAAGCCCTTGAATCTTTTTGTCAATTTCTTCGATCTCTTTTCGAACACTGTCTTGTTTCGACTCCACGTTGCTCCTAAGTGAGATTCGGAAATCTTCGATACCCTGACGAAGACGCGTAAAGCGAAGAGAAATGTCATTGCTTGTTTTGTCGAACTCTTCGAGACTCTGCAGCGGAACATGGAATTCAATGTTGCATCTCGAACAAAAAGCACGGGAGCCAACCTTAATGTAAGTTTGGAGATCGTCCATCGCTTCTTGTTTTTCAATATTAGGAAGTACGATTGTGACGAAATCTACGAGGATAAAGATCCAATATTAATATTCCAGATAATGGGTGATACCCAAGGGAATCACTCTCGATCTTTGCTTTTATGCGGTTAGTGGAGCCTTTAGAATCCATAATGAGGTTTGTATATCGCTGGAGAAACAAGTGTCAGGTCTAGTCAAATGAGAGAGGAATTAAGTACATCATGCAGTTTCTCCCATTCAGGATGGAATGTGATCGGTCTGCCCTTGATATCGGAGAAAAGCTCCAACTGGTCAAGTGCTTTCATGTTTCGAGAGATGGTTGCGAAATTCCTTTCAATGTCCTTCACGTTATCAACTAACTTTTCGATTTCGTTCTTGACGAGCGTGCGGGCCTCCCCGCCTTGGAGGTAATCGGTCTGGCGCTTTGGTAAGCTAACTTCGGGTGCGACATCGACAATGATAGGTGATAGTAGGATGTCGATGGTCAAAGCGGACATGTCGAATGGACTGTGAGGAAAGCTTAGCGCTCCGCAGGAAGTCTAATGTTATATAATCTGGAGGGCGCTCTCTTGAACAGAACGGGCAAGCTGGACAACCAAGTCAGTTCAATTGCTTGAAATCAGACGTGAGTTTAACTCACATGTCCGTAACGAGCAAAAGCGACCCAGACCTATGGAGCAAGACTGTCTGTCAGCTCCATATAGTTCTTGAAAATGCATGCCTCAAGGTTCGCGATTTCTATCGCATAATTAGTGTCCTTAGCCCGTGACATGAGTAAAATTGTTCTGAAGAAACGTCCCGCAAACAACGTCGAATCCATATCTTAATCAATCGAAGTCGGAGCACGTATCAAAGTCGGCGTTTTCCGAAAATGAAATAAAGAATTCGCTAAAGGTCGTCTTGCTCATTTTGTGTAGAATGTTTGTAACTGCACCTGAAAAAGTGGCATAATTAGAAAATTAAGACTTCGTGACACCTTCCACTTTTTGGCAGTACCATGCCGAGTCCACTACTCAAACTCGCAAACGATAATCGTCCAAAACACGCTTGATCTGCTCGTAAATCCCGATTTCCCTTTGCACTGTGTTGTCGATCTGCTGAAATCTGCTGAGTTATGGTGTTGTTAAAGTGTGACCACTTACATCCAGATTAGAGTTACCCGTGTCCAAATACATACTCAGTTGAGCGCAGTCGTCACCAAGCTGGGAAATGGTGAATCGGAAAACAAATTTGGAGAACGTCGGGCTATAGTACCTTGTCCCAGATAGCGCCAAAATGTCCCAGTTTCCCGACCAGGCTAGAGAAAAGTTGGACAAGAGATGATATTTGTTTCAAAACGGAGTCGAATTCTGCGGTTATGTAGGCGACATCCTTCTTCGTCGCTTCTATCTCTCGATTTCTGCAACCCGTTGTAGGTTGCTTGGCTACGTTAGATATCATCAGGAAGTGTCGAACATGAAAACATTATGTAGAGGCTCACCATTCCGTGCAGAAAACCAGCCTGCAAATAACTTCCCAACAATATTTAGGGGGGAAAAGGAGTGTTCTGAATAAGTGTCCTTACAGCCCTCAAGATCCCTGTATTCTCTTTTATCTCAGAGCCGCCTGCAACATTTAGATCAGCAAATGCAACATTATGAGAGAGGCAATGGCTTCTTACAGTTCGACGATATCTGGGACACGGGGAAAATAAGTTGGTTGAGGCAGAAATGATTCACATAACATACTAGATTCCTATTGCCGTATGAATGCCATACATCATCATTGTTAGGACTTCACACTTACCTATTATCGACAGCAAGATTAGAGCGTTGCTGGGACAGTTCGGCCAAAAGTTGTTCTTTGTTCTTCTTCTCGCGGTCTAGCATTTCGACGAGAGAACCGTGGATGTCCTGCAGCTCACTTTTTAGAGCATCGACCCGCTGGTCGTAAGGCCGGAGATCTTCTTGGGCTGACCGTGCGATCTGTATTGCGTCAGTATCATATTTCCGACTACTTAGAACACTGTTCACTTTGCTCGCCGACTCCTTGATCACTTCCACTCGGTCATTAATAGAGTTCTGCGTATCAAGAGCAATGGGCAAGACGACGTTGATGAACTCTGAGATATACATTAGGCGCCCCCAAGTTCTCAAGTGGAGAAAGTCAACCTTGGATAGCAGCGTACACGCGATTAGCTGAGCGACGCGATTCGTTGAAGAGCTT
>Ga0307514_10006659_pt1 | contig 10014 bp, 8 predicted proteins | sample 16_EM_MG_FD_203088 | JGI IMG/M metagenome (GOLD analysis project Ga0307514, IMG submission 203088) | Populus trichocarpa ectomycorrhiza microbial communities from riparian zone in the Pacific Northwest, United States - 16_EM | ecosystem: Host-associated > Plants > Roots > Unclassified | place...
AATATACATTCTCTTTCCATTTCCATCCCCCACCAAATGGACGCTCTACTACTATCATATGGGCTGTGAGGACCTAAAATACAGCATTTGAAAGGTAGCCAGAAAAATGGCATCGTGGAGGTTGATGGATGGTATGAACAGAATCATTTGAAACAGAACACAGGAAATATGAGCTGAATCAAATGATCCAGCAATTAACGAATTTAAGTATCAAAGTAAAAACATCATGTAATATCACTAATCAAAGAAAACAAGCAATAAAAATCAACCACTTCAAACACGCAAGGAAAACCGATTAAAATCCAACGAGCAATACAAAATCTGCAACCAAAACAAGCTCTCATGAAACAAATGTCTGTCTCCGAGAGGCTCGAAATGCTGCATCAGGCCAGTAAAACAATATGGCCTCAGTTGATGGTTAAGCAGTGTGATATCCGACCTTTACAAGATCAGTACTCAGAAGGAGAGATGACATCATCAATTTTTAATATCATTTTGACAACTTGTGTTGCAAGAAAAATCTGCTGCTGCTTTCCAATAAGAGTCTCAAAGACGTTTTGCTCGCGCATGTCATTTGTACCAGCATCATTGCAATCTATTCCGCAGTAATGATTGTTCTCCTGCAAATTCATTTTTGAAAGGAAAATTAAAATAACACCTGTGATTATGGTGAACTACAGGTGCACAAATTGGAGCTAGATGTGAGAGGCACTGAAGGCGGTCATATCACGTTTACCTTAATTTGCTGAGATTTCACTGCAGATAATGTCTCAATTGGTTGGAGGCCGCTATTTTCTGCTAGCGCCATAGGGACAGAATCTAAAGCATCAGCAAATGCCCTGATGGCATACTGCATATATTGAAAATGAAAGCCATCAGTATCAATAATAAAAAAAAAGAGTACCCACACATAAAATAACACGAAAGAAACTTACCTGCTCAACTCCTGGATATCTATCAGCTGCAGCCTCCACAGCAACTGAGCAGGAAATCTCAGCTGAGCCACCACCATATACAATAGAGTTGTTGCGAATAAGATTCCTTGCCACACACAACGCATCATGGATGCTACGCTTTGTCTCCTCAATTATCATTTTGTTACCTAGTAATCACAAAACACCAGAACCTTGCATGAGATCAACTGCAAAAACTTCAAGACAGGGACCCCCCTGCCTTCTTTTTTTTTAAAACATCTCCCTTTGAAACTACAATAGGTCTACATATCAGACATGAGCAAAGGATGCCTTTGCTTTCTTGAGTAGCTTAGCAATTCATCTATGATAGCAATGGAATGCATCCAAACAGCATAACAAGCAAAAAAAAAAACAGAAAATACAGGTCCAACACACAGCATGAGGCATCGACACAATGTGCATGAAAGTTTCACTTATGAAGAGATCTTTCAACTAGTTCGTTTCTCTGCTAGAATTGGATGATAATTAGGTGTTAGCGAGCAGGCACAATCGAGTAGTTTCAGAGCAGTATTAAATATACTGAGCCATCATAGCAAAGTAGCACAATATCTTCAAAAAATCTATTGTAGACTTTGAGATCATCTCTAGCTTGCTTTCATACAAGTACACAGGATCCCATAGGAAAGCAGACACAATGCAAGAGTAGACTGTGACTTGTGAGCATCAAACATGTAAATGAAATAAGGAGTTCAAACTTCAAACTTAGCAAACAAGTTTATCCCAAATATAAATCATACCTCATGTATATCAAGCTTAAATGGTGACTCTACAATGCAATAAACACTTCTTTTCCAGTAAGAAAAAGAGAAGATATACCATAGGCACAAAGTTTGTCACCCATTTACTGGGGAATGAAAACATGAATGCAAAAGACGCCGTGTAATAACAATTATATTTTGAAAGAACACAGTTAATTGCCATGTAATAACAATTATATTTTGGAAGAAACACGGTTAATTGCCACAATATAACAAGCCAAAACAAAATCAATTGCAATAAAGATTTTAAATGGATAATTTAAATCTTACCTCCACGAATAAATATGGTTACAGCCCTCGAATTTGCACAGTGTTCAACATACAGCATTCTATCTTTGGTTGTGCCAAAAGCCTTTTCTCGAACCAAACCAGCCTTCACACATAAAACAGTAAAAGAAAAGGAAGAATAACACATCAGTGTCATCTATGCTACATGAATGAAATGTAAAAGGTAACTGCATGAATCAATAGAGTCCAGACACTAAAATGCAGGAATCTTTATTGCCTTATTGGTTTGAACGCCTTTAAAATTCTTAAACCTGACTCAACTAAAATACTGATAAATAAATAGTCTTCTTCTAAAGGATAGAACCAGGTTTGAGAACACAAAAATATATGATGCTATTATATCCGACCTCTTTTTCCCTAATTGAAAAGTGTAAGTAGATAAGAAACATTTACCTTTCCCAGCTTTTCAGGTGTCAACTCCTGGAACCTTGGCACAATTCTTCCACCTAAAATAACAAGACCCCATCATTTCATTTATAATGATTAAATCATGACAACAGATATTATTGATGCGCAAGTGTTCCACCCAAATACATAACCATATATATGCTAACAGCTAGAGAGAGGCTTAATTGACACGAACCTGTAGCTATTGCTATCAGCTCTAACTCTACACCACCAACCCACCGGACAGCAGGCAAGTTCCTGTGCATTAATAAATGATTTGCCTCATCATCAAACCCCCATTGACAGATAACCAAGGTTGCGCCAACATCCTGAGAATCAGATTTAAGCAAAAAAAAGTTACAAGCAACATAAACATAAAGAGACAGTAACACAAGTCTCCTAGCGACTCCAAAAGCAACCCGCCAAAAAGCATATTATCAAAAACCTCATACAACCTGAATACCGGACAGATGAAAATAGAAGAACAGTCAGAAATTGGTGAAACCAGAGAAAGAAAACAAATATAGGGGAGATGAGTACAGGAACAAGTTTAATATACAGTAAGAGAGATGAGCTTATACAATTGTGTCATGTCAAACATTTATTGATGGTTACACAAACTGCAACCCACCTTGCATTTCTGAACCATGACATCAAAGTACTGCTGCTCTTGCTTGCGCAATGTTTGAAACTTTTCAACTGTATCAATGTCCACCTTATGTTTAGTCTTTGGCTTAGGTGGTTCAAAGGGGCACGTCAGGATAGCAATTTTTGCATCTTCAATTTGCTTTGGCATCTGCGGATGACTCATTTCCTTGTCAACAAGTATCCCATATATTAGTTCAGTATCTTCCAACTTGCCTCCTACTTTCCCTTCAACTTTTATCAAATCTAAATTAACATCTTTCCTCTCTAAATCCGCAACAGCAAGAACTGCTTTAACTGAAATCTCTGCTAAACTGCGCTTGCACCGATTCACACTGCAAAACAAAGAGACATGTAATAATCACAGTGCATAGCATGTGTCTAGCAGTAAAGGCATTCAACTAGCACTCATCTTCCTAGCATGCCCAAATTCAAAGTCAAAACACCTTTAATAGAGAATGGGAGTTCCCAGAATGTAAATGGGTTGCAACACACACGATTCAACTACTCAAAAATCCAGTTAATGCACAGCTGTACACTCATCTTTCCAATCCCTAATTTGATACCAAAACCACAGACCTCAGTGGAGATTTAAAGTTGAAAAACCCTAAACTCAGCTATGACAGTGCTCCATACATGTGCATGAGGGAAGAAAACCTAAAGACAGCTTAGAATATTTATGGAAAAGGGAAACATAAATAGGTGTGAAAAACTATGAAGATTTATATATGGCAATTATCATTACTACAAAACTAGGAATATTTATGAATCATCTGGACAGTCATCGCACTACATCCGCATACTAAAAACAACTACTCTTTGCTTATGGTGACACATGCTAAAACATCTCGTCTTGTGACTTTGGTTTGCCATATTTTCAGTTTTCCATGGTCTCTATGAGATGATTTAGGCATTTAGAGCAGTGCCTATAAAAATAAAAAAATCATCCTTTCTAAGCATATTTGCAGTTTGAAGTTTGATAGAGTTATTAACAGGCAGCAGAGGAAACACACAAAAAGGTATTCTAGATAAGATCCAAGCTACTAGCATAAAATTATAAGACTCTGTATCGTGGTGCAGAGCCAAAGGTTCATTAAGAAACTTGTGGTTTATAATAGATTACATCACCGGATACACAAATGTACTGAATTGCACATACACGCAAGAAATTTAAGAAATACGTATGCACAAAGAGAAACAGTCTAGTGTAGCAATAACATAACATAAACAACAATAAAGAAGAAACAACGAACATAACAGCAAATCGTTTGACAAGTGCAATACCACAAAAACAGAGCAGAACCAAACTTACATTTTGGAGGACAAAGTAGTCATGCAAGTTTGAACCAAGGGCTCCATATTATTAACTCCAAAATCATACTTCTGAGAGATCTTCTCCAAATGCTCCACAGCAATTCTAGAAGCAGTCTCATAACCCTCAGCAACACGAATAGGGTGAATCCCGCGCTCCAACAGCTTCTGAGACTGCTCTAAAAGAGCACCAGCCAAAACAACAACACCAGTAGTCCCATCACCGATTTCATAATCCTGACTCCTCGAAAGCTCAACCAACAGTTTTGCAATCTGATTGTCCACATCCATTTGCTCCAATATCGTAGCACCATCATTTGCTAATTTTAATTTCACAGATCCATATCCATAATTAGTAAATCACAAACCCTAAACCCTAATAAAAATCAAATCAAAGTGAATTTGAAATTTTTTCTTATAAAGAAAACCCTATATTCAGTGGCGAAATCAACTGAGAGAGAGAGAGAGAAGGGTACTGACTGATGGTGACGTCGCCGTCGGGACTCTGGAGCATCTTATCCATACCTTTGGGACCGAGAGAGGTGCGAAGGATGCGAGAGACGGCCATACCAGAAGCAATGTTGGCTTTTTGAGCATCGAGACCTCTCAATCGAACCTTCTGGTCTTGTTCTTTTATTATTACAAATGGTCTACCGAATTCATCGAACGCTAACGCCATCTCTCTCTCTGTGTTTCAAGCAACAAAAAAATCTACTAAAATCGAAATAAAAAAAAGAAGATTTTTTTTCCAACTTTGGTTTCTAAGGGAGGGAGTGGTAGGCGAGAAGAGTGTAGAAGGAAGGAAGTGATTCAGTGAAATGAAGAGCTAGTAGTAGTTTAGCATATAAGAGAAGTGAGAAGAAGCGCCTCCGAAATTTCAAAGCCCTAACTTGATGGTGCTTTTTTTTTTTTTTTTCCTGGGCTTACAAGGCCTTGGCCCGATATATTTATCAAGTGTGCCCGGCCTTTACTCTTAAGGGCCCAATAAATCCCCCATTGTGTTTATATATTAACTAAGGGCCCAATAAATCCCCTTTAAAATTCAAATTTTTTTTTTGCTAAAAAATATATATATTTATATTTTCAGATCGTTTTGATGTTCTAATCTCAAAAATAATTTTTCAAAAATAAAAAAATATCATTTTGAAATATTTCTAAGCGAAAAACACTTTAAACCACAACCGTTACCATAATCTCAAACAGGCCTAATAAATGGCATGCGGTCCGATTCATAAACAATATAAATCGTTATGATAATAACAGTTGGAAGTTAGATTTGTGAACATCATGCCAAACCCTAAGCAACCTAATAATAATAAAAATAAAAACAATAACAATAATAATAATAGTTTTAAATTTTAGCCTTCAAATCAAATTTATGGGTTTTTTTTAATAATAATAATTTTTTTTCGAATTTATTAATGATTATATTAATAATATTAACAATAATAAAAATAATAATGATAAAAAAAAACAACAACAACAATAATAGACTAGGCTCAAACATCTTCAGTTTGGCAACCACACCAAACTCTAGGCGCATAGAGCACATGGGTCTGACAAGCTTGCAAGCCTCAAGGCTCGCGGGTGCAAACCCAAGTTTACTTTGGTTGGATCTTGCAAGCTTAGCAGACCACCTTGGTTAAGTCTTGCAAGCTTGGCAGAACCACTGTGGCTGGATCAAGCAAGCATGTTAGACCCACCTTGGTCGTGTCTGAAAAGCTTACCAGACACATGTTACTTGGGTTTGACAACTTCACGTGTTTAAAATTAACATGTTTTTTTTTTTAAAAAAAAAACATGACTACCTTATTCAATCTTAGACACAAAATCCAGCTCCAATCTCTTGAATCGAGCAAAATCCAAAAGAAAAAATTAAAATACCCAGCGTAATCACATAGCACTTATACCTGCCCAGAACGAAGAGAAACAACTGTCATCCCATGCAAAAACAACCAAAATATTATCAAACTGCACCAAATCAACACTCTCTCAAGAACAACCACGCAACCGGGTACATCGTAGGTAAGGCTTGTATCTAACTATTAGCCCCTCCACATTGAACAAATCAGGAGAATGACAATACACAAAACACCCACTGACAACAAACAATCCATAGCATGCCACCCACACCACGGAAAAATAGCAAAAAAACAAACTGCTCACAACTTATCACGAGAATCAACTAATTCCTCCCTAATAAACATTGCTTAAATCCACAGTGAAAACACTCACAATCTATAGTATATGGCTGAGCTTTTTTAGTTTATGTTATAACTTCATTTCGCAATTAAGTTTTGATGTTTAAGTATTGTTTGGCGCAGCGGTGCAACTACTGTTTAAATAAATTTTGAATATTTTTAAAATTAAAATTTTTTATATCTTTTTATATTTTTAGTATGCTGATATTAAAAATAAAATTTAAAAAATAAAAAAAAATTAATATATTTTCAAATAAAAAATATTTTGCAAAATTATCTCTACCACTGTCTCAAATACACTCTTAATAAAAAAGATTCACTTTTTTAAATAGAATAAGTTATTTAAAGTATACATCTGGATTTGATAATTACTCGCATTTATATTGTAATCACATTACCTTTCATTCACAATTTGAATTCTGTTAAATAATTAAAATATTTTATTATTAAGAGTTTGTTTAACTCCTAAAACCTATTGTGTTGTGTTGTAAAATTAAACACGACAAATTATATGATAGTAAATTACTGTACTATATTTTTTGTAAAAGTATTTAAATTAAAATTACTATTAAGTACATGACTTAAATTAAACATTTTTTTTTTAATAATCATTTTAAAAAAGAAATGAATTCTTTCTCTGAAGAATACACAACTATCATAAAATAATATAAAAAATAATCAAGACATTACATAATTATTATTTTTTTCTGTAAATAGAACTACTAAGTAATTTAATTAAGATCCATACAAGTTAAGATATAACGCACTTAAGAAATAATTGAGATTACTTAATTTTAAAATTTTTAACTATATAATTAAATACTAGTTAATTACTATATACAAAACAAAAAGAATTGTAGGTGGTTAATTTTAAAATACTCAAGGTTATTTTTTTTATTTCAAATAAAATAAAAAGTTTTCTATCTTAAAAAAGAACGTCACTTCCCATGTTTTTTAAAGTGAAAAGTAATATATCCTTAAATTAATTTTATAAAAATCACCTGCTACCTTTTAAAATTAAGCATCAAATTATATATATATATATATATAATTTGCTTCAAAACAATGCAATAGAATCTAGAAAAACAGAGGTTCAAACAGGTTCTAATAAACTAAAGTTTTTTATTCATACCTTCGAAGAAAATTAAAGGACATAAAATTGCCATCTACAAACCAACTATTTAGCAACCTAGTAATTAATTAATTAATTTTTTTTTTAATGTATGATTTCGTGCAGAATCAGATAGAAAAAGCATGTTTGATGCATCATATTCTTAAAAAAAAAAAACAAAGAAAGAAAGAAAAGGCAACATGCTTTACAAACTGATCGACGGATATGATCATTTGACTCGATGGAACGCAGTTTTCCCTGCAAAATGCAAGATCAGAACATCCATGTCAAACTCTGCAAGACAACTATGGAATCACTAAAATTAGATGAGTAGCCTAATCAACAAATTTTCCCTACTAATTCTCTAATTATTGGGAAAATCTTAGGTGTTTATTCAACTTAAACAGCCAATAACTCCCGAGGCTACGTGTGGTTTTCCTCACTCCCCGCAGCAATCTTACCGAATTACAGGTTTATTAACAATTAGTGATTAGCATCCACACAGCTCTGTCTCCATAACCAAACGACTGTATATATATATACACACAAAGCACCTTCTATGCCAATCCCTCCTCCATCATTGCAGTGTTTCTCTATCCCCCGTAGCTAGCTAGAGAACATCTGCATTCTCATTCAATCGAGTCATCCCACAAGAAGATTGAAACAAAATGGCAAGCAAAGTGATTGTTCTTGCTCTTGTCTTTGTTGCCATTGTTGGGTTGGCATCAGCAGCAGGACCTGCTCCTTCCACAACTGCCCTGCCAGCAGAAGCACCTTTGAGCGATGATTTTATCGGTACTGATGATGCTGCTGCAGCTGGTGCACCCTCTGGTGGTGATGCCGTTGTTCCAGGACCAATGGGAAGTGTTGAAGCAGCTGGGGGACCTTCTGGATCACCCAAAAGTGATTCTGCTGCCCTCAAGTTCTCTGCCATTACAGGAGTTGCCGCTGTTGCTGGCTACCTCTTCTTCTAAGCAAAGTTATATTGTGTAGTATACGTAAAAGATTTATGTATCTCAACTTTCAGTGCAAGAGGGGAGGGTTTCTTGCCATCGATGTCTATCTATTTATATTGTAACCACCAATATTGCACCAGATCATGAGCTTGGTGTATCAATCTCCACCAAAAAAAAAAAATTGATTAGTGGAATCATATTCTTCCTTGATGTATTAAACACGCATTGATGCAGATTCTTCATTTTTCTTTTCAAACTCGATGCAAGGGACCCTTGCTGGTAATTAGTTAGCTCTGGGTTGGTGGACAACCTCTGCGCATACACCTGCGAATCTAAGCCATTATAGTACTGGTTGAAGAAAAATTGGACCTAATCAATCATTTACACCTTCCTAACTCCATTTTCCGCCCATGGCATTGGAAACAACAAAATTGTTTTTCGGTTACTCTTACGAGAACTGAGAATGGAACGAACAAGCTTAGGTACATTTCACTGCAATTTCAGGATGTTGCAGACCCCCAGTTCACAGACAATTACATTGAACATGAAGGAATTCTCCACTGAGGGTAGTGGGTTTTCGATTTCCCACCTTCTGCCATTTTCCTACCTAGTATATGAAACAGGAGCCAAACTAGGCCAAGTTAGGCTCTTACCATCACAGAAAATATGATTAGGAGAATGACGGCTTTCCCTTGGTAGATTATGATGCGACTCTCTTAGCTTACAAGCTGAGGATGCCTCTTAAGTCTTACCGTTCAGGCCTCGAATCATTTAAAGGAAAAAAAAAAGGCTCTAGAAAGTGATTTGATCAAAACCGACCTGATCAATCATGTAATCTAAGCTCACACTGAAGCATATGATAATGGTCCAACAAATATATTTTAGATATATCAAAATAATATTTTTAAAAAAATTATTTGACATTAATATATATTATATTAATTTAAAAACATAAAAATTTATTTTTAAAAAATTTTCATGACAGCGCCTTAACATGTGACTACTCCTTGGCTGGACCGAAAGAGAATTTCATACCTAATTTTAAGCGAGGATCTACGATCATTATTGCAAACCCCGGAAAGGACCAGGCATTGGTTACAAGATGTTCATCAGGTCAGAACCTAACTGCAAGTAACTAAGGCAAGAAAAGACCAGGCATCGGCTTCAAGGTGATAGAAGGATCAGATGGCTGGGTACCATCTAGCTAATGGAAGGATATTTTAAGAGAACACGATGTACAATATTTCTAAATTGTGATAACAATAAATCTGGAACAAACCAAACATGGAAAAAAGAAAGAAAAGGTGTTAGCCTTGGCTAAAACGCAAAAGGAAAAGCACAGATGCATCCAGGCACACGAGGAAAATAGATTAAATTTTCAGA
>Ga0307514_10006660_pt1 | contig 10013 bp, 8 predicted proteins | sample 16_EM_MG_FD_203088 | JGI IMG/M metagenome (GOLD analysis project Ga0307514, IMG submission 203088) | Populus trichocarpa ectomycorrhiza microbial communities from riparian zone in the Pacific Northwest, United States - 16_EM | ecosystem: Host-associated > Plants > Roots > Unclassified | place...
AAAATACCACTTACTTTAAAACAAAATGAAAAAAAATATTTAATATTATTTTAACCCCAATCCTCATTTTTATTAGAATCTCAAGGTTAATAAAATCTTTTAACCATTCTTTATTTTAATAATAGAGGATTTTCTCTTTAACTATAAATTTTAAATAAAGATAAATTTAATTTATTTTATAAAACATAAGAGCTAATAGTTTGTAAATTAAACTAAAATTTTTTATTTTTAAAAAAAAATTAAAAATGAAACAATCAAATATATAATATAAAAATAAAAGTCTTACTAAAATTAGAAAAAGACTAACTAAATTAGAACAAAACTCTTTTGTTTTAACCCCAAATTTAAAGGATTGGAAATTATCATAGGTTTAAGCTTAGGTGATTTAAATATTAGAAAACAAGCAGTCAATGCGCAATTCAGATTCGAGCAAGGAGCAATTAATAAAGATTATTTATTGCATCTTTATGATTTATTCAAAGATTATTGTTCTAGTGATCCAAAAATACGAGGGCATTCACTTAAACCAACCAATAAAGTATATTCTAGTATAAGATTCGAATCATATTCTTCTCCCTCTGCCTTGTTTTAACGAATATCATGAATTATTTTATCAGAATGGAAAAAAAATAATTCCAAAAAATCTAGATAAATTATTAACTGCACGAGGCCTAGCTTATTGAGCGATGGATGATGGTAATAAAAGAATGGCCCAATCGGGTCATTCTTTGATTTAAATACTCAATCATTTTCTAAGGATGATAATTTATTTTTAATTAAAATACTAAGATATAAATTTGATTTGAATTGTACTATTCATAAACAAGGACAAAATGATTTCATTTATAGAATTTATATAAGAGCAGACTCAATTAATAAATTTAAAACTCTAGTAAGACCTTACTTTCATGAAAGTATGTTATATAAATTAGATTAATTAAAACATTAATACAAGGACAATACTGGGAAGAATAAATAAGAATAGAATAAAAAATAAATAAAGGAAAGATAAATACAGTCATACCCGAGTATAGAGTAAAAATAAATTAAATAAATAAATAAATTATAATTACTACTTAATATAACACTGTTAAAATTATTTATTAAAAATTTTAACTAACATAAATTTGTTAAAAATAAGATAAATATTATTAACCTCTTAATGTGACATTGTATTAATTTATTGTTTCTTATAGTTTTAATCCCTTTGAACTCTTAGTGTTTATTTAAAGCACATTATGTTGATTATTGTTATAATAGTAGTTAATTTACTAAAAGAAGTATTAATTTCTTTACTATAAGTGACAATAATTATTTTAATATTGAATAATAAATAAATAAATATTTATAAATTATAAATTAGATTAATTAAAATTTAATTAATTATAAAAAAATTCTTTTTTAACCTAATAGTTTAATACAGTTTTATTTAATCTTTAAAATTAAAAATAAATAGAAAGAGAAGTCCGGATTATATCTTAATTTAAAAGTAAAAATAAAAACATTTTAATCTTCTTAATCTTCTTAATTTTCTTAATCTTCTTAATTTAATCAATCTTTCTTTTCCTTTTAGTTTAATCAATCTTTTTTTAAATTTTAAGGAAGAATAAATAAGGAAGAACTGATCTTTATCTTTATCTTTATCCTTATCTTTATCTTTATCTTTATCCTTATTTTTATCTTTATCTTTAGGATGAACCAGAAGAAGATTACGTTTCATTGATTTTAAAATAATAATTTTTAAATATAAAATAAATTATAAATATTTAATTTATTTGCAATTTAAAATTAAAAACAAAACAAAATAATTGTGGCCAGCATCATTTTAATTCAATTAATTAAAAGAAGACAAATAATTCATATTAAATTTATAAATTTAAATTTTTTTATTCGCTATTATCAAATTATTGCATAATATGCAAAACTTTTATTAAAGTAAGAAAAAAATTTAAAAAATTTTCTTTGGTGGGAAAAATATCTTAAAATATTTTTAAACCTAAAAAAATTAAAAAAATAAAGCATATAAACATATTTTTGCATTTATTAAAGTATATAAACATATCTTGCATTTATCATCTTTTTGTTTCAACCAAAGCTCATGATTTAAAGGTAGAATAATTTCTTGATAAGGAATCTGTAGAAGTTCGAATCTTCTTGAGCTTATATATTACAATCACAATAATAAACATTAACAAAAATAAATAAAAATAAATAAGGTTTATCTCTTTAAGTTATACTAAATAATTCTAATCCTAAATAAATATAACATTTCTTTATCATCTTTCATCTATCATCTTTCATCTTTCATCTATCATCTATCATCTTTCATCTTTTTTTTTTAATTTCTCATCTTTTTTAATTTATATTATTATTTCTTTATTTTTTTTTAAAATTTTATTTTATTAGTTTATCAATCTTTTTTAAATTTTAATTTTAAATTTAAAAGTTTGTTTTAATGAAACAAAATGCATGCTTCTCTGAATAATGAATAATGAATAATGAATAATGAATAATGAATAATGAATAATGAATAATGAATAATGAATAATGAATAATGAATAATGAATAATGAATAATGAATAATTATTTTGCCTAGAATTTTAAATATTTTTCTCGTTCTCGTTCTCATTCTTCTTTATCCTTTGTTCTTTGTCCTTTATCCTTTTAGGAAGAGGTAGAGGAAGATAAACAAACAAAAAAGATTGTTTGGTTTCCGCATTATTCTAAAAAAAAAACACTATTTATTTTCTTTTATTTTCTATTATTTTCTTTTATTTTAAAATAATTAAAAAAATATTATACCTAAACATATCCTTATTAAAATTTAACAATAAAATTTATTTTCAATCTAAACATTTTTTAAATTAATCTTTTTCTACCTCTACTTCTACCTCTTTTTTTTAAATTAAGAATAAGAACAATAAAAATTTAATAAAATTTTAATCTCCAATCCTCATTTTTATTTTCAGTATTGAAATTATTAAAAAATATTTAGATTTTTAAACTTTAATATAATAATAGAGGGTTTACTCTTTAACAATAAATAAAAAAAATAGAAAGCTTTAATATATATTAAATAAAAAAAAATAAATTAAAAGTTTTGTCTTATTTTGTTTTTTATTAAAAAAAGAGCCTATAGGTTTTAATATAACCTAAATTTATAAAAACTTTTTGTAAGCTATGCCTCAACTATTACCTTTTTATTTTTTAAATCAACTATCATTTTCTATTTTTACTTTAATTGTATTAATTTTTATTTTCTCTAAATTTATTTTACCTTTATTTACTTTTCAACAAGTTGTACGTATGTACATAACTAAATTAAGTAAAATATCTTAATTTATATCCACTTTGTTTTATTAAAAAAATTAACTTAAATTTAACTTTTATTTAAGTTATTTTGAAGTTTTATTTTTTTATTTAATATTGATTTAAATCATTTGTGCTATAGCACTAAACTAAAAATAAAATACACTACGCAAATAATTGTTACCAAGTATAATTTTCTTGTTTTATACAATATTTTTATTAGTTTAATTTATTAAAAAAAGATTGAGAATAAAAAATCTAAAGTATACTTATACTTTAACTTCCTTAATCAATTTTCTATAATTTAAATAATAAAGTATAAAAATAAATAAATAATTTTTTTGGATTTTAAATAGACTAAAACTTTTTTGAAGGCAACAATCTTTTTCTTTTTTGTTTAAATTAATAAAGTTTTATATACTATTTTTATATATTTTAATTACAATATTATTTTATAATAGAAATTTAATTGGCCTTTAAGGTATTATAAAATAAAAAGTATATATTTTTATTATTATGTTCATTAATTCTCCTTTAGATCAATTTGAAGTTGTAAGTCTTTTAGGATTTTCTTCAGCTTTAATTGGAAATTTTCATATTTCATTAACTAATTTTGGTTTATATTCTCTAATAATTTTATTTATTGTTATAGGTTTACATTATTTAAGTAATAATGAAAATTCACTTATACCTTCAAAATGATCTATTTTTTTTGAAAGTATATATGTTACTGTTTTATCAATGGTAAAGAGCCAAATAGGTTCTAACCATGAAATATTTTTACCTTTAATATATTCATTATTCTTTTTTATTTTAATTTCTAATTTAGTGGGAAATATTGTATATAATTTTGCCATCACTACATCTGCAATTCTTACATTAGGTTTAAGTGTTATTATTTTTTTAGGTTTCACAATATTGGCTGTATCTATTCATAAATTTAATTTTTTTGGTACTTTTGTTCCAGAAGGTTGCCCTTTACCTCTAGTTCCTTTATTAGTTTTAATTGAATTAGCATCATATTGTTCAAGAGCAATATCTCTAGGAGTTCGATTATTTAGTAATATTACAGCAGGTCATGCCTTATTGGCTATATTATCTAATTTCTTATTTAAAATGTTTACAAGCAGTGTAATAGTATTCTTTTTAACACTTATTCCTTTTGGTTTATTCTTAGGTATTATTTTGTTGGAACTAGGTGTTTCAGTGATCCAGGCATATGTATTTTGTCTGCTAGTATGTTCATACATCAAAGGTGCTATCTACTTACATTAAGTTCTTTAGTAATATCTAATTTAAATAAAGACTTACATGTTTTAAGAAATTTAATAAAGTACACAATACTAGACCAATAAAAAAACTAAATTAACTTAAAAAAAAATGTATTTGTATGCAGCAAAACCTAAATTAGTTATTTAAATAATTCTTATTTGTTATTTAGAATTTAACATTATTTTCTAATTTAAATTAAAATTAAATTCTAAATCTAACTTACTTTAATTTTATTCTTAAACCTTATTTGCCACTTTCTTTAATCTAATCCCCTTTTTTTATAGAGTTTTAATAATCATTAGCATCAAAACTTTTATTAAATTTTTAAATTTTATTTTAGTATACATTAAATTTTACTTTTACTTTTACTATACTTATATTTTGCATTTGTTTAAAATTTAGGGTTTTCAGCTTATGTTTTTCGGATTATCTATTATGTTTTTCTTACTTTATGAGTCTGTTTTATTTTATTTTTTTGCTTATTTTTTTTTAATTTGCTTTTGTTTTGCTTTAATTAAACTTAAAATTAAACTTAAAAAAATAAAATTTATAAAGTATAAGTATACTCTTTTCTTACTTTAAGAGATTTTAAATAAATGATCATCTTTTTGATCCTTTTAAGTATATTGTGTAAGTCTTTACCTTGGTTTAAAAACAATTTATCAAATTTAAGTTTTATTAGACTGAGTTGTTTAAGTATTTTTTTTAGTATTTTATTAATAGGTAACATGGTAAATATAAAAAATATTGGAGCAGGAATAAGTATTTATAATGGTTTTGTAAATATTTCTTTTTATAATCAAATAATAGAAATGTTTATATACTTTATAGGTTCTTTAATTTTAATTTCCTTACTTCCAAATAAAATAAAATGAAATGATAATGCAAGACCTGAAACTATTGGTTCTTTAGGTATACAGGCTGGTTGATTATTTAACTACCCTTTAATTATTTTATTTAATTTATTAGGTGCTTCTTGTTTAATAACTTCTTCTGATTTATTATTTTTATATATTTCTATTGAATTACAATCTTTTTCTCTTTATATACTTTCAAGTTTAAATAAAAACTCTATTCCAGCTACTGGAGCAGGTTTAAAATATTTTTTAATTGGTGGATTAGCTTCTTGTTTTATTTTATTAGGTATAGGTTTAATTTATAGTTCAACAGGACTTACTCAATTTGAGTCTTTAACAATGTTAGCCTTTCCTAATTATAATTCTTTCAATTTAAATTTAATATTTAGTCAATCAAATTTTAATTTATGATTAGAAAGTGGTATAATATTTATTGTAACAGGTTTATTAATTAAGTTAGGTTCTGCACCTTTCCACCAATGAGCTCCTGATGTATATGATAAAGTGCCTACAAAAGTAACTATTTGATTAGTTTTAATTCCTAAATTATCTATTTTTATATTATTATTTGAATTATTTAATATTTTTTTAATATCAGGTAGATCATTTTCTGAAAATTATTTCTTTCTACAAGAATCTTTATTTACATTTTATTCTTATTTATTTGGAAGTCAACAGTGGTTACCAGAAAAAGGAACAACTATAATAGATAGTGTTAATATTTTTACTCCAGATTCAATATCAATTACAAATGATATATTGAAATTTACTTCTTCTGAAAATTTTTATTTACCACAAAATCTTTTAATTTTAAGTTCTTTAATTTCTTTGATTATAGGTTCTTTATTAGGACTGTCACAAGTTAAAATAAAACGGCTACTAGCTTTTAGTGCTATTTCTCACATAGGGTTTTTACTATTATCTTTATCTATAAATACTGAAATTTCAATAGAATCTTTCTTCTTCTATTTAATTCAATATACATTAACAAATCTTAATATTTTTTTAATATTATTGGCTTTTGGTGTTATATTAGATCCTTTATCTTATTTAAAAGGTTCATTAACAAATATTATTAAATTAGATAAAAATAATACTATTAATAATAATAAACAAAATAATAATAAGGAAGCAAACATTACACTTTCTTATTCTGAATTAGATTTAGATAAAAATAGTAGTGAAAGGTTAGCGAAAGATATTAATTTTATTTCTGAATTAAAAGGTGTATTTAATATAAATCCTATTTTAAGTTTATCATTAGCTTTAAGTCTTTTCTCTCTTGGAGGTGTTCCTCCTCTGCTAGGTTTCTTTGCAAAACAACAGGTTCTTTATGCCTCAATCTCATCTGAATTTATATTCTTGTCTTTTGTAGCTATTATAATGAGTGTTATAAGTGCTTACTACTATCTTAAAGTAATAAAAGTTTCACATTTTGATAATGTATCTGATGTAAAATTTAAAGACTCCTTAACCTTTTTAATTAATCATGCTATTATAAAAGATCTAAACAATTTAGAATTAAATAAAGAAAATAAAGAAAATAAAGAAAATAAAGAAAATAAAGAAAATAAAGAAAATAAAGAAAATTATTTGAGTATAGGTTCGAACCTAGATACAGAAATTCTTTCTAATGGAATTACTTTTTTAATTTCATTATTAACCTTAATTATAACTCTATTTATAATTAAACCTAATTTATTATTAAATAGCACTCACATTTTAGCTCTAAATATTTTTTATACTTAATATTTAACCAAAATGATTTATCCTGTAATAAATCCAACAATAATAACACTCTTTATATTTTTACCAGTTTTAATATTAATTTTATTAGGTTTAAACTTGTTATTAGCTCCTTTTAATCCTGATCCTGAAAAAACTACAAGTTTCGAGTGCGGGTTTTCTCCTATTTATGGTCAAATTAGAAACCCCTTTTATATCCAATTTTATTTGGTTGCCATTTTATTTTTAGTTTTCGATCTTGAAATCTTTTTTCTTGTTCCTTTAACAGTTTCATTAAATAAAATTTCTTTATATGGATTTTCAATTTTCTTAATATTTTTTATAATTTTAACTATAGGTTTCGTTTATGAATTAGGAAATAAGGTTATGAATTTTGGTAAAAATCTTTAAAAATTATATCAAAATGACAATAACCAATTTTTTTTTATTTCAAACATTTTATTAAACTTTTCTAGTATAATTTACTATTTTAAAGAGTGTATTTATAATTTATTTACACACCAAGAAAATAAAGAAAACCAAGAAAATAAAGAAAACCAAGAAAATAAAGAAAATAAATTAAAACTCAAGTCAATAACTTCAATAAAAGACTGTAATGGTTTCAATTATAAATATTTTATTTAATTATTTAGAGGGTTAACCGACGCTGATGATAAATTATCTAGTTCTAAATATAAACATTCAGTTCTTCTAAATCTAGTTCTAGTTCTGGATCTAGTACAATAAAAATATCTAAAAGTTTTTAAAATATAAGAAATTTAAAAGTTAAAAATATTAAAATATTAATTGCAATTTAAATTGTAATACACAAATTATATAAAAGTTGGTGCGTAAATTTGACTCTAAAGCATATAAAAGTTTATTGAAAAATAAATTAACAGTTTATTTTCCTAGTTTAAATTTTAATTACAAATTTAAAATTTCTAAAATTTCATAAATAAAAGAGGATAAAATTTTATTCTTTTTAAATTTTATTTTATATCTTTAAATATAAATTTAAATCAAATATTCAAATTTACCCTTTTAACATTAGTTTTTATATAATTTTCTTACTATAAGTAAATTAGAGGGATTTTAGAATTAAATTTAATATTAAATTCCAGAAAATTTACAAAATTAATAGCAATAGTTTTTATCTCTATTCAAGGTTTTAATAATTAAATCAATCTTTTTTTTTTAACAACAAAAATGAATTATTAAATTTTTATTTCATTTAAAATAATTTTTTGGCTTTAATAATAAAAACAATTGTTTTGGTTTATTATCTGTTTTTAGTTTTATCAATCTTTAATTCTTTTTTTTTATTTGGATTATAATAGAAGAGGTAGAGAACGAAAGCCTCAGCCTCACCCTCAGCCTTTCATATTTACAATCTTTTTATTTATAGGTTTTTTATTCTCAATCTCATTCTCAATCTCTATCTCAATCTCTATCTCATTCTCTATCTCAATCTTTTTATTTGATCATTTGAAAATAGCTTAGATAATTATGTTTTAATTTTTGGAAGTATTTCATCTTTTTTAATTACTAATTTTATTTTGAACGGATTTAAATATTAAAAAATAAAATGAATTAAAATATTACAAAAATTTATAATTTTTTTAATAGGTTTTATATTTGCTTGTCTGATTGTTTTAGGATTTTAGGGTTTAATTTTTATTTATTTGTTTATGATTATTATAAAACAAAATTTTTATATATTTTGGGTGAGGATGATAATAATTCTAATCCAAACCTAAAAAAAATAAAAGTAAAGGTATAAGTTTTACATGAGAGACTGATACTTTGACTGTAAACATTCTAGTGTTGTAAATATACCTGACGAATATGTAAAGGATCAAATAGATAAAATAACTAAAAATTTAAATTCAAATGAAAAAATAAAAGATGCTGTTAAAGAAAGTGTAGATAAAATTAGTGAAGGGATACTCAGATTTGGAACTGAAGCTGCAAAACTTTAAGTAGAGCCTCTGTGGCTGGTGTTGTGGGAACAAAAGCTTTTCAAACTGTTTTTAACGCTGCTCCAGGGCCATATGGTGTAAAAGCTAGTGCAGCTATTTTAACTTCTGCAGCAGCTGCTGCTACAACATATGGTGCTGTTGATGTTGTAACTAAAATTAAAGATGATACAAATTTAGCAAAAGGCTTAACTGAAGCGATTAAAAATTCTCCTCATTAAGATCCGAATAGTACTCCAAGCCCCGATTCTTTTCTTCTTTATAAAAGTGTTTTAGAGCAAAATTAAATAAATTAAATAAATTAAATAAATTAAATAAATTAAAATTTAACGGATAATACTATTTATATTAGTGGTTTTAGTGGTATTAGTGGTATCAGTGGAAGTTGTCCATTATAAAGTATTTAATTTATATTTTTATATTTATTATATTAGTTTTATTACTAATTATTTATAGAACATTAAATTTTATTTATATCAATAGTAAAATTTATATTATTGGATTTTTAAAATTTGATACAGTAGATAAATTTAAAATACAAAAAGGATAAAAAAAATTATTAAAAAAGATGATAATAACATTTTAGATAAAACAATTGTTTTAATTTACTTACTTAGCCAAGAGCCTGAAGAAAATAAAAATTGGTTACAAAAGGAGCGAATGAAAGATTGTGTGGTAAATAAAAAGACGATAAAATTATTAAATTAAATACTAATTGTAATAAATTTTTATATATTTTATTAACTATTAACTTTTTAATAATAATTTTTTGTTTAGTTTTTTATCTCAATCTTTTGTTTATTTTTTTTAACAATCTTTATAGAGTTATAGTGTTATAGAGTTATAGAGTTATAGAGTTATAGTGTTATAG
>Ga0307514_10006662_pt1 | contig 10012 bp, 10 predicted proteins | sample 16_EM_MG_FD_203088 | JGI IMG/M metagenome (GOLD analysis project Ga0307514, IMG submission 203088) | Populus trichocarpa ectomycorrhiza microbial communities from riparian zone in the Pacific Northwest, United States - 16_EM | ecosystem: Host-associated > Plants > Roots > Unclassified | place...
TGAACGACGTAGCCTTGAAGTTGAAGGTACCACTAGGCTTAAAACTTGGTGCGCCAACGTTTAAACTCTTCCCACCAATACTGGTCTCCTTTGGTAGTGGTATGGGGGGGGCTGACTTGAAGGTGCTGGGTGAGAACATGAAGGCTGGTGGGGAATCGTACTTGAATTCGGCGGCACGGGCCTTTGGGATCTCAGGCTGATCCATCACGGCCCAGCCACTACGATTACTTCCGTTTGACAAATGGTGAGTGTGTTGACCAACAGCTGTGATGGAGAACTCCCTCCTCGGGCTGTTCGGTTCGCTGGGGTTGGTTAAGATGTCAGATATGTTGGTTCTAGCGTCCTCACTGAGGCGCTCATCACCCATCCCCAGAGAGCCAAGGACGCCATTATGATGCAGTTCGTCCCCAGCTATGAGCATTGCCATGGCAGAGTGTTGTACTGGATCCGGAGAGTCATAGTCATGTTGTAATTGAGCCTGTATAGAATCTGCGGGGGTGCGGGAGTTGAGGAAGTGACTTGGAGGGAGGAAATGCTGGGAGCTATCTCGGCTATGAAGGTTGTAGTATTGATTAAGTGGCTTCGCGCTTTGTAGGGGCACGGCTGGTTTGCTATTAATACTATCATCACTGCCCATAGCGACCTCCCTTTGCTCATTAGCATCTGTCTCAGGGTCGGTAACGTCGTCATCGGGATTGGATGCCAATTCTGCGCCTATATGAACATCAGTCTCCAAATTCGGCATGTCCGGCTGGTCGGGGAACCGAAGGATATCTCCATCTTGGTTAAGGTAGTTAGGAGGGGCGGGCGAAACAGGATTGGTAACAAATCCACTGTTATTTCCTCCATTCTCGGATTCTTCTTTGTATCCCTCAGGCCCTTCCGCGATATTCTCCTCTTTCTCCACACCTTGCATCTCCCTTTGCAGGCTGATGCTCGGCTCGTTTCGGCGGTGCTTTGGTACTGGCTCCACAATCGTGGGCCCTTGCTGTTCCTCCACAATTTCAGGTTGTGGCTCGGTAACGAACTTGTTCCGTGGTAAGACTGGCTCACTCTCCTCCATAGAGGCTTCCCTAACATGTGCCAGCGGCGACCCTCTACGGACTTGTTGGTGCTGTTGTTGGAGTCGCTCGGCAAACAGTTGTGCACTGTTCTGGAACATATTCTCTGGCATAACGAAGTCAGACACAGTAGGAGATAAGACACTATTATTCTCAAGTACTGGAGCATATGATCCATTCATGCCATTATTATTAAGCATGTGTGGTAAAGCAGGTGATCCACTACGGCCATAGGGGGAATTCCACCCAGGCCCTTGAAATGGTGGTGTCCGCTGAGGTGGGTACATGTTATATGACTCCCATTCATTTTGTCCCGGGGATGGCATGGGTAAGCTGGGTATGATGCCTCCTTGGAAGGAGATTGATTGTCGTGGATTATGGAAACTCCCGAAGTTAGGTGGGGGAATGATAGGTGAAGGTAAGGCAGGCGGGAAGGGGAATCCAGGTTGGGGAGTACCAGCGGGCGAAAAATGGTTGAATTGAGTTCCAGCCATGGTACCAGGCAGTGATGGAGGGGGAAAGGTGTTGGACTGAAAGGATCCGGGCGTTGATGCTCCCTGAAACATAAAGTAGATCAGTTATCCTCCAATAATCAGGAGAGTGATGATAGGCTTCCTACCTGTGGTACCATTGGTGTCTGGCCCCGGCTATTCATGGCGGGTGGTAAAGGCGACTCATATCCAAGAGCCACACCTAAGGCTCTCAGTTTCTCTTCTCTAAGTGCCTCAACATAGGCCTCCCAATCTGTCAAGAGTTAGCTTCATGCACGCCCACTGCCCTAGCGATGTGCTCAGAAGTTTAAATGCTTTATGGCCCAATTGAACAGAAGAGCGGAGCCAGTTCGCAAAGCGTGTCTCACCTCGTCTATCTGGTATATTGACATAAATTTCACTCTTGTCTACCAGACCAGTCCGCTCCTCCGGGTAGATCTCTCTACTTTGACCATTATCCCCATAAATATCTCTGGCTTCAATATTATAACCCATACTCTCCCATGCTTTTAATCTCTCCAAAACCTGCTCTTTCGTCAAAGGAGCAGGTCTGCCTGTAGTGGAATCTACTCCATCATCATCTCGTACGTCTAAAGGTATGCTTATAACGACATTCTTCCCATTCCATCTTACTGAAGCCCTCGAATTAGTTCTTGTCGGTGGTTTTGGTTGTGCCAAGTACGATGATGCGGCGGTTGGTGTGATAGTGCCGTTATATGATACTGTCGACGCAGGCCTATTTATTATATCCTCTCCGGCCCTCACAGAATTCCTACTTATCGATGGCACCGGAGGTGGCTCGGTGCTCACTGTTCCCGCCATTGACTGTGGTGCTGTTTTATAAAAAAGATATCCCCCGTCAATATCAGATGATTCTTCAGTCGCACTAAGGTCGTCAGTCTCTGGCGGAACTGGTGTTGAGTCTCTAAGAATAGTTGAAATATCCGCCTGAGTGATTGTTTTCGCGTTACTGTGGTTCCTCCTCCTATGTCCCTTCTTCAAAGTATCCAAGTTTTCGTCGTCACCCTCGAGATCTTCTTGATCGTCTTCCGGACTACTGTACCAGCTGGCGTTTGTAGCTGGACGCTGATACCGTCGAATCCACTCCTCCGTATACCGCCTTTGTAGAAATTGAGTCTCCCCAGAAGGCCCCCCCCTCCTCCGGCTTGATTCGAGTAACGCAGATAAAACCCCGATTCCACTAGAAGGGGACTGGGGTTGGGAAGTTTTCGCTTGGTTGAAATTAGCAGGGGCCACGGCCGATGCCGATACTGGGTTGTTTATTTCCCCGCCAAATGCTTCGCTATCTCCACCGAAGCTTTTTAGGCTAGCTGTATAATATAAAGAACTTTCAGGTCGCGGAAAAATACCCTTGGGAAATTGCACTTGCGAAGGAGCAACACTTGATGATGAGCGGGTGTATGAACGTGCGGCGACCCTCTCAAAAACGTCGGCGGCGAGTGACTTGGGAGACGCGACAAGCTCCGGGTGGGGGGATGAGGGGAACGGAGGAGAGGTCGGACCCTGATGGTGACTAGAACGAGAGGAAGACGGCCGTGGTGAGGAAAACACGTTGAAGATCTGAGAAAACAAACCGGTTTAGAGAAAATAAGACGAAGCTTGAGCTCAGTGATCTGTTCCTTCGGGAAAGGGGGCCTGTATGGAGGGGAAGATTCGGAGTAGTTTTAGACTAGGCAGTTTTCTGAGATTAGCTGTGGTTGAAGCCTTGCCTTCCCCAGTCTGATTTTGGTTGCAATCCGAAGGCGAGAGCTGTTAGTGTCTCCCAAACGGTATATAGGACATTAGTTATATATCGATGAGACTGGAAGCTGGTAAGTAGAGTCGATAGGGTGGATGTAAGTAATAGCTTCAGCTGACTGGTAAGGGGGAGGTGCTGGATATGAAAAAAAAAAAAAAAAAAAAAGACAATATCGACAGCGATGGGTAGTCAAAATAGAGTATATGCCTGAATAAACTGCATGCGTGAATCCTTGAATAAGTTCCACCGTTACTAGAATCCCAAGGCAAATCAGACTAGGTAGTTTCCCGGTTGGAAATGCACATTCGAAGGCTGGAGGAAGCGCCCTGTACGTCTGTCCTGGATAGCTGCTGAGCTGTGGGCTGGCAATGGCGTCGATGGAATGACGGATGAATGGATGGAGCAGAGTATGGACGGAGATGCTTGCACCTGGTAGCCGCATTACGATAACTGGGCGATGTGGCTACGCTCTAGTGCTGGCCGCAGCTCCCTTGTGCCTCTGAATTTTATTACTGCTACGACTGGGCGATGTGGCTACCCTCTAACAGCTCCTCTGAACCTCCGCTAGGGGAGAAAAAGGAAAGAAAAAAGGATTACCATCGAAATTTCCTATTCGTCTTCTGTATGGAGGTGGGGAAGCAGACCTGCAAGGCTTAGATGGGATCCAGATGCTCACTGGACTCCAATCCAATGGTTGGCACAACACCCTCCAAAGCTCCAATTCGACACCGCATAGAAAGAACACCCCTCTCAGAGCAAATAGTTCAAGCCAGAAATAATTGGGGTGCGGTTGACGTACAGATAAAGTAATTCGGCTAGGTAACCAATAGGTAGGTAGACTTAAGCTTATCCCATAACCCCCGCTGCACAAAGGGTCCCATAGCCAAGGGTCCACCCCGAGCAGCTGGTTGGCAATGGCACCTATCCCCATCCCCAGGTACGAGAGTATAATCCCCATAGTCTGGCCATCGAAGTATAGAGCAACTAGAAACTAGTGATACCTACTGGAATGGGGCTGCTGATACAGCTGCAGGTTGGCTTGGTGCTTACAGTGCTACATACATAGGTAGGTGCTTACAGCTGGCTCGTCGAAGGAACCAGACTTTCGGTTTTCTTTTCCGGAACATTGTGGTGTACATACAGTGGATGGTGCTGGGTTCAGGGTAATTTTTAAAGTTGCTGATGCTTAGGTACTCCATACATAACATGGAATCTTGGCACTCACAACTCAAAAATATTCCCAGGTGTAATCGGCTGAGCCTCCACGGCTATCCCCTTCCCCCCCCATTGCGCACCATGTCCGCCCCACTCCAGCGCCTCAGCCGCTCCAAACTCCCCACCCACCCCTCCTCCTCCGCCAACCCTGAGCAGCGCTTCTGGCACTCCTTCAAATCCCCTCTCCTAATCGACGACTACGCGTCCATCACCTCCATCCACTTCTCCCCCGCCACCCCCCATGACTTCGCGATCACCTCCTCCACCCGTGTGCAGGTCTTCAGCTCAAAAACTCGGAAAGTATCCAAAACAATTTCGAGATTCAAGGAAACAGCTTACTCTGGCACAATCCGGTCGGATGGAAGGTTACTTGTTGCGGGGGATCATAGTGGGTTGGTGCAGGTGTTTGACTTGAATAGTAGGGCGATTTTGAGGACCTGGAATCAACATAAACAGCCAGTGCAGGTTACCAAGTGGAGTCCAAATAGTGTTACGTGTGTGTTAACCGCGAGTGATGATAGTACGGTAAGATTGTGGGATTTGCCTACGGGGGAGGTCACAAGCTGCTTTATTGGGCATAGGGATTATGTTCGACAAGCTGCGTTTCTTCCCGCGGGGTCTGCGATAGGGGGAGGTGTGGGTGGAGGGCTAGTTGTCTCTGGAGGCTACGATGGGACCGTTCGACTCTGGGATCCGAGAGTGCCAATATCATCTGTAGCTACAGATGCAGGCTTCCATTCCCCTGCAGTCATGACCCTCACCCACCCTTCCCCCATCGATGCGCTCCTGCCCATGCCTGGCTCCACAACTATTCTGGCTGCCTCCGGCCCAGTTGTCCACGTCTGGGATATCATCGCCGCCAAACCACTCCTACAACTCGCAAACCACCAGAAAACGGTAACGTCCCTCGCATACACCATTAACAAAGGCCTGACCAACGATACCCCCAATCCCACTACCCCCAGCAGACGAGTCATTACTGGTGGTCTAGATGGGCACGTGAAGGTCTACGACACTACCTCCTGGCAGGTCGTGCATGGTATTAAATACCCCGCGCCGATATTATCCCTTGCAATCTCCCCCGAGGAGAAACATCTCATCGTAGGGATGGTCAGTGGGCTTATTTCCATCCGCACACGCACTTCCGGGAAAGATAAAGAGCGGGAAATGGAGAAAGAGAAGCAGATGCAAGCTTTACTCACTGGAGCGCCGTTGGACGGGGGTAAAAAGAGGAAAACGAAGGCAGAGGAGAGAAGGTTACGCGGGATTAAGTATACTGGAGACGCAGACTCAGTTGTGTTGGAGGAGAAGCAAAAGATGGTACATTTACGTCCGTATGAGAAGGATCTTAGGGCACAGAGGTTCGCGGAAGCGTTGGATAAGGTTCTTATTGGGGTATGTAATCTCCTCGGTTGTTCAAATGGTCATGCTGATATGACCCCAATAGAATGCCCCCGCTCTAACAACTTATACCCTCCTCTCTACTCTCAAGCACCGCTCAGCACTAAAATCTGCCCTTGCAAACCGTGACGAAGCTACCCTCTCCCCAGTGTTAAAATGGCTTACAAAGAATCTCCATCGCCCCGCATATGTAGAGCTAATTGTTTATGTGGCATTGCTCGTACTCGATATGTATGGGCACGCGGTTGGACAGAGCCCAATGATTGATGGGCTGCTGAGGGATATGAGGCAGAAGGTTAACGTTGAGGTCAAGCAGAGTATGACGGCGTTAAGAATTGGAGGGATGGTGGGGATGTTGGTGCAAGGTGCGGGTGGGGAGGGGGTTAGTGCATGATTTTGATCTGTAACAATTATTTTATTGTTGGGCGTTGGGGGGTCTATTTTTTATGTAGAATAAACCAAAATGGGCTTTAACTTCCGTATATACTTAAGAAACTGGGGGTGACCACATTAACTGCATATAATTAGAGGAAATCCTTTATCCTCCAACTGAAGCCCTATCTTTAGGAGGCAGTTATGCACAAGTACACATCGCTAATAAAAACCTATTCAACTCCGAATGCCCAAAGGGTAAAGAAATATCTCCTCCTAGCAAGAAGTCAAAAAATTACTGCCCGCTACTGAAGAAGTTCTTTAGCTTAGCCTTGGTCTTTGCTGCCTTGTCCTGGATTCTCTTCTTCACGGCTTCCAGCTCTTTTACTACCGCAGTATCACCGGGAACAAGGTCATTAGCCGTCTTCAGGTCTTCCAAAGCGGAGTCATCATCTTTCAATCCAATGTGGGCAACTCCTCTCCTGAAGTATGCCTTTGCCTTGTCTGCATCTTTGTTATTCTCTACCTGCAATGCCTTGCTAGCACTCTCCTCAGCGTCACGGAAGTTGCCTTGCTTATTCTGCAGAAGAGCTAAGTTAGAGTATAGGGTAAATTTCAGGACTTGAAGCTGGGCCCATAATTCCTTTGGGTCTGCGTCGCTAGGGGCGGAATATTCGTTGATGTATCGGAGGGCTTTCTGGTATTTCTCAACACCGAGCTCGAGGTCTCCAGCCTTGAATGCCTTGTTACCGAAATCCTTGATTTCCGAGGCAATACGAAGAGTCTCTGCGCCAGAGAGCCCATCTGGTGCCTGATCATCGGGGAAATCTTCGTATTTATCGCCAGTAATGTCATCTTTGGCGGCCGGAGCATCGGTTTCATTTCCAGTGAGTACGCCACAGTCTGGAGAAGATCAGAAAGAGCACATGGAAATTATGTCCCAGGTGAAGATTAGCGTTGACTTACTCTCAATGACAACAGCCTCACGGGGTCTATCGTTGGCATCTGTCTTGGCCATCTCGATTTTCCGGATAACACCCTTTCCAGAAACAACCTCACCAAAGACAACGTGCTTTCCGTCTAAGTGTGGCGTCTCGACAGTGGTAACAAAGAATTGGGAGCCATTTGTACCGGGACCAGCATTTGCCATGGACAAAAGGAAAGGCTTATCGTGCTTTTTGACGAAGTTCTCATCCTCGAAACGCTCACCATATATTGACTCTCCTCCGGAGCCCTCTTATGCCTTAGCGTCTGGTTCATATCGTATCGTAGAAATGAAGAATCAGCCTTACATTGCCATTAGTGAAGTCGCCCCCCTGAATCATAAACCTCTTGATGACTCGGTGGAAAGTAGACCCTAAGCAAGATACAAGTTAACTTCTGCTCAATCTGTTGCAGCAATTGGTACGAACCCTTGTAGTGTAGAGGCTTTCCTGCCTTGCCCACACCCTTCTCTCCAGTGCAGAGAGCCCTGAAGTTCGCACAAGTCTTTGGAGTAACTATTATATGGGACTCGTTAGAGAAGGCTCAGGCGCTATATCCCTTCAAGTGGTGCCTTACTGTCATCATACTACAGCAAGCGGTCAGTAAGCGTCTAGAAAATCTTAGGAGAACAATATACTCACGAGCTCGTATGTAACTCTCTCTGGCTTCTTGCCACCGATGGATATATCGGTGAAGCATCGGGTGCGCTCTGGATTGATCTGATTAGCATAGACACCCCACTACTCCGGATTTGCTAACAGGGGTACTGACGACCTGGAGTAGTTGCCTGTTCAACACTGGGAGCCATTGTTTCACTTAATGAATGGCTGGAAGTTACTGGTCTTGTGTTTAAGATGGGTTTTGGTTGAATCTGCTGATGATGGGGATTTTTGTATGTTGACTGGCGGCCTGGTGCGGATTTTAAGGGTCCCAAAAGCAGTAGCCTAGGTACTTAAGTACCTATCTCAGCCTTAAAGAAGCTTCTACCAGATTCTATAACGACATCGCAACGCCCCGCACACACAACAGGCAGATCTGTGGTAGGCATAGTGGGGAGTCCTTGGAAAAAAAAATACAATCAACTTATACAGGGCTCATGGGCTCATGCAATTTATTAGGTTTGTACCGTTTCAAGAGTGATTTTAGGCCAAATGACTTTCAGACTCAGAATTATATTATCGTGTCACACTTGGCATACTAGACTACAGACTAAGCTACACTCGGAGAGGGGTCATGTTAGCCAGGCTAACTCGCATTGAGCATAGTCTGGTTGCTCCACTTCAGGCAGTGATAAGCTACTTTGCCCGATGTGGTGTCTTCATTTATGACGCCGAGGAGGCCGCAATAATTCACACTGGCAGTACTCCGTATAACAGATAGAATCCTCTAGGTACTCGATGGTAGAGGTACTACTATCACAGTACGAGAATGGTATAATTGGGGCAGTATGGCCTATATGAGAAAGTGGCTACAAACATTATTTAGTACTGACAGGCCTGATAGAAAGCACTGAATGCCATTTGGAAAGGAGCTCTCCCCTCTATGCCCGCAATGGGCATATCATACAAGCTTTCTTCCCGTACCGATGTGGCTAACCCATAGTGAATTTGGGAATAAAGTCTTTGTTTTCATGACCAACCTTCATGCCAAAGACTTTTATCAGGCCAGTGTTGTATTTTTATAAGTCACACTTTCATTGTACCTTCAGTTTGGGAGCTACCCTGCCCTGAGCTTGTGAGATAAAGAATCAGCAGCTGTTGTTAAAACATCTGAGTAGCATGTTGTTAGGTGTGAGAGACACCAACTAGCAGCGGACATATCTGGAGATGTGTAAAGGGTTCAACCTATTTTATTTCCACTGTGATGACTAGGCGATTCAATACTATGTTCAATAATAGGCTGTATAGAATGAATGTTGTAAGCGCCAGAAGATACAGTTCTTACCGATTGGTGGAGCATCCATACATATTGTTATATGATCACTCTCAGGAAGTTGCTGTTGAGGTAAAGGTAATGTACGAAGGTTGGTTATACATATGAAGTAAACTGTTACCCGTAATTACAGATTTGCATTTATGATAGTCGAAACTATTAAGGATTAGGTATCTGATAGTCAGATGTATGGTTTTAATCAAGTGTGCGTATGAACAGGAATAGTTTTTATATGAGCCGACCTGCGACCAACTCAGTTTATCATGTAAACAAACATAGTTACAGATAACTTTAGAATGGTATACCTATTGCCGCAATATTAGGAATATTTCGGTGTCGGCCTCGTTTATCCAGTGAGTCAACCCCGGTCGCTCACTTTCAAATTTTCTGTAGACTCTGCAAGTGAAGAGTTTCTATCTCCATCAACCTTCGTCTCCGTGGCTACTGGGGCTTCACTTTCACTCTTTTCATTTCCCACTGCCTTTTTCTCCTCCCACTTCTTCTTCCTATCGTCTTTTTGTTTCTGGGCAGTGGCATTTCCAGACTTTGCAGTATCAAAGTCGAACGTGACAGGGCCGTCATTAACTAATTCTACCTGCATCATTGCTCCGAAAACTCCATCCTTTACTCGGCCAGGCTCGTAGATTTGTCTCATGGTCTTAATAAACTGACTGTAAAGTGGTCGGGCGATATCTGGAGGTGCGGAGCTGTGAAAATCGGGCTGGGGAGAAGGGTAAGTCACCCATCACCAGGTCGGAGCAGGAGGTATTCTATTTGCCAACCTTGCTACCCTTGCT
>Ga0307514_10006663_pt1 | contig 10012 bp, 8 predicted proteins | sample 16_EM_MG_FD_203088 | JGI IMG/M metagenome (GOLD analysis project Ga0307514, IMG submission 203088) | Populus trichocarpa ectomycorrhiza microbial communities from riparian zone in the Pacific Northwest, United States - 16_EM | ecosystem: Host-associated > Plants > Roots > Unclassified | place...
CGAATTCATCGAAAGTTTCGGGTGGAGAGGCCTGGTATGACAGCGCAGTCTTCAGATCCTGGTTTGCTCCATTGGAGAAGAACGAGATCTTGGTTATGTCATCGTAGTTAAGGGTGGTAGCATAGGTGCAGAATTCGGCATGGTAGGCTGCACAGTCTTTATTACCCTGCTTTAAATTATGAAGCTTGCATTCAGCTGTGGCTCGAGCATCTGGATCATCGTATGCATTTTTCAGGGCTCGTACAAAGGCCTCATATGTTGTGAAACGAATAGCACTAGTGGCTTTATTTAGGTGAGGCTCGAACTAATCGGCGGCCGAACCAGAGAGGTATGAAGCAGCATAAGAGATTTTGGCCGTGTCCATGGCATATCGAGTAGGGTCTGACAAGAAGACAAGAGCTAATTTAGTCATAAACTTAGAGAACTTAGCACGAGTACCGTCGAAATCTTCTGGTTCATGTAGCTTAGGGGCAGGGGCAGATGAGGGATGTGATGACGTGTTTTGTGTCAAGGGAGGAAGAGTCAACCCATGTTGATAACCCTGGTTGTAATAGGCCCACAAGGTCAGGGCAGCAGTACCAGTACCTACCACTGGGATATCAAAGTTTGTGTGGGTACTGCGGGCAGTAGATACTCCGGCGTTGTGAGCGCCGTAAATGAGTCCTAGGAATTGAGATGGGACTCCGCCGAAGATAGTTGGGAAAGAGGATGGCTGTAGAGGAGTCGCTCGGATGAGTCCATAGAATGACCTCCAAGCTTCCTCAATAGAGATGGCTTGGGCTGGGGTTTCTGTTCGTGAGATTTGTGCCCCTGCAGCAGAGCTAGAGGAAGTTGTTTGGTCAGGCATGATGGTGTAGCGGAAACTGTAGGTTGACGCAACAAAGTGTTACGAACCCTTACTCGGACGTTAGATAGAGACTCAGTATTAAGAGCAAGGGTGGTACTGGGTATTGGCACGAGCGTTAGGAGCGAAGAGGGACCAAGGGTTGCGTATACGTGAGTCTTTGAGGTGCAGGTACAAGGGGGCAGGCCGAGACCCGCGGGGTCAAGGTGGAAGCAAACGACTTGGGCGAGACCAGAGTCAAGGGTCCGAAGACAGGCGAGTGGGAAGGTTTGAGTCACAGTAGGTATAGTATATTTTTGAACAACTAGATACAGAAGTGTATACAAGTTATTGCGTGGAGAGGAAAGAACGAGAACACAGTCCAGTGGGAATCCAACGTCCTTATATACGCTTTCCCAGCGTATCCAAACCCAAGTCCAAGTACCAGATTACATATCGAGAAGAACACCATGAAACGAGATAGAAACAAGTAGAACATGGCAGAAGAATATTGCATAGCCTGAAGACCGTAGGACTAAGCAGTACCTTCTTAGCGCAAGTGAGGTCGAGAACTTCCCAGAAGATCCTAGTAGGTTCAAGTTCCGAGTCGCGACAGCCGGGATGCGGTCGGTTGTCATGCAAGTCAGGTCAGGGATCAAGTACGGGTTCGTTAGCCTGAGAATAGACTCCACAGGAATAACGTAAGCAGGTATAGGTCCTGCTGAGTCATGACAAGGTCGAGATGCACACGGAGATATCAAGGCAATTGCGTGGGTTGCCAATATAATACCGGCGCTGGCAGGTCATGGGTTAATTCAAGGTCAGGGTCAGGGTTTGTAACAACTTTCTAGAGCACTCTCAACCACTACTAAGAGGTCTCCAATAGCTCTAAGAGCCACAATATAGATCTATTTTAGACTGCAAGAGTTGCATTAGTTACAGTAGTATATTAATACTTTACAAGGTCCATATAATAGAATACATACTAGTACAAGGTGTTAGGAGAGCTACAGAGTTAAGTACTAAGCTAGATACTAGGTTAGGTACTATATCGTATTCTATGTTAGATACTAGATACTATGTCATCTTTGGTGCTATATTACATACTGTTTTCAATACTGAGTTGTAGATTTAGAGATTTAGAACAGCTAGGTTGGATATCAAGAAGCAAATAGTTTTGCAATACTTGCTTCAGGTGCTTCAAGATCTCTTGTTTTGTAATAGTTTGCTTCAGCTAACTTCCTGTTAGCTTCAGGTAAGCTTCAAATACTTTATAAAGCACCTACAGTACTAGAAGCAAAATAATCTTCTTCCTAATAGATCCTCAGTTGAACTCTATATTATAGTTGATTATAGGTATATATGGATACTGCAAGGAAAGGAGATCAAAATATCTCTGCAGAAGCTGATAATAGGTGGGTATTATAATTAGTAAGGACTTAATGATATAATGTCATATACTTAGAATTATCAATATTAATTCTATTGGTTTGTGAATTACTAAGAGTTTAGGGTAAGTGTCAAATAATATAAAGGTTTTAATAAGTTGATCTCTTGTATTTATATTGCTAACTAATAGAACTGATGACAGCAGTAAAGAAAAGCTATTTGATAAGACACAAGTACCCTTATCTCCTTATCTGGTATATAGATTACATGAGTAGTAATGTCATAGCTTTCCATTTCTAAGTCAGACCTCTGATTGATACCTGAGAGTTATACTTATGACTCATTTCTTTGACTTATATTTCTGAGTTATCTATAATTAATCATGTCTGAAATAATAGTAAGTATGAAATAAAGAATCTGATAAGAATATTACTAATTAATCATATAATCTTTAAGTTATCTGATTCTTAAAAAGTTCAACAACTAAGATAGGGTCCAGATGACATGTTCCACCTGTATCAGCAAGAAAGGAACCGTGTCATGCCAACAGGCTCTATATTGCAGCGTCCCGTGCGTTATGCCAAGCTACTGACAAACCCTTCGCGTCCGATTGTATCTCCTCCCTCAGTTGTAACGGCGGTACTACAATAGTGTTCATAAGTAAGAGGGTCAAGGTACAGGAATAAGAAGTGCAAATGTCAAAGTAATACCAGCGTTATTGGCGTGTTCGATAGGAACGAGATATAAGAATCAGAACACCGCTTGGGGCTTGTCATTTTAACTAACTAACTCAGCTCGCTTTTATAGAAGCGTTGATCTGATAACAAGTTATACGATTTGTGTCGACACTCCTATTAGGGAATAACAAGCTTTATCAGCCAAGCACACTAATTGGAAAGTGACTACCCAATTAGGATGCACGGTGCTTAAGTACATATATTCTGCAGCCTGTTTTGCAACACATAATACTTAGGCTGACATACATGAGATAACACCTAATCCATCCAATAACGACAATCCAACACATCGTTTCCCAAATGTAATACCAAACAACCAATAGATAAACATACATAAGAGGTCATCTGAGGTCACACACTTCATCTTGCCTAATCCTTAACGTCATGCTACATCGATGCACTAACTGTCTTCTACCTAGAGGTTTATCAGGCCTCCGAGTTAGCGAGTTCAGTTGGTATTGGGGTTCCTGGCTGCACCAGAAGGGTCTTCTTACCGGAGCTGTAACATTACTCCCCGTTTCGAGGCAGGTATCCACGCCTGAACACAAGCTTCTAGCAACCTCTAGAAACAGATCGTGTTAGCAATAGCTCAGGTAACTTGGTGGCCATGGGTACTAACGCTTCACGATCTAGATACCCTCCTGCCCAGAACGTGGAGTTCCACAAGACCGGTGTGCCTACACATGTATGCCATGGCCGTTAAAAACCTTTCCTATCACCAAAAAACCCAGTGGGAAAAGACGATGATAAGAAGGAGGTAAAAGGTACCATGTACTTCAAGAGCATTCACTCGATGCTGTCTCTCAATCTCTTAAACTTCTCTCTCATCCCGGGGCTTATTGCGGTGGCATTCTCAGAACTCTCGTAGCTTCTCCGGACAATTGTCCAACTTATCCTACGTTTCCCAAGTCTCTTCAAACTCTGTATATCCTACCTAACGCACTCGGTATTTGACTACTCCTCTGATCTTTCGAGAGTTGACAATGGACTCGACTTCGTAAACATCAGGGTCATCTTCGTCCATGTCTTGGTCTTCGTCTCTCCTGTGAAATGGCTTTAGGAGGGTAGTATGGACAACGTTATGCCAGCGGGTTCCTTCTGGTACTTCCAATTGATAAGCATGTGAACCGATAGCTTTCAAGACCTTGTAGGGTCCTATCCACTTATTAGTCAAGGATCGGTTGTTGCCTGCTCGTATTTGAAGGTTCCGGCGGTCCACTAATACCCAATCGTTGACTGCAAACCTTCGTGCCTTCTCGAGGTGTATGGTACTTCGTTTGTTGTTGATTTGCTTAAGAGTATCGTGGACTTGATTGTGTACTGTTGTTATGCGGTCAAGCCATTCCTCGGTGGCAGGAGAGGAGAATTCATGCTCATCAGAGAGGTGTATAGTGCGAGGGTCAAAGCCGTACAGGCCGCAGTAGGGAGAGTACTTGTGGGTGGATGTGGCAGCAGTATTGTAAGCAAACTCGGTAAGAGGTAGCCAGGTTCGCCATCGATGTTGTCTATCATAGCAGTATATTCGGAGGTATTGCTTGAGGGTCTGGACTGCTCGTTTTGCAAGTCCATCAGTTTGGGGATGATAGGCAGTTGACAGGCAGAGGTTAATTCCAAGGCTCTTATTGATTTCCTTGAGGAACTTCGAAGCAAATTGAGGCCCACGATCGGAGGTAATGTGCTTAGGTAGGCCATAGAGTCTCCAGATCTCGTTGATATATATGGCAGCTATGTCTGAGGCTGTCCATGTTGTCTTTGCAGGGGTATAGTGTTGTACTTTGGTGAATTGGTCAGTGACAACAAGGATAGCGTTGAATCCTTCAGACTCAGGTAGTTCCCCAATGAAATCCATAGCTATCTCTTCAAAAGGTCATTCCCCAGTTGGCATAGGTACCAACTTTGTTTGCCTGCTGTGCCTATGTGCCTTTGCCTTCTGACATCTAATACATCCTGCCACATACTTTGCCATATCTTCTTGCTATCCATCCCAAATAAAATTCCGAGAGACCAGCTCTTAAGTCCGATGCCTACCCCAATGCCCTGCTAATTCACTATCATGATGCTGCCGTAGCATATCAGTTCGAAACTCCAGAGGTATAACCCACAGTCCATCCTTCTTTTCCCAAGTCGACACATCAATCCCAGGTAGTTCCACATCCTCTGCATCCGGTTCTTCATCCTCCCCATCCACCAAAAGCTGTCCTTCGTCAAAAAATTGGGCTTCCATGCTAGATTTCTTCTCTCTTGAACATCTAGACAGGCCATCAGCCTTGCCCATCTTCGATCCAGGTTTGTAGTAAATAGTGTAAAAAAATTCGGACATGCGGAGGTACTATGACGCCTGACGAAAGTTGAGTTTCTGCTTTGTGTTCAAGTATTGCAGACCCTGATGGTCTGTATAGACGTTTACATGCATACCAACTAGCCAGTCCCTCCACTTCCGGAAACTATCTACAATTGCCCATACCTCCTTATCATGAAATGGCCAGTTTTATTGGGTAGCAGTGAGAGTTTTTGCATGGTACTCAACAGGATGTAGACGCTTGATGCCATTGTTAACGTGGTATTGACTGAGGATACCTGAGATTGCTTGGTTGCTAGCATCAGTCTCGATAATAGTATCGAGACTTCTGTCGAACTGTGTGAGGATAGGTGCGGACATGAATCGTTAACGAAGCTCATCGAAGACTGCTTGCTGCTCAAATCCCCAAGAGAAAGGTATGTTCTTAGTTAACTCAATTAAAGGCCTAGCCTTGGAGCTGTAGTTAACTATGAATCGTCGATAGTAGTTGGCAAAGCCTAGGAAGGCTTGGACTTCCTTCTTCTTAGTGGGGACAGGCCACTTGGCCATGACTTCGAGTTTTGCGGGATCCGTCTGTACTTGCTGACTATTGATGATATGACCGAGAAAGAGAGTTTGCTTGACATGGAATTCGGATTTGGGTAGGTTGACTGCCAGCCCATATTCGACACACTTCTCAAGGATCTTTTCGACAAGTGCCTGATGTTCTTCTTCTGTCTCTCCTGCAAAAATAAGTATATCATTCAGATACTAGACACATCCCTCAACGTCCTTGAATATTGTATCCATCAGCTCTTGAAAACTAGCAGGGGCATTCATCAATCCAAACGGCATAATAGTATACTCAAATAATCCCTTCTTAGTCCTAAACGCAGTCTTCCACTCATCTCCTACAGCAATTCTCAACAAGTTATACCCATTCTTCAAGTCCAATCTCGTAAACAGCTTTCCTCCCTTCGTCTTGTCTAACAATTCACTAATAAGAGGGAGAGGATATTTGTTTGGTATTGTAAGTCAATTGAGGGCTCGATAATCGACACATATGCGTAAGGTGCCATCATTTTTTCGGACGAAGAGGATAGGTGCACCGGTAGAGGAACGAGAACGACGGACTTTGCCAGTGGGTACTTCAGACTTGAGATAGTTCTGCAGGGCTTCATCTTCTTCCCATGTGGTCTTGCAGATTGCTCCAGTAGGTATGTTGACATGAGGATCGATTAGAGGGATCTGGTGATCCCATGGCTTGTGTTCGGGTAAACGGGCTGCCTGTTCAGCAGAGAAGACTTGTGCGTAATGATTATATCATTCGCAGACGTCAAGGATTAGCAATACATCTCCATCAAGCATAGGCTCAACGTCTATATTAATAAGTGTAACAGAAGGCATCCATCTCACAGAACAGGGAATTACTAAACCAGTCTCAATGTTCCTTAAACATCTTTCCTGAGTATCTACTATAAACCCATTCTCAATCAACCAAGATAATCCCAATATAACATCCTTCTTCCCAATATCCAGAACTTCTACATCCAGAGAGAACTTATCTAAAAGAGAACCCTCATAATAAACACGAAATGAACTATTAACCACATGATTTCCTCCAGAAAGTGTAGACCCATCTCCTTGCTTCACATTAACCTTCCTAGCTCTTTTCCATATACCCATCTTAATTGCCAACCTTTTCCCAACCACAGGTGCACTCACTGCACTATCTATCACAGCTTCCACTTTCTCCCCAGCAATCGTAATCCGTACTATCAGTAGTGGGGTATGTCGAGGAGTCTGTCCGACAGTAGTTGATGTACTCCTTATTCGTTTTCCTGCTATTGTTGGTCCTCTTCTGAACCTAGTTCAGTAATTCGGAAGTGATCCTTATCTGTCTTTGGCTTGTTGTTTTACGGTTGGTGTTTGACCAAAGCTGTTGAGGCGGCTTACTGTTGTGGAGCTGCTTGTATTCTTTGAGGTTGTGGGCTGTTACGCCAGTTGTTCCTACAATCGGCAGCATAGTGTCCAGCTATACTACACTTGTAGCAACGGTTGTTCTTGATCCTTTTATTGATATGGTCCTGACTGATGTATGGACGTTTGGCATCTCGGGTATCCCGAGAGGGTATGGTACCTCCTCAAAGGGCTGTAGTAGGAGCCTCTTCTCGTCCACGCTTCTTAGAGATTGGTTTGTATGTCGATTGTCAATTTCTGGCAGAGAATTCAGTTCCTATAATATCCATCTCAATAAGTCTCTGACGGCATTCAGTAGGAGTAGCTCGTAGATGTTCGTAGTGGGCCATATGACTCCGAAGCTTAGTTATGAAACCATTCAGGATTATGTTGATGAGTTGTTTTTCTGGGATAGCGGCATATTCATTTAGGCTATCGAGCTTAGTGAGGTAGTTTCACACAGTTCCTGTTTGTCGTAACTCGATTATTTGCTGGTATGAATGATCTGTCTTGTAATGATCTCCATAATATAGGAACAACCCATTCTTAGCTTCTTCCTAGGTACTATACTTAATCCTATTCGTCTGCCACCATTCCAATGCCTTGCCTTCCAAACTTAGACTAAGATATACTATTCGTTGTGTCTTATTCGTTACCATAGTAATCAGGAAATACTCATCCATCTGGAGGACCCATCCAGCCAATGCATCAGTATCGCCATTGAACTTGCTAGGAGGAGGGGCTTTGCCTGCTCACATTTGAGTATCTGGCGGTGGAGGTGGGGGAGGGTCTTGTGGAGGTGGAGGCGGTGGTGGTGGTGGGTCATGTGGAGATGGTGGTGGAGGAACTTGGTTATCTAGAGGTGGTGGTGGAGGCGGGGGTGCAGCTTCTGCTGCGGCTGCTGCTGCTATTTCTTCTAGTTGTTGTACGAGAGAATTGGCTCGACCTTGCTGTGGCTAGGGACCCACAGGTTGTTGTTCGAGTGCTGCAATCCATTGTTCAAGCCGAGTCATACGTTTATCGTTCTTCTTTTCATCTTGGTCACCGCTTTCCTTAAGCCATATAAGATTGGCATTGATCAGGATAAACTGTCGATTAGTACTATCCTGTCCTCGTAATATGATCTGGCGTATTTGTTCGAGTGCTGTATAAGTATTCTGTGACAGTGCTGATATCTGTTGGTCTGCTGCAACTGCTGTATTGTGGACGGTGGCTGCTGTTTCTTGTAGGAAGGATTCAGCTCGAGCATGCTTGGACTGTAGCTTCTTGACTTCCTTGAGTGCTGCTTGCTTTTCTAGTTCGAGTTGCTGCATTTGAGCTCGCAGTTTTGCTAATTCTGCAAGCGAGGGGGCTGGAGTTTGACTCTTTGGTGCTGGCATCTTGCCTTTACTGGATGATGGCATGGGCTTTGGTGTAGGAGTAGCGTAGTGTACTAGCAATTCTTCGTCAGTACTAGATGATGGGGCATCAGTAATACCTCTTAGTAGATTCCATTGTTGTCCTAAAGAAGAGATAAACTCTTCAGCTTGTGTATGTAGTTGCGCAATAGCTCCAGCATCTGACATGTCATCATCTGTATCGTCAGTAGGTATAGGGAGCAAGCTTTGGCAAGTACGCATGCTAAAATAGAGTATAGGCTTCATAAATGTAAATGTTGAAGCAGTGTAATGTAACGGCGGTGCTACAATAGTGTTCACAAGTAAGGGGGTCAAGGTACAGGAATAAGAAGTGCAAACGTCAAAGTAATACTAGCGTTATTGGCGTGTTCGATAGGAACAAGATATAAGAATCAGAATACCGCTTGGGGCTTGTCATTTTAATTAACTAACTCAGCTCACTTTTATAGAAGCATTGATTTGATAACAAGTTATTAGATCTGTGTCGATACTTCTATTAGGGAATAGCAAGCTTCGTCAGCCAAGCACCCTAATTGGGAAATCACTACCCAATTAGGATGTATGGTGCTTAAGTACATATATTCTGTAGCCTGTTTTCCAACACATAACACTCAGGCTGACATACATGAGATAACACCTGATCCATGCAATAACAACAATCCAACACATAGTATCCCAAACATAATACCAAACAACAAATAGATAAACACACATGAGAGGTCATCTGAGGTCACACACTTCATCTTGCCCAATCCTTAACGTCATGCTACATCGACGCACTAACTGCCTTCTACCTAAAGGTTAATCAGGCCTGCGAATTAGCGAGTTCAGTTGGTATTGGGGTTCTTGGCTGCACCAGAAAGGTCTTTTTACTGGAGCTGTAACATCAGTTTTGTCACGCGAAAGTTGCATTGCAATCTCTTGCTTCCCACAATCCCCCTTTGCTACCCTACAATATTCTTGCGCCAGCTTGCTTCCCACTGCATCAGGAAAATTGTTTTGCTACACGAAAATCATCCGGCGTCAGCTGTATCCATATTCGATGTTTTTCACATATTTTCCAACTTGACACATCAGATTTCTATGCTCAAGTCGCCTATCTGCATTCTGAGTTACCTCTTCGCACATTCTTTATTTACTATTGTTTATTTCGCATCCCTCTCTATTTTCTCATGCTGCTATTCTTAAGCATACATGTCACCTATCTGCATTCTCAGTTACATATTTTGCGTATTGTTGATATACTATTGTTTATTTAGAGACTCTCTCTATTTGAATTATATATATTATTTCAACTTTGGAGATCTATTCTATTATTGACCAACCAGCTCTCACCTGGCTCCAACGGAATTAAATGTGCCATTCCTTCAACTTGGGCTATCCTTACCACTAAACTTTGTTCTACCGTTGGCCATCCGATACGTACTAT
>Ga0307514_10006664_pt1 | contig 10011 bp, 14 predicted proteins | sample 16_EM_MG_FD_203088 | JGI IMG/M metagenome (GOLD analysis project Ga0307514, IMG submission 203088) | Populus trichocarpa ectomycorrhiza microbial communities from riparian zone in the Pacific Northwest, United States - 16_EM | ecosystem: Host-associated > Plants > Roots > Unclassified | place...
TCTCTTACTCTCCTCTCATCCTGTTTGCTCCGTGGTTGCTCGCCAACCTTGCGTCGCGGCTCTGCTGGTTCTGTTATCAGGTTGTGTCGCTGGAAGGCCTGGAATTTCTCTTCGTCCGTTTCGTACTCTCCTGTCTCATCTCTAAGTGTCAATACTACGGTGTTCACCCCGCCGAGTGACTACCCCGCTCTCCTGCATGACTATCTCCCTGCCACTTTTGCAGGTCTTTTGTCTGTGTTGTACAATGAAAGAAGTATCATGTTACCAATTTCCTTAGTTATTCACTCTATGCTTGGCTCTATTTGTACTTCAACCCAGAGCCAGAACACGAGCGACAAGATCGCGGGTCATCCACATGCCCATCTAGGCTACTGACTTTTCCTAATAAAAATATAAAATATCAAAACGAGTTACCCCGGTTTCAAAGGAGGAGGTATCTTGGGAGCGAGTTATCAATACTGGGGCTTTCATTTTGAAGCTGGAATGGATACCCGACAACCCTGCACAAAGTAATATTTAAGATAATTCACTTTTTGCCTCTATCTACCTGGAAGCCCTCAATTGATAACTAAAGCCAAAAAGTAACAAACTTACCACTGTGCAATGCCCACCGTCAGTTCACTTTGTTGGAGAGGGACCAGGATAAAGTTGCTTATCGGGCGAGTTTTCTTATAACGTGAGATACATACAAAAACTAGGAAATGTCCGAGAGAGGCCTAAAAAACCCCGTGATAGCAGTCTGATAGTGTGCACCCCAAGTCCTGCCTTGTAGAGTCTCAATATCCCGCTTTTCACAGCCTCCACCTGCTCTCCTCGCTGTGAATTCATATGAGGGTTTTAAGGCGAAAGAGACGCAGGGCTTCAAGTCCTTCAAGCGCAGCCTGATATGGTAGGAAATAATAGTTACATCTTGCATGCCTTCCGGATCGGAATCAGAATCCTGAATAAAAATAGGCTCATATGTATCTAAAATACGTTGCTCCTCCTCTTCCACCGAGTTCTGAACAACAGAATCAACAGGATCAATAAACTAGCTCGCTGGAAACCAGGATGTGTAACTCGAATGCAGTCGTGTATCTCTTCCTCAACTTATGCAAGATCAATATCAACACCCATGGGTGCAGGGCCATGTACCTTTACTTGACTGCGCTGAAAACAATGAACAAGTGTAGATGGCTTCACCACATGATTCCATGCATCAAGCGGCATGTGGAATATTTACAGTTCTATATGGATCGTCTTTCACCACCCCCGGAGTCGATTCCACATGCTTGATAACATGCTTCATAAGCTCACACCGATAATAAGCCTTAAATGTTCAAATAACTCCTTGATCCATATCGATAGTTCCGGCCACAGACGGCCATCCGGTAGAATGCCAATAGTCTCACACAACCCCGAGCTGCAGTCCCTGCCCTTGCTTGTCTCGAGATGTCTCGTCTCGTGCCCAGGCCTAGGTACAGCCAAAGGATGATACGACGGATGCAATAGCTGAAGCACTCGAAACCCCGGTCATGGATAGAGGAGAAATTGGTGTCACAGATGAAGGAAAGGCCAAGGCGGTTGATGTGGGTACGCGGACACCAAGGGGAAGAAGGAAATGAGGAGGCGGACAAAATGGCGAAACGGGAGGTATTGATGAGACAACGAATGCACAAGCCTGACATCGCTACACCGGCAGGCATTCCACAAGCACATCCGATACACCCAATGGCCACCCCATCTGAAGTGGTCCAGGGAAACGATGAGGGGGGCTGACGTACATAATAACAGACAAAGGGCCACAACGGCAATGGCTAAAGGAGATGGGGAAGACAGAAGACCCAAGCTGCGCCTGTGATGGGTGGACCCCACAGAACGCGGCACACTTACAGAGGTGCCCGTGGAATAGGAGATGGGATGGGAAGGTCATGGGAACAGGCATGCGAGGACGAGAAGTGGTGCGCGGAAGTGGAGAGGTTCCTGAGGTAGTTACAGATAATTTATGTAGATAGAATGGAGGGGACAGGGACCGGCCCGGAAGCAGAGACCCCTAGTTAACTAGGGAGCTGCAGTCCATCGCCATAGCCTAGATAGGCTGAATGTGATTAATGACTCCTTAAAAGAAGAGAAAGGGTTACCTAGTTACCTAGCCTTGTGGTGGGCGAGGATGCTTCTTTTTTGATAAATCATTACCTGTAGTTATTCAGTCTAACTAGACTATGACGAGAGACCGCACCTACTAGTAGGTTGTCCGACGCCGGCCCCTACCCCCTACTTCCCTGGCTACATACAAAATAACCTAACCAACGCCGTAGGAACCTCGCTAACTCACCAGGATGTTTGAATGGGTCGTTATTTCATTGGTGCACACCAGACTGGATAGTGTGAGTGCCTCCCTCCCAGCAATAGCGAAAAGCTGGCACATGAACACACGCTATGCTTTGTTACATCAAAAAGGCGCAGTGGTCTAATGGTATGACTTCTCCCATGTAGGTAGGTCCTGCTGATTACAGGCAGAGGGGAGGTGATCTGGGTTCAATTCCCAGCTGAGCCAATATTTTTACCCCCCCATTTGACTGGTGCAAGGAACTGCCTTATCCATTTCTCACAAGCTGTCTAATATTGACTTCCCGTAACTAATTTCACACACTCCAAAGTTTTTTTTTGGAAAATCATTACTCGTATTCAGTGACTCCTCCCTCTCCGGTCCCCCACCAGCTGGCACTCCAGCAGGTGGACCGACCCCACATTCGCATTCACCCTCCTCCACCCTCCCTATGACCCACAGCCATCTCTTCAGAGGTCCCGGTCCGTGACAATCCAAAGTTGAGATAGCCATTGTGAGCGCAATCACCACGTTTGTAATGGAGTACTCCAAGGTCAAAAGAAAGTACTCTCCAGCACATATAAGTGCCTCATTCCCAGCAATAGCGAAAAGCTGGCACATGAACACGTTCTACGGTTTGATACATCAACAAGGCACAGTGGTCTAATGGTATGACCCCTCCCGTGTAGGTCCTGCTGATTACAGGCAGAGGGGAGGTGATCTGGGTTCAACTCCCAGCTGAGCCAATATTTTTTTTTCCTCATTTGCCCTTTGCAAGGCACTGCCTTGCCCATTCCTGCAATTGAGTTCCCGTAACTAATTTCAAATAAGTACCCCAGGAGTGAGGTAGTCATTGCGAGCGCTTGTAATGGAGTACGAGAGAAAGCACCCTCCAGCACACTTTTTTGACTGAACTCATTACTTGTATTCAGTCTATCTAGACTATGACGAGATACCGCACATACTAGTAGGTTGTCCCACCTCGGGGCCCCTAGGTACTCCCCTGGCTATATACAAAATAACCTAACTAACGCCATACAAACCTCGCCAACTCCCGCGAGGATGTTTGAATGGATAGTTGTTTCACTGGTACCGCCAGGCTAGATAGTCTAAGTGTCTCCCTCCAGAAATAGCGAAAAGCTGGCACATGAACACACGCTACGCTTGGGTACATCAACAAGGCACAGTGGTCTAATGGTATGACTTCTCCCATGTAGGTCCTGCTGATTACAGGCAGAGGGGAGGTGATCTGGGTTCAACTCCCAGCTGAGCCAATATTTTTTCTTATCAAGGTTGACTTCCCGTAACTAATTTCACATAAGTACCCTCAAGGTGAGATAGCCATGGGGAGTACAATCACCGCACTTGTATTTTTTTTGAGTCTATACGTCTAAGGCTCCCCTTTGAAGGTTTGGATTTACTCGCAGGACAGCAAGCTGCATAAACGCCAGAGCCTAGGACCATTCCCCTGCCACACCCTCATATCTCCGGTCGGCTCTACAGGTGAGCCTATGACTTTGCATCCTATGTAAGCGCATATCCTCTGATAGCACATAGAAAGCTCCTGACGGGTTCTCTTGTTAGTAAAAAAGACAGCCTAAGGGACGAAAAACTGCATAACTGTACATTGCATGCATACTTGTTGGCACCTTCCCAAAATTCGGATTAACGTGAACAAGCACTCCGGGATAGCATAACAAGGGATAGGTTTAGCCTGGAGGACCGGATATTCTGACCTGGTCAGCAGAAACTAACACGGGTATTCGGATTGAGTGTTATAGCTTAAAGAGCAGAAGTCCCACGGCTTGTTTTTTCTATCCCGAAGTAGCGCCTCCTCTCCTGGACGACAAAAAGCTCTTCAATACAATCCAGATGTTCTTACGGCAATTCAGGCGGTATTGCAAGTATGGTCGGGGATCTCTGCAGAGACCATTTGTCGTTGCTGGAACAAGGCACACCTTCGTTTGGAAGGTCCTGTGGAGCTCTTCCGACTTGCTAATGGCAATCTCCATTATGAGCTTGGTCAAGTCTATGAGTCTATCATCCGGTCTGCCAGACGACACTAATCCGCAAAATTCCTCCGACCCTCTCGATAGCTCTGAACCACGGCTATTGATTACCAGAACGGAAGTTAGCCATGCGTTTGAAGCCTTTCAATTGTATGTTATTCAAACCGCCCCCAGTACTGCAGCACTACCAGAAATATCAGCCTTGATTGAGCCTATTACTACTGAATAGCAGACCTCAACATGAAACGCAAGTAGCAATCATACCTCGAGAAGTGGCTAAGATCGGATTAAGGTGAGTGAAAAAGGGTCGGAGTATCATGTATTTAGTCGGGGTATCATGTATCTAGTTCAATATCAGCTCTTTTTCCCGTTTCCAGTTGTACCGCATAAACCTATCTTACTGCAACAAAAGTGCCCTGACGGATATTATGCAGTAAGACAGGTTTCGACTGTACCTAGAGGTAGATACAATAAACAAATGAGATTCGTAGAGTCGTAGACCCCTCCTCCTCATCTCATGTCAAGCCTGGCGAAGAACGTTTCAACCAGCTCGACCTCATAATCTCCATCACCCTCTTCAACCATCTCCTCCACTCGTCCATATCTTCCCACGTGCCCCACCTCCTCCCAGCCGCCTCTCCATGTGTGCAGACCAAGATATCGTACCTGCATGTCTCCGCATATCTGCCACACTCGACACTGTCTAAGGTCCACCAAGTTGTCAATCACATGATTCATATTCCGCCAAGCTGGTAGCTTCGCCTTACCCGTGCGGCAATGCATGTAGTTGACTTATCGCGCTTGTAATGGAGTACCCCAAGGTCAAGAGAGAAAGCTCCCTCCAGTACATACATGTACCGGTACCTAGTAATGGGGGGGCGTTCCCGGCACTTCGGAGGGTAGCGGAACCAATCCTAAGGGGTTTCATAGAGCTAGAAGTGAATCTGCGCTGGAGGGAGGGGACTAGGCGCGGAGCGGCCGAAGTACCGGTAGCGGCATTCGAGGAGGCGAGGGTAGATGAGTACTCGGACGGGAGCAGAGCAGAGGGGCCGACACCTGGCGCGGCGGTTACAGCGGCGGCCACGAGGGCCGGGGGGGGGGGGTATCTTGGGCGGTATGAGACGGTGATGGACGTCGAGGAGGCAGGCATCGTACTAGCCTGGGAGAGGGAGCGCGCGTAGTGGCTCTGGATAGCTAGAGCGCTATATCAAGGACTGACACAGTGGGATCGCCGGGAAAGAGGCAGTAGACAGAATGGCCATTAGCCACAGGCCCACAGAAAACCGGATGGATAGGAGCATGGATACCACAGACCCGACAGGCCTTCCCACTTTACATTAGGCCGGCACATCTGAAATGGGGCAGAGAGACGCTGCGGGGCCTGGTCTAGTCACCACCGACCGCAGACCTCTGAAGTATTGACTGTGGACCATAGAGAGAGTGGAGGACGGCAAGCCAGAATTGGGGTTGTTCAGAATGTGGTACATCTGCTGCGATGCCCACTGGTGGGAGACGGAGGAGGGAGGATGATCGAAGAGGCGGAGCGGGATTCAGAGTGGTGCCGGAAGGTGGTGAGGTTCCTGAGGTGGTAGTTAGTTCCTATTATATTTGTATGTAACCCGGGGGGGATGGGGGCAGAGACCGGCCCAGGGGATGGATAACCTACTAGTAGATGCAGTCTCTCGCCATAGTATAGATAGACTGAATACGAGTAATGATTCAAGTACCCCCAAAATGCACCTAGTTGTCGTGAGCGAGGATGTTTGTTATTGTGAGAGACTGGTGCTCGCCAGACTAGATAGTGTAAGTGTTGGAAATAGCGAAAAGTGGACACATAAACACGCTCTACGGTTTGGTACATCAGCAAGGCACAGTGGTCTAATGGTAGGACCCCTCCCATGTAGTTCCTGCTGATTACAGGCAGAGGGGAGGTGATCTGGGTTCAATTCCCAGCTGAGCCAATAAATTTTTTTTCCCCATTCAAGAACTGCCTTATCCATTTCCCGCAAACTGTCTAATATTGACTTCACTTCACACACCCCATAGTTGAGATAGCTAGCTACCCGTTGTGAGTACAATCACCACGTTTGTAATGGAGTACTCCAAGGTCCAAAGAAAGTACCCTCCAGTACATACATGTACCTAGTCTGGTTGCACAACCTCGTAGAGCACATGTGCCCAGTTACCCACCTTTGTGGTGGGTGAGGATGTTTGAGTGGGTAGTTATTTCACTGGTGCCCGCCAGACTAGATAGCCTCCCTCTCAGTAATAGCGAAAAGCTGACACATTAACACACGCTACGCCTTGGTACAACAACAAGGCTCAGTGGTCTAATGGTATGATTTCTCCCAAGTAGGTCCTGCTGATTACAGGCAGAGGGGAGGTGATCTGGGTTCAATTCCCAGCTGAGCCAAAAAATTTTTACCCCCCATTCATCTGGTGCAAGGAACTGCCTTATCCATTTTCCGCATATATTGACTCCCTGTAACTAATTTCGCATAAGTACCCCAAGGTTGAGATAGCCATTGGGAGTACAACCACCGCGCTTGTAATGGAATACCCCTAGGTCAAGAGGGAAAACACCCTCCAGCACATACATGTACCTAGTTACCTAGCTTTGTAGTGAGCGAGGAGTTCACTGGTAACTAGGTAGTGTAAGTGCCTCCCTCTCAGCAATAGCAAAAAGCTGGTACATGAGCACGTGCTATGCTTTGGTACATCAACAAGGCACAGTGGTCTAATGGTATGACTTCTCCCGTGTAGGTCCTGCTGATTACAGGCAGAGGGGAGGTGATCTGGGTTCAATTCCCAGCTGAGCCAATATTTTTTTCTTTCCCATTTGTCTGGTGGAAGGAACTGCTTCCCGCAAGCTGTCTGATATTGACTTCCCGTAACTAATTTCACATACATAAGTACCCAAGGTGGGATAGTTGTTGGAGTCAACCACCGCGCTTGTAATGGAGTACCCCAAGGTGAAGAGAGAAACATCCCCCAGCACATACATGTACGGTGAGCGAGGATGTTTGAATGGGTAGTTATTGCGAGTGCCAGACTCTAGTATATAGAGTTGCTTCCACGAATAGCGAAAAGCTAGCACATGAATACGCTCACGGTTTGATACATCAACAAGGCACAGTGGTCTAATGGTATGACCCCTCCCGTGTAGGTCCTGCTGATTACAGGCAGAGGGGAGGTGATCTGGGTTCAACCCCCAGCTGAGCCAATAATTTTTTTCCCCCATTTGTCTGGTGCAAATCTATTTCCCGCAACATTGACTTCACTTCACACACACCAAAGTTTTTTTTTTTAAAGAATCATTAATCGCATTCATCCTATATAGAATATGCCGATGGACTGCAGCTCCTGGGATTACCCAGGTGGCCTCTCTCTTCTGTACGGGCCAGTCCCTGCTCTCCCCAAGCTATCTACAAAATTACCATATGAAATTCGCCACCTCCCCACACCACTTTTCATCATCCCATACCTGCTCATACGATCGCCCTTTGCCATCGCCTACCCAGGGGCATCCCAACAGATGTGCCGCATTCTATGGCGTCCATCCATCACATACACACCTGGCTCTTCCGACTTTCCAATCTCATACAGCCACTGCTGCTGGGGACCTTTGCCCGTCACCATATAGACAAGCCCCTTCAACGCTCTTGGTGACCACCACAGGTGTGCTGGCGCCTTGGGGAATATGGGATACTCTTGTCTGATCCCAGCCAGCATAGCAATCACTGTCTTCTATGGCCTCCACCCCATCTCGCCCTCCTCCCTCGCCCTGCTGTCTGCCTCCTCATTGCCTTTTTTTTTTCTTTTTTGGGAATCATTAATCGTATTGAGCCTATCTAGACTATGGCGATGGACTGCAGCCCCCTGGAGTGCCAGGTGCCTCTCTCCCCTCCCGGGCCAGTCCCTGCCCTCCCCACACTTTTACAGCTTCTAATTACATCTCTCCCTGCTCTCCTCATGCCACAAACCTCGCCACCGCCGCACACCATTCTGCATCCTTCCTCGCCTGTTCCTTCGACCTCCTCATTGCCTCTCTCGCCCTGATGCCCCTTCACCCACATCAGTGTCCTTGGCCGTTGCTGCATCTGTGTCATTAGGGCTTCCTCAATCCACGACCGCGGCTGTTCGAACTGAAGGATCCAGATCCTCTCAGAGGCTGATGCACCAACAGCCGTGCTCGTGGATTGAGGAGAGATTGATAACGCAGATGATGGCAAGGCCGAGGACACTGATGTGGGTGAAGGGCCATGAGGGAGTGGAGGGCAATGAAATGGCGGACGCAAGAGCAAAGTGGGAGGTGGAGATGGGCAAGCGGATGCACAAGCCTGACGTAGTTACACCGGCAGGCATCCGACAAGCCTTCAGATTACACGGAGGAACGCCGGCACATTTGAGATGGTCGAGGCTGGCGATTCGGGGGCTGACATACATGGTGACAGACAAAGGTCCGCAAGCACAATGGCCGAAGGAGGTAGGCAAGGTGGAGGATGCCAGCTGCGATTGCGATGGATGGACACCACAGAATGCAGCTCATCTGTACGAGTGCCCATGGGTTGGGGATGGGAAGGAAAGGACGAGGGAGCTAGCGATGGAGGATGAGAAGTGGTGCGAGGCGGTGGCAAGGCTTGTGGGCTGAGGGAAGAGTGCATGTACGTAGAAAGCGGAGAGAGGGGCAGGAACTGGCCCGGCGGGAGAGAGAGGCACTGGAAACAGGAGGCTGCAGTTCATCGTCATAGTCTAAATACGATTAATGAATCCCCCCCCTCAAAAAAAAAGATCCAGATCCTCTATATGACTCTACACACTAAAGTTGAGATAGCTTCTGAGTACAATCACCGCATTTGTAATGGAGTACCCCAAGGTCAAAAGAAAGTACCCTCCAGTACATACATGTACCTAGTCTGGTTGCACAACCCCTCGTAGAGCACATGTGCCGAGTTACCTACCTTTGTGGTGGGTGAGATGTTTGAATGGGTAGTTATTTCACTGGTGCCCGCCAGACTAGATAGCCTCCCTCCCAGTAATAGCGAAAAGCTGGCACATGAACACACGCTACGCCTTGGTATAACAACAAGGCTCAGTGGTCTAATGGTATGATTTCTCCCAAGTAGGTCCTGCTGATTACAGGCAGAGGGGAGGTGATCTGGGTTCAACTCCCAGCTGAGCCAATATTTTTTTTCCCCATTCATCTGGTGCAAGGAACTGCCTTATCCATTTTCCGCAAGCTGTCTAATATTGACTCCCCGTAACTAATTACCCAGGCTTGACATAGCCGTTGGGAGTACAATCACCGCGCTTGTAATGGAGTACCCCTAGGTCAAGAGAGAAAGCACCCTCTAGCACATACATGTACCTAGTTAGCTACCTTTGTGGTGAGCGAGGATGTTTGAATGGGTAGTTATTGCGAGTACGAGACTCTAGTAGATATAGTTGCTTCCAGGAATAGCGAAAAGCTGGTACATGAACACGTTCTACGGTTTGATTCATCAACAAGGCACAGTGGTCTAATGGTATGACCCCTCCCGTGTAGGTCCTCCTGATTACAGGCAGAGGGGAGGTGATCTGGGTTCAATTCCCAGCTGAGCCAATAATTTTTTTTTTCCCATTTGTCTGGTGCAAGAACTGATTTCCCGCAAGCTAGCTAGCCGTTCTGAGTACAATCACGTTTGTAATAGAGTA
>Ga0307514_10006665_pt1 | contig 10011 bp, 9 predicted proteins | sample 16_EM_MG_FD_203088 | JGI IMG/M metagenome (GOLD analysis project Ga0307514, IMG submission 203088) | Populus trichocarpa ectomycorrhiza microbial communities from riparian zone in the Pacific Northwest, United States - 16_EM | ecosystem: Host-associated > Plants > Roots > Unclassified | place...
AGAACAACCCGAGATATCGTAATAGATAATAGAGATCATGATAATAGATACTGGAAATAGATGAAATAATAGGAGAATTAATGGTATATGCTGGGGAAATAACATAAGAAACGGGTGCAGAATGCATGTCCCAACACTCATGCCCTCACATATTCCTTGCCATCTTATGGATTTAACTACTTCAGCCAACTGAAATTCTCCTCATTCTCCAAATTGATAGGAGTACCAAAAGTGGCAATTAGTTATTCTAGTTGGCATGTGACATCTGATATCCAATATCATAAGAAGACATACCTTAAGAATTTGATTGAAGATATGTAATATACAGACATAAATAAGCAAGTCAGAATGATAATGTAGGAAAGATATATATAACTGATTTACAGTTATAGTATGATAGCTAGATGTTATTAATGTATTTCTATATGTATACCTGATAGGGGGTAAACCCTTTTATATATATTCACTGCTACTATAGTCTGACTGCTGGCACTTTAGTTTGTTCTATATCTGCTGGTGTTTGACGACTCTCAATATTCTGGAATGTGCATGTTGTCACTCCCAACGTCCATATCCCATTCCAATAGCCCACACAAAATCCCATATCTGACAACTAACTGAAAACCCAAAAACCCAAACTTTTTTCCTTAGTTCCCCATACTTGGGTCACATGCCTGGCATAACTCTCACTTATTACTACTTCTGACAGCCCAGCCCGATGTCCCAGCCATGTCTCCAACCAAATAAATAAAAATGTAAATAAAAATGTAAAGAAGAAAAAACAAATTAAAAATGAAAGTGAACAGAAAAATAAAACAAAGAAACCAACTTACACATCTCATACCACCGAAAAACCCAAACCTATAATCTTAGCCCAAAACCCAAAAATGAAAGAAAACAAGTACTTCTCAGTTCCTCCACATTCATCCTACCAAACGAAAGTTGATAACCTTGTCAACTCTTACTCATCTAAGTGTTTTCGTTTTCATCTACTAATAGGGTTGTTGGTGTTCTGGCTAAGGAAAACAGACTTCCTTACCTTTGCTATTGGTACTACCTTCAATCGGAGAGCGCTAAGCAACATCTTGATGCTTCGCGCTACCCGAGCATCCGATATCTATTCTGCTTCTTCTCTAGGACCCTGGTCTTCCAAATGAAAGAGATCTCGTACTTGTTCAACAACCCGAAGATCCTCTCCTGTCTCAGTATCTGTTACCTCATCCAGCTTATAGAATTTATAATCCAGCAGATCGAGCATCTCTGGATCACAATCACTATTGTGGGGTATATTTGCTTGTACTCTTTGAGATGAAACTGAATCTTAATAGTTATTACCTCCTTAACCAGCTATTGCCTTTTTACCCCTTGTTTTGCAAATTCCTTTCAAGCTGAAACAACCTTTTTGTGCAGTAGAGGTGCCGGATATACCACTCATATATCTGAATGGTCTGGGGGTGGAGTCATCTCTTCTTCAGAACTTGTTGACTCATCTTTTTTCTTAGGATCCGGAGCCATCGATGGCTTTCGTCACAACCAGTTAGAAATAGACCGAGAAACAGAATGTGATTCTATGTAGTTTGGTGACTCTCCTCTCTCTTTATCCAATTGATCCAGTACCTTTCTTTCTTCCCCCAAGTATTCATCTACTATGTCATCCTAGATTCCTGGTTCTTTGGTTTCCAAAGTTTTGATTAATGCCTTTTGTCCCACTGAGTTAGCTATACTATCTATCATAGCCATGTATGAGAGATAGTATCTTCATTCTTTGACTGGGATTACTTCAGGAAGGCTTCTTTGTTGGAGCAACCATTTCATATCTTCCTCTGTCACTCATTTGTCTTTTGTTGTCCGTGGGGTGTCCAGTTACTCCTTTATTTCTACGTGGATTTGAGGTAAGATGTCCTTGATCAGCTCCATATCTCTATCAAAAGATAACTCATCAGCAGCCTTTGCGTACTGTCTTGCAAACTTAACTGATGGGCAAGGGGGATAAAACTCTCCAAATTCTTTTATCCATCCCGACCCCCAATACTTCTCGATACTCTGTATGTTGTTTCTTTATTTCTGTACAGAGCTTTTGTAGATACCTCCCAACACTTCAAGCTCTTTTTTCCTCATTACTACTTCCACTACTTCCCGTGTCACTCCCCAGGATTCTAACTTCATATCGGTTACTTGGTACAGGATCTCAGTTTGCACTTCTGCGAGTGTACCCATCTTTTCACTTTTACTAACTGTGAGAGCGGAGAGTCCCTTCAAGAATCGCCATTTGTTTTTAGCTCCCACAATTGAATTGAACTTTGCCCGAAACTTTTCCTTTAGGGTATCCTCGTGGCTCATTATGTCCACAAAAGCTGTCTGTAGCTCTTGTGCAGCCACAGATTATCCTTTTCCAGTATGTGCAGTCACCATTGTAAGTTGCTCCGGTAGTGAGGTATAGAGGTAGAAAGCAGTGAGAAAAAGAATAACGGAAGAAAGAATTCTTGCATGCATGAGAGATGAGGATTAAGAATGGAGGAAAAGAACAAGTTATCGAAACATAGGTGGTATTGAGTATCTTATACTATACTCAATACGCAAACTCCAAAAATGTCCAAAAGAGAACTCCTTATGCCAAAAACAGCAACTGCATGATACTCGATAAGCACAAATGGCGTGACAAACGAATTTATTTTCCCATACACCAAAAATACCTCTACTAATGCACTAACCCATAAAAATTTCCAACACTAAAGCCATATCCTGTATATACACTATTTACACCAAACCAATATATTCAAACAAACAAGATAAACAAATTCTTCCCTTCCACATACAACAAAAAGAAACTCAATGGATACTAACTTAAGTGAGACTTGTACCAGACTCTTGGTATGACTCTCATGCTAACCACAAACAGACTTTTATTTATCTACCTCATCCACTTCATATCGTAGATAAAACTTCTTTATCCTCTCCTCCGGGAAAGACAATTTTAACTCCATCTCATCAAGCTCCTCCAACAAATATGTGCCTCTTTCCTTCTTAATAGCCCGAATTTTGTAAGGTCCCAATAAGCGATTGTCCAATTTTTGTGACCATTGTTTCTTTAATACACTGTTAAATAACAAAATCAAATCTCCAATTCCCAGTTGTTCCAAACGCTCATGCCAATGCGAATCAAAGAAGTCTGTATTCCATTGCCGATTTCAAGCTAATGTATGGGCAGTCTTTGTAACATTGTCATCCTTTCTTTCCAGCTGGCATGCCCTTGTTGTTAGCAACTGTTCTCTTGTGCAACTTTTGTTCCAATCTACTAGGTATAGTACTAATAAATGGAGAAACAATTACATGCAATAAAGAATCAGACTAATACCAGATTGGACTAAATCGGACACCAAGCACAAGTTTAGTAGTATTATTCCAAGCCCTAGTACTCCCAACTCTCCTTTAGAAACACAATTGCAAGCAACAAACAACTTGACTAATAGCAGCTAATTTAGGCATCTATATACCTTGTTTGATGCATTCTTACACAGTCTTAGGTGTGTGCCCATTTTGCAATCGGCCTTTCAAATCAGCTAGTGCACTCACGAATCATATAGAAAAAATACATCCAAACCTACAGGATCAACCCAGGAAACGAAAACGTATCGACAGTGCCTCAAGCCAGGAAGAAATGGATGTGATACAGGAGTCAACAGAGTACATAACTGATCAAGACCTAGAACAATGGTTGATGGAGCTATTTTCAGATTCTGCTATGTTTTTCTCCCAACAGCATGACTACGATAAAGTACTACGAGAACTATGCAAAGAAATCATTTATGATCATGAAGAAGACAATAGGGACTCAGATCCCTCCTTATTGGATACAAACAATCTTACAGAAAATGGTACTATAAGCTTTCCCCCAGAACATAAGGTAGGTAAGGTGATTGCAGCCTACTCCTTTGTAAGATAGCAGGACCCAACATACAACTTCTTTCAACTCTTCCAAAATGCCCTGGACTTCAAACTCACTAGGTTTTTCTACTCAGCACATGTATTGAAGGCTCAGATTGATAAGTTCTTCAAAGCGGGCTTCCTGTGAGCAAAAACGGATACCGAACGTTTACCTCTTGCCCCGATTTTGTGCACAAGATTCTCATTTCATTCCGCATATGGTTTGTATCAGAAACTGGATAACATGATAGTAGATCTGGCATGGAAAAATGGTTTTGTGGACTTCGGGCTGGCTAAGAACATCGAGTTCTAGAACCGGGACATTTTGCTTGTTTTAAAGTACCTTCTATATAGGAAATTCTTTGCTCTACATATGCTTTGGGCCCCCATGAAGAACTTTGATAGATGTCATGAGAGGGTGTATACAGAAATGAATACTGCTTCCTGGTGGTAGGATAAACAGGTATGACTTCTACTCCAAAAATATAAGCCAGCTTGGTATCGATACACAATCACAGATAATACTCCCCATTAGTTCCACGTTGGTTCCAGTACTCTTCGCCTCTAATGCCATGCATCTCACGAACTTTTCTGGTGATAGTAAAGTATGGCTCTTGTATATGAGCATTGTGAATATTCAGTCTAGTATCCGGAATAAACCAATATATCATGCCTAGGTACTAGTAACGATTTTGCCGAATACTCCAAAGTGCATCAAAAGGGTCCCTAGATGGTCAGAAGAGAAGCAGGAGCATAAGGCATTGTAGGTACTCTATGATTTATTAATGTTCGTCCTGCGTCCATTATCAAACTCTACACAGGATGCACATGATATCAAGTGTGGGGACAAGGTTATCAAGAAGTGCTATTTCCGGGTTGCTGGCTGGCTTGCTGACCATATGGAAAATTTAGTGATATATGGGATTTATAGTACCAGATGCACAATCTGTGAATCACCTCAGGACCGGCTGTATAATTTGCAAAAATATCACTTGCATAATACACAACAATATCGAGAATGGGTTGACAAATCAGACACAGAAAGCCTATACATGAGGAGTATAAAGTCCATTATGAATGCCCTGTGTACACTTAGGAACATGATACTATAGGAACTTATCCAATTGGACATTCTTCACACAATCCTTTTGGGGAACCTTTAATATTTATTAGATTGGATTAAGGGGTTTCTGGAAAGCCATGACAGACTAAACGCATTCAACAGCATCTGGAGTTTGATAGCACCTTACCTTGGGAATTATGTGCCATAAAAGTCATATCGGCTTTTAAGTCAGGTCTCTGACAAGGAAATGCGATCAATTCTGATGGTTATTTTAGGGGTGTTCATGGCTTCTCTGTGTCGAAAAACAAATGTGGTACATCTGACTGCCAGGCAAGGACAAGATTTCAGGAAAGCAATTACTTGTATGTGATATTTGACACATTTTGCACTGCACTCTCAATATCGAAGTCATACAGACAGTACTATAGGGTATATGCAGGAGTACTTGCAATAATTTTACAAAACCAAAAGCATATTTTTAAGATATCGGGCTGGTAAAGTAGCAAAAGCAAAGACTAACATAGTCTCAAAGAAGCTGACAGTACAGACTATGGCTTACAGACTCAAAGAAAAGACTAACAGATATACGGTAACTCAGAAGGCTCACACACTGGCAGAAGATAGAGAAGAACGTACATACCTGGTGAATCAGGCCTTAGTAGAGGATTCATACTTCAATTTTCCAAAGATTTATTTGCTAATGCATTGGAGTGATCAAATCTCACAATATGGTAGCTTGCTATAGTTTTCAATGGAGATTTGTGAATTTTTACACAAGCCATTGAAGGAAGCATATCGCTGGAGTAACCACATTGATAGCATCCTGCAAATAATTAAAGAGTATGGCCGAGCCTATAGCATTGCAGTGAGAGAGCATGAGATCGAAGCCTAGGCAGTGGAAAACCCAGATATAAAGGCAAGGGTGGAGGGTGTATTATATACGAAATGGAACAATGATCAACTAATCGTTAAGGAAGGAACCAGGATATTCATGACATTGCATAGCAAGCAGTTGATTAAGGAAATATACAATATCACACATATAGTGGAGACATTCATGATTCCAGACCTGGTGAGGCATGTAGAACATTTTTTGGAATGGAACATCTGTCAGGCCAAAGCTAATCCCCAATTAGATGCAGAAAGAATCCTCTCGCATGCCACGGTAGAGTCATATAACAGGCTGGAAATCCTGGTACCAGATCAGGATGTAGATGCAGACAATATGTACAAAGTGCAACAGCTACATACCACAGGGCGAAAAGGTTGGAGAGGTGGGGAATCTAGAAGGGATTCAGTATAGCTACGAGTAGAGTCTATGAGACTCTGCTCTGTGTCTATTAGTGGATGATCAAAATGTTATCAAGGGAGGGTGGTAGGGTTCTTGAATGCATTATTCAGATTACCAATGATGAATTGAGAGTCATTCAAGTTGGCACATGTGACATTGCTAGATTGGGTGGGGAATCCAATATCACATGGTATAGAAGGGATGTCAAGAGTCGAAGTATACACAAGAGAGCTGGGCAGAGTATTGTATAGCTAAGCATGATAGAGGGAGTCATACATTTGATACCTGTGTAGCTGGAGTGGAATTGAATAGTGAATAACTGTATAGATTATTATGCTTGAAATGAAATGAATAATGGGTAGTATGGAAGTAGGCTGGAATTAATAAATGAGTGGAGGTGAAGAGTTGTATATAATCAGGTTGGGAGGCGGCTGTATGAAATAGGCAAGCGGATATGAGGAGGGAACTGCTAGTCACTAGGAGAGATAAGAGAAATAACATAAGTGTATTTGTTCAGAAATGATAATGAGGATTCAAAGCAGGTAGCTTGTGATACGTGTAGAGGAGTTTGGGAGACATAAGGAGTGATCAGAAGCGTTGCATGGCAAAGTCAGAGAGGAAAATGATTGGGGGTGGACATGAGGCAGAGTAGGCATGACCAAGGCATGGGATCAGATGTAGGGTGTTGCAAGGCAAAGTCATGAGAGGAGGTAATTGTGAATGGACATAATGGAATGTAGGTGTAGCCAGGGCATGGGATCAGGCGTTGGGCGTTCTAGGGCAAAGACACACGGCAGAGTAATTGGGAATAGAGCTAGGGAGGAGGGACGTTGGCAACAGGGGGAATAGACATAATGGGACGATGGTATTGCAAGGACAGGTGGTGCATTGTAATGCACAATTTATTTTGCTGATTGGTCTAATTCAATTATTCTCTTTGGGCTATAGGTAATGAATACTAATATTAAAAAACAGAACTACTATCTTTCCAAAGCATATCAATATAGTCTCAGGGCTAATAATCAGTACAATAAGAGGTATAGACTATATGGACTAGGAAAATCTTGCTAAATATTGTATTATGTAATCTTTACAAAAGCTCAACTGATAATGTAAGTCCAAGTATGTTATGATAATTGAACATATCTCATATATACACAAATATATGCATATATGCATGCATATACACTATTCTCAAATAGGCATATGGAAAAAACTTTTGTTATGAACCTTTATACTAGCACTCTCCAGAGTATCCTCAGCTATCACTAAGAGGTCTTTAATACTCCTAAAAGCCCCAATATCTATCTATTTGGAGCTATAGAGATTGCTTTAGTCACAAGAGTATGCTAGCTTCTTTAGAGATATTTTGACTCCCTTACCTCACAGTACTCATATATGCTCATAATTAACTATAATACAGAGTTCAATCTAGCATCCAGCCTAGCTGCTTTAAATCCCTAAATCTCTAATCCAGTATTGAAAACAGCATCTAATATAGCACCAAAGATAATATAGTGTCCAGCATCTAGTATAGAATATAATATAGCACATAAGCTAGTATCTAGCCTAGCACCTAACTCTGTAGCTCTCCTATAGTATGTGACAATGCTGACAGGAATTAGTGATAGGTGTGGTAAAAGACTTCTTATCTAATAACTAATCATACATATATACCTAGTCTCATGTCAAGACCCTTCTGAGGCTGAGCAAAAATGCTCGAAATGTTCAAAATGCAAGAAATGTATTGGCAGCAAAATGCAAACAATTACCACTACCATTACTGTCACTACTATCATCACTATCACCACCACCATTACTATCACTTTACCTAGAAGAAGAACTCTTTGTATTAAGTAATACTGATAATAATAATCTAATTGAGCTTACTATAGAGCTGCAATCTATACTTGACTATGCTAACCTCTTATGCAGAAGATAGATGGAAGTCTGCTGAGAATAAGTTGCCTGGATGCTCGATACCTATTGATAAGACTAAGTGGTCATCTCAGCTAGTATACTACCATAGTCAAAAGAGAAAGTGAGATGTGGTAGACTAGGCAAAAGATCAAGCAAAATATAGTAGTATTAAAAGGTTCTTTCAACTATCCTCTGCAGCCAGCGCCCCTGCAGTCAGCACTTCCATAGCCAGCACCTTCGTAGCTAGCACTCCTGCATACTTCCGTGACCAGCAGTATCTCCAAAGTTGAATTAATTACTATAGAATAAAATGCACTCTAATTATGACAAAAGAAGTATACTAAGAAGCTTAAGAGTGAAAGATCTAAGTGGGTATCTGTATTAATCATGCTATTAAACTTAGATCTTTATGCTTAGAAGGACTCTTGACCAATGTTTGGAAGAGAGGAACTATTATATACTTCAGATTATAGCACAGCAGTTAGATTTCCATATGGAGAAGTCTTTACTTAAATAGGTTGTCAAGGAAGCAGGATATGAGGTTATCTTCTATTCTAAATTCCATTGTGAACTCAATTTCATTGAGTCATTTTGGGCAGTTGCGAAGAGGTATACTCGTGAGAACTGTTCATATTTCTTTGTGAAGCTAGAGCTTATGGTTATTAAGAGTTTATACTCAGTTCCACTCTAGACTATCTGTTGGTTTGCTGGTACAAGCATACAGTAAATCCTATGCTATGCAGAAAGGGATCTATTACTAGAACAGCTTGCATATACCAAGATGGTATATTACTCTTATCATTGAGAGTACCGCAAAGATAAAGGCCAACTTCAAAGTAAATAGCTTCCACAATTAATAATATAATCATACTGTATGTAATCATGTACTCAATATGTTAATATATATAGTAGTATATCAATATGTCATAACCAAATATATAGATATTCCCTCCAAAATCCAATATTTTAATAACATACTACTACGATATGGAAAATCCACCAAACTTTGTAAATATATAAGGAACCTATATATTATCAATATATCAACTTATTTTACTTATTTGATCAATGGATTTTATATATTTAATTAATTATGTAGTTATTGTATGACTTGAATATATGCCATTTTAAGCTTAGTTAGTGTCTGACAACCCTGATAATATAGCTCTTACTATTTTGAGGCCTAAAATAAATTTAGTGTATTTTTATTTATTTTTTCTGACTTTGCCAAGATGTATTACAGCCCCTAATCTATTGGATAATACAATTATTTTAATTAGATTTAGTGGTTGGTTATTACAAGTAATGCTAGTACCAAGCACACTCAGTATCATACTTTACCAGGTAATGCATCATTACTGGGATATGCATCAGCCTCTATGCAGCCCCTGTTGGTTCATTCTTAACAGTATAATAAGGTCAAAAATGAACGAATTGGTAGCCAGCAAAGTGTGTAAGCATTGTAAAGTCCTAGAGTTCAGTTAACATGTTGTGGGAATGTATTAATTATCATTAGTTAGGATCTAAAGAGGGATTAGTAGCTAGTATTGAACTGAAGAAGAACATATAACTCATCTATAGTACAAACCAAGTCCTAACAATAGAGATAAATTGAGGTTTAAATAACATATTCCAAGGTCTATAAATGTACTATAATGTTACGAACCCTTACCCGGACGTTAGATAGAGACTTAGTATTAAGAGCGAGGGTCGTGCCAGGTATTGGCACCAGCGTTGGGAGCGAGGAGGGACCAAGAGTCGTATATATGCGAGTCTTCGAGGTGCGGCTACAAGGGAGCAGGGCGAGACCTGC
>Ga0307514_10006666_pt1 | contig 10010 bp, 4 predicted proteins | sample 16_EM_MG_FD_203088 | JGI IMG/M metagenome (GOLD analysis project Ga0307514, IMG submission 203088) | Populus trichocarpa ectomycorrhiza microbial communities from riparian zone in the Pacific Northwest, United States - 16_EM | ecosystem: Host-associated > Plants > Roots > Unclassified | place...
TCTTATGATTTCATGATTTGGGTTACAGATTTGAAAGGTTAATCCAAATCGATCCAATATATTATCGTCTCAATATTTAAAAAAAATATCATTTTAAATTTTTTTAAGTTAAACTATATTTTTACTAGTTGTTCAGATTACCTTTAAATTTATCAATTAATCGGATCACACCAAGTCAACCTTGACACGATTAAATTTTTTTCTACTAGAAAAACATTAGCCAAGTCCAAATATTTGCTAGGCCAACAATCTAGTAAGCAAAGGAGTGTTTGAAACAATGATAAATGTTGCTTTTTAAAAATATATTTTGCTTGAAAATATATTAAAATAATATATTTTTTATTTTTTTTCATATCAACACATCAAAACAATTTAAAAATACAAAAAAATAATTTAAAATAAAAAAATTCAAAATTCTTAAAAAACACAAACCAAGTTACCAAACAGACTAGCATAAAACATGTCTCCTTCGAAGACATGATAAAAAGAAAGGGAAAAAGCAGCTCATTTTGTTGAAAGCAGAAATTCCAATAGTCAATACTTTCATTCATCTCCTTTTATCTTGCTATCACTACAAAGCCCATTATTCTTGCTTTACTCCACATTTAGTGGTATCCTGCTTTCCAAGAAATTTATGTACTCAGATATCGAATATTTTCACTTCAATGGAATATATTGGGTTCTAAACAAGCGTTCAGTGCTGCCTTTTCTTTTATCAAAGTGCCAAGGTTTTGGAATCTTTACTGCTTTTACCAGCGGTACAGGCAAACCAATGACATGACTATGATATGAGAACAAACGGAGAAGAAAATAGTTGAAATAAAGGTTCTCAGAATGTTCACAATTTTTGTTACCTTCGGTAGACCAGAAAACCATGGCGCAATTTGTATTCCAAATTCCAACAGAACAGATCAGACATGTTATGGAAACACGAACCAGACGAAGAGAATTTCGAATCTGAATAAATCAGTTGCAAATTTCTATAATTATTGTTTTTCGCTTGCGATTAGAGAACATTTTCTATGAGCTTTCGGGAAGAAAAAAATAGAAGCTTTCAAGGGCTTAGTATTACATAGGCATAAAGAGCTTACAGAGCTAGTTTGCTCTTTGGTTAAAATTGTACACGGAAGCAGATCAAAATCTTTAACTATAAACTTTGTATCAATTATAAGGCTTATCAGAGACATACTTGCATGCCCTCATAATTTCCTGAGTTTGTTACTAATACCATCTTTTAGAGAAGATGAGGATGACGAGGAAGACAAACCAGTGCGGTTAATCTCAGCCTTGTCCTTGGTAAATGCCCTGTGAACATCCTCTTTAAGCTCCATGAAACGTGTCCTCTTGATTCTTTGTTCATCTGGGGTACCCTTTTCAAGGTAAAACAAATCAGGAAGGTCATCCTCCATGAACTTATCGAGCACTTCAGAGCAACTGGGGAAGTATCGTCGGCCCATTTCAACTGCCATCATGACAAACACAGCTAATATGAGAATAATTGCGAAAACTAAATAGTTTGTATTTTCTAAGCCACAAGTGGTATTTGATTTGCTCAAATCTGCAATTTCTTGGGTTTCAATTGATTCAATCAGATTACAATATTTTAGGACTTGCGTAATGATAATACATTGTAACATAAGTCCTGATGTTGGCAACTGAAACAGAAGGATTCACAGCTTCCACATACCTGTTTTCATAAGGGCTTCCATCCTAGAACGAAGTCTTTTGTTCTGCATTATTGGTGTCTCATTTAGGTCAACCTCCCTCAAATTCCCGTTAGAACCTTTTGATGCAGCAAGACCAGCAAATTCTGGTGTTGTTGCAGCATGTGCAATGTCCATGGCTAGCTTGGCTTCAGTAGGGAAAAATAATCTTGCAAATGCCACTGTGATGTACACCACAACACTTGATCATACATTTAAGAACAAGCCATGATAGATATCCATTTAAATCAATCAAGATCATAATTGAACAAAAGCCGCTAAAGCCATATATCAATAGGATGCCTTCACCTTTGTGGGCATCAAATGCAAATGAGAAAATCTCTATTTTTCATTAAGACTGCATGGTATATTAGGAAACTAGATAGGGGAGCTTAAAAGCTCCTATTTGGACGAGCAGACAGCATAACTAGCAGGGCATCCCCAGTACCCAAACCAAGGAACTTAAAGCCCGAATAAAGCAGCAAGAAGATCAGTTATGTTAATATCCAAGTATCTCAACAGAATATTGAAAACGTCATTCCTGGACTTCTCTTTATGTGCAAGAAAGAGATTTCAAGAAAATAACCAATAACTTCAGCTATTGGTATATTAATCTTGAAATTCTCAGGTAAAAAAGCAAGTTAAATATAAACTGGAACAAAATTATGCAGATTAACCCCAAATGCAATCCAAAAGCAAAATCCAGTCCCATAGAGCTGAAAGTGCATACGAACCATGTACTGGCTTCAGCAAAAAGACTAGTGATTTGATCCAAAATTATCATGTGCAGAATAATATACCTCTGTTCTCCAGGTATAGCAGCTTCATGTGCAGATCATCAACCATTGTATGGGAAGTGATGGAGGCACTCCCAGCCATTGGATTCCTTCTCATTTCCCTCTCTAAGATATCAATGCATAACCTGTCCTTGTTCGCTTCCTGCCCTTGCTCTGTTTTAGCATGATAGTCTTTTGGCCTTGTCAACCTTCGACAAATACTAACAGCACTTTGCCCATCTGATGTCAAGTCCAAAGCAGATGCTCCTTTCGCCAGCATTGACACTATCACTGATGGTTCTTTTCGCATTGCAGCAATGTGGAGAACTGTGTAACCTCGTGAATTTCTAAGATTGACATCAGCAAGACCGAGGCTAAGCACCTCAGACACGACCTTGAGATCACAGTATGATGCAGCATAATGGAGAGCGTTAGCATCATCTAAGGTTATATCAGATTCAGTCAGGAGAAGTTTCACAAGTTCAACATCATCTGAGTCTAATGCCATGTGTATCCTCTTGATTCTCTTTTCACGCAGGGCATCCACAGCCTCTGTGTTGTTTTCTTCATCAGAAATAGACTTGCGTCGGAGCAGTTTAATTTCAACTGCAACATCATGGGGAAGCTCCTTCTCTATAGAGATGTTGTCAAGATCAGACCGTGCTATTCTATCAACACATTGTGTGACAAGCTGACTTAATTGGCAATGGAAGGCAACCACAAGGATTGGAATCATATCTTCCACAAGAGCTTTCCCAACAAAGTTCTGAAGGCGTCTCTGCAAAAACATACAGCTTCCCACCGTTATAATTTTCTTCTGTTTCTTATAGAGCTCAAAGGACAGTTTGGAAAATAAATAGAAGGGCCCAAAACCTATTTTTTCTTGTTAAGTTATTCTTGTCAATTTACTCTTAACAAAAATGGCATTTTATTTATTTACTGAAAACCAGACTCCAAGAGGAAATAGTACAGGAAAATAGCAGTAAAAGCAACTATCCCCAAGTTATTAATTAGGCTTAAGTATTGGCATTCACAGGGTTGGTTCAGCATATAAATCAAATGGATTAATATTATCAGATCACACCTGCACTGCTAGAAACGAATCATTTGAAATATTTGCACCATGGGCGAACGAAGTAAAACAAGTTGGATCCCAATTCTCAAGATTTACCAACTATATTAGCAAAAACAGCAAGCGTGGGCAATTTCTTGTAAGCATAAGTTCACAATTGCTAAGCAACTGCAGGACAAGAGCAATTCCACCACAAGCAAATAACAGAATCAGTATAGGCTAGAAGAGCACCATCACACCACATCAAGAATACAAACATCATACATAGTGAATAAAAAATTATGCATCACAGTGCAATAAAATAAACTAACCTGGAAAAGTGAAACCAGCTCTGGTACTTGAAATATGGATGATGCATACATCAATTCCACTGCAAAATTAATTGCAGGTCTACACGCATCATGGGCACATACATTGTCAACACATGTTGAGACTTCCATTGGAGATGGCTTGAGTTTTCCAGTATACAAATAGCTCAAGAAAATTAGGAAGGCTTCATATCCAACCTTTCCACAAGGTAACAAATCACTCATGCAATACTTTGGTTTTCCTTCTTTCTCTGAAGATCCCTTTTCTCTCCTAAACAACTCGTGGAAAAACTTACTCCTAGCACCTAAAATACATCGGTGAACGCCAATAGCGGTACCCTCAACAACAATATCAGCATCACTATAATCACAAGTGGAGTCAATTAATAGCTGCTCCAAATTAGAGCTCAGCTTGTTTAGACTAATCACCTCAAGACTAGTTCCCGCCTCAGCACCTGAGGAGTTGGATATGTTGTGACTAATTGAGCCATTTGATAAATGAGAAGATGAAGTATAGCTCAGAGATGACGATGGCTCAGAGAAATTAGCCATTAATCCACCAGCGAACTTACTCTATAAATTATTAAGATTGAACCTATGATCCATAGTTTCTCTATCGAATCATAGCATTAAAAAACAAATACCATGAGCTACCTTACTTTTCAACTAATGATGCTATTTCTTGCTCATATCCAAACCCTAAACTTACAAGAGACACAGAAGAAAGAAATCGGCATCAAGGACACCTAAAAGCAAAAGCAAAAAAATTAAAAAAAATCTTATATAGCTGAACACAAAAAGGGTTTTACCGAAATAATCATACAGCTAAAACAAATTCAAAATCATAGTGTAAAATAATTAAAATGAAAAAAAGACAGAAACTTTATATTGCAATATCAAATTTTAGCTATCAGGAAGTCAAAAACATTACTTTATCTTTGTTAAAAAAAAAAAACTTCAATATGCCATAACTAAGAACTTTCTTGCTTGAATTTCCAAGACCACCAAGTCAACATACTATACATAAAAAAACAACACCAAAAACTAATTATTTTAGTAAACAAAAAATGTGAAGTGCTCTCAAGAACCTAGAAAAAGAAACAGTAAAAACCCTTAAAGGTTATTATCAGATCTATCTAAGATTCTTAATCTTAGAAACACAAAAGATTAGTACCCAAGAAAGCTACTAACTTGAGACAAATCAAACCAATAAAAACCCAGACACCAACAAACCAAGACAGTGCTTTTGTGAATTCAAGAACTGAAGACCCAGGAAACAAAAAGGGGTACTAGACGTTAAAAGAAAATCATGGGCACGTGCCTAACGTGATGTGATAACAACCGAAACTTCATTTCTCGCTTTCAAAGTTACTGTTTTTCTAGAGAGAGAAAGGATGGTCTTTTTTTTGTTTGGAGAAATAAATGACACCGTGACTAATTGAACGTGAAGTCGTTTTAGTGACGGTTTATATATCGTCATCAATGAGAGATGTGGTTTGCTGACGTGTACAATGACGTCACCTTTGTTAGACAAGGAGACCCACCTCTGTAAGGCAAAGACCATAAGAAGTCTTTAGATTGTTGATAAAGTATGGAATTTTTTTTCTCAAATAATATAATATAATTTGTTTTTTTTAATTGTGGAGAGTTTTGTGATTATGATTGCTAATTTGGTCTCGATTGAGTAGTTAAATATCATTGTTGAATATTAAAAGTATGTTTGTTTTTGTAATGGATTATATTTTTGAAAAGTTTTAATTTTTTTAATAATTTTGATATGCTGAAATCAAAAAATATTTTAAAAAATAAATAAAAATATAATTTTGATATATTTTCAAGCGAAAAATATTTTAAAAAATAATCATTATTACAATCTCAAAACATGCATTAACTATTGAACTTGTTCTAATGAGTAACCCGAGTCAATTTCAAAAAATATTATTTGATAATTTTAAAAAATAAAATTGGATTCTAAATCATATAATGAGCTGACCTGCTCAATCAATTAGGTCTAATTATATCAATTTTTATTTAATTTATTTTGAAACCCAGCCTATATGCTAACATGTCGATCCTATAATTTAATATGCCATGTTAAAAAAAGGAGTTAATGGAAAATTATTAAATTAATTACGGCTAAATCAATATTTAAATGTCACTATTAAGATTTTGTCTAAGAATTGTTATTTATATATATATAAAATGTAGCTAAATAGCCATGAGAAATTCAATCATTGTTGGTTAGTGCGTTGGATGCATCTAATTCATGAATCATGTTCAACAACATCTCATCATAACCCTTGGATAAGGATGCTTCATGGTGCCATCTATCAATCCTTAACAACATGGCATTTGCATATTACACTTTATCATATGTATTTTTTTTTTTATATATCTTGGGTATTGTTGGATTAATTGAGATAAAATTCACCTCCGATTAAAAAAAAATAGTTTAGAATTAATAAATTCATGAGAAGTAATACATGATAGGTCATAGATAGAATATGTAGAAGATTTTTCAATATTTCAATCTTCAACACTGAAAAAGAAGAAGAAGTTGTTTTTAAAAAATAAGAAAATTTTAAAAATATATAATATTTTTTTACAATAAAAATATTTATCTTTTTAAATTTTCTTTCTCCTAGAATTTTTTATATTTTGGTGGGATCAAAATAACTTTTCTTTTGACTTTCTCTTAAATTTAAACTCAAGATCATAATGTCTGAAAAAATATGTGAACCAACTAATACAACACCTTAAATATCAAGAATTTTATAGAAATTAATTTTGAGGGTTATAACTTAACTGATCAGATTCTATATTTACTCTCTAAAGGTTACCAGTTCAAATCTCACAAACCTTAGGGTCATTGAAGGCTTACATGATCATTAACTTCAGGACTTGTGAAATTAGTCGAGGTACGCACAAGCTGGCCCGGACACCCATGTTAATAATAAAAAAAATAATTTTATAGAAATTATATCAAAAAATATGTGAACTCAATGCTTTTTTAAAAATAAAAAATAAAATAAAACACAATACTTTCCCAGATTTTCCATGTAAACATCAACTTTTAAAGAAGAAAAGGAAAACAGTGAGTGCTAACTAAATTTCATTCCAAGAATATTCGTCAGGAGTCAACTATTTTTAAAACTCATGAAGTTTTTGCACAACATAACTTTAAATTATTGTAATGAAATAGAAGAGATAAAGATGATATATTTTTATTATTTTCCTGTTTTAATATGATAGAATTTATTCCAAAACTATCTTAAAAACATTTAATTTTATTCCTACATCTAAATGTATTTATGTTCTTTTTATATTTATCTATTTTGTCTTAAAACGGTAATTATTGAACACACTTGAAGTTACAAAGCCTTGAAAAGAAGAATTCTATAAGAAACACACAACACTCTCTCTTTTTTTTAATAAAAAACTTATTATATAGTAAATTATAAAAAGTCACAAACTAAAATATAATTAATCTCAAGGGTTTACAAATAATTACTCACTCAGGTTCAGTTAACCAGCAAGAATATTCGTCAGGAGTCAACTGCAATAAATAGCAGAGCTGCATCACCGAAGCACACCAGAATTAAGAAATGCCCATGTCGGCAAAGGAAGACGATGGAGCCACGTGGGCTGGCTCAAAACCTTGAATGGGCCTATTCTTCATCCACTGCTCCTAAAATATAATATTTAACCATCTATTAATTATTTAATGCCTGGCAAATTAACAGCTCCCAAAGTAGTGAAATGAAATTATTTTAATGGCAGTAGATGTTTTCATTGGGGAAAATGGATATATTTGTCCCCTAACTCTGATTTGATTCTCATCTGGGTCCCTAAACTAAATTCCGAATTAAATCCATTCCACTAAAATTGATGAAAAAATGAAGTTATTTTAAGACAAATAGGTCCTTAATTATTCTTTTATACCTTTGGAGGCTAGAGTTTTAAGGCGAGGGTTAATTGGGTGATGTCTAATGCCTAACCCAAGTTAGATATTTTTTATTTTTATATTTTGGGGATTTAATATAGAGTGTTTTTTTTTTAATTTGGGGACCCAATTGGGATTTGACTGATATTTGGGGATTGAATAAATCATTTGTACTTTTTTATTATTTATTTTAGTCAAAATTATTCTTGTTGTTATGATTCTAATCTCTGAACATGAAGATGTTCACTGCAGATTAAATTTGTTCGGGAAGTTCATGAAGAATATGATTGTATTCATTTTTTTTATTTCTTGATTTTTAATGAATATTGTAGATTTCTAGATCAGAATATAGTAATCTAAACATGGAAATTAATTAGTCCTAGCTACCTTAGGCGATAGAATTATTGAAATTAAGTTAATCAGGTTTGAGAGTGTGATTGCGGTTGCTTTTCAAAGTGTTTTTTATACCGAAATGTATCAAAATAATTTTTTTTATTTTTTAAAAATTATTTTTAAGATTAACACATTAAAATGATACAAAACACAAAAAAAATAATTTTTAACAAAAAAAAATAATTTTTTTAAAAACACAGGTATAACCGTATTTCCAAGTGCTCAGGGCAGATTCCTACTAGCTCCTAGTCAAAATTAGGACAAGGAATATTTTTTGGTGTTTTGTAACACAGCTATACTATATTAAAAAAATGAAGAAGCATAAAGGTTGTATTAGATATGATTTTTACAAATTACTTTAAGTTGTTTTTTACCTTTTGACTCAAGGAAGAGTCCTATAGGTATGTTTAGTTATAAATAAGTTAAAACCCAAAGTTAGTTCCAAAATTAAATCAAGATCTTACTTTAATCTAAAGATGAAACTCAATCCTAACTGATACTACATTCTTTTTTTAAAAAATAATTTGAGTTATTTTTAACAAACTTAATATTTAATATTTAATTTGAATATTTTCAGCTCATTAATTTTATCATAAATTATTAATAAAAAAAATAATATTAAATTATTAATACGAAAGAAACTCTAAATATATATGTAAATCCATGAGATGCCCTCGATCAAAAGATGCCATGATAAGCTTTTGAATAAAATAGTAAGAGTAAATCATAAAGAAAAACAAATATTCGTTCTAGTCATTTAATACCTTTTTCTCTGGTTCTCGATATTGTCCCAACACAACAACTATCAAGAAAAGGAAAGAGCCTCGAAAGATCACTAGCTAGAAGATTCAATGCTTCAATATGAGGCTTCTAAGCTTCCAGGAAGGAAAGAAAATGAAATGTCATCTGTCTCCCCTCTTTCCTTCTCTTTTCTCTTCTCTTTGAATGTTCAAATTCTAGGGCTTCACACCATTAATTTTCTTGGTAGATGCATGGAACTGAACTAGGGATTTCATCTAATGGAAAAGGATGCTTGATGACATATTTCAGTATTCCTTTCCTCTTTCGGTGTGGGCTCTCAATTATTGCTACGTAATTGCTCAACCAACCTTACCTTATAGTTATATATGCTTTCGATAAATTATTATTTAACATGACTTTGAGATGATGACATTGTTGTGTTCTTCCTCTTTTCAACTAAACAATTTCCTAGCACTTAACTATCAGAAAAAATTCATTAATATTCACTTATAGTATGGGTTAATTAAGGGTGAATTGATTATTTGTTTTGCTTAAAAGTGGTTGTGGTTATATATGCAATTAGTGTAATGCTATTGAGATTAGTACGACTTAATTATCGATCTTTTAAAAATCTTAAAGAAAAGAAAAGGGGAAGGAGCTCTCTCTCTCTCTCTAATCTCAAAATACACACCAAATTAATTTTTAATTGTTTCTAACAATTCCTACTTATAATTTAATTATTTTCTATCTTTTTCTTACTAACATTTAACCCTTCAATTTTTAAATGCATCAAACATACTTGAAAACGAGAAATTATTACATAGACTTGATCCACCACTTAAGATTATGAACTTAAGCAATAGAACTTTTGAACATCACTGAATTTGTCCCCATCATTTTGTGATGGATGAATTATTAATCACTTTATTTAATAATCATGATTTTTCTATTAAATATGATTTATACAAGTTTGATTGTTTGTAAAAATTCTATTGGCTTGGTTCTTAAGAACTCGTGTAATAAAATTAATATATAAACCCTTAAAAATTGTTTTTTTATAATAATTATTCTTGT
>Ga0307514_10006670_pt1 | contig 10008 bp, 9 predicted proteins | sample 16_EM_MG_FD_203088 | JGI IMG/M metagenome (GOLD analysis project Ga0307514, IMG submission 203088) | Populus trichocarpa ectomycorrhiza microbial communities from riparian zone in the Pacific Northwest, United States - 16_EM | ecosystem: Host-associated > Plants > Roots > Unclassified | place...
GCCTCTCCACAAGCAAAATGTCCTCCGCCCCCACCCCAATCAACCCCCCCTCCACCTCCTTCAGCACCCTCCGAATCTTCTCCTTCTTTGTCTCCTTTGCCTTTCCAATATCCCTCGTACTAACAAATAGACTCGTATCGACCTTCGTCTCTGCCAGCTTTGCAAGCAATGCACTCGTTTCTTCCTTCCGTAGCTTGTTCTCAATGTACTTGTTGAGCCGTTTTGCCTTTTTCGAGGACATTTTCGGCGGGGCGAGGGCGGTGAGGAGCTCGACACGGCGTTGGGCCTTGGAGGCGGCGTCGGGTATGATGATTTCAGCATTGGGGTCGTGGGAGTCTGTGGGTTGCTCCTGTTGCAATTGAGATTTGTGGCGCTGTTTGCGCTCGCGCGTGGGTTTGAAGGATATGCGGGCCATGGTAGGTACCCGGGCTGGATGGGTGTATCGGCTGGCGGTGCGAGGGCGCAATTGACGGAGTTGATCAGCGGGGGGGAGGGGGAATTGAGATTCAATACTTCCTTAAGCCACATGCATTGTGGGGCAGGAGATGTAAATCTTGGCACAGCTTTTTTAGCTCAGTGGAAGCGATCGTATATCAGACAGTGCTACACTCAATGCAGCACGCAGATTTCACATCGCTAACAGAAAATAGGAATTGCTGGATGAGAACTGTATAGCATTTACGGAATGTCCTATTTACTTTACCATTCGCTCTATCATCAGAAAAGGGGCTTATCACAACGTGTTATTATCTATAACTCCCATGGTCTATGTTTATGTACAATATCTTCAGCATGCACATTTGTACATGATTAGCCCATTCCTTCACTCGCTGCAGTTGTGTCCTCCATATTATTGGTAAGCTGATCCCTCATATGCTGTATAGAGCTGTTGTTGCACTTGCTCACAACTTTCCCGCACCTGAATCATAATATTTGCCCTCTCAGCATCCCGCCCACTACCTTCTCGTTTCAACCCAGATAGTACCCATAGTCTCATACACCTCCATACCACACTCCGCAAACATTATCAAGTATGTCTTCCACCGCTCGGGAGTCAGTACTTTGACCTCGGTATCAAGATGAAAGATGTGTCAGCATGGAAGTAAGTATTGCCTGTCGAACTTGCAATGGCACCGTAGATTTTCATCAAAACTAGGTATTTCCTTTCCCTTCGCAATGCGCTCCTCAACAGCATCACAAACAAGCAGTCCTTGGATAGGAACTGGCAGCCGACCGATTTCTGTATATTGTTTTGTACAAACAGCAAGCTTTCGATTGCGGAAACGACTCTTTGCAACTGCTGTGTTCTCGTTCCCAGACACTCTAGCCTGATCTTGGCGTTCGCTGCGATTTAAACGGGAGAGTAAGAGACTGGGACCGAGAACACAACTGCTGCTTGATTGTCAACATCACTTGCAACATCCATAATGTCTAAAATCATCCCTTAAATCCCATGTGATGCTACTTGCCCTTTGGACAGCCCTGCGCCGGATTTTAACCTACGATGCCATGCCTCACAAGCATTTGTGTTGGTGACTTGAAGGAGGAGTGGACGATGTTGCCGGGCATACATTGCCCATCTGACAGCTGTTTGAAGCCAATACGCTTGTACGTATTGCCAGTATTGTCAATCGCAGTGGCAGCTATAATAGCCTGTTCACATAGGTCTTGGTTTTTGGCTCTGGTAAAGCAATACATAGCTTGCCTAAAAAGTTGATATATAGGTTTGTTGGCATCAGGTCGTCAGAGAAGGGTTTGATTGGAATGAACGGAGAAAAGAAGGTGAGTTACCTCCTGCTCACCTGCGCTGAGACCAGGAAATGCAAGGCATATAGCACTCTGTTCAATTGCAGAGTCACTGGTCATAACATATCGTGGTCGCCATTTGTCTGTTGTATATAAATACCCAAATTAGCCGGGTTTGTCATATAGACGGTCAATATGACAGGTCCATATAGAGGGGGACCATATACCTATAGCGAGTCCATATGCGGGGGTCCGTATATGAAGGGGGCCCTCATATAGCATACCACTGCACCACTGCTTTACATGCCGTAATCCTTCAGCAATAATCTCTTCATTTTCTCGCTCAACAACCAAGTGCGCAGTTGGAATCCATACATTGTGCTCACCCCGAACAAGAAATGAAAATATGTTGTGACCCCATCAATTGATCGAATTAAGTAAACCAGTCCCGCCTTTGCATTGTTAACAGCCTCATAGGATGAAGCTCCATATTTGCTGTCGACTATTTGCAGCTCCTCAAAATAGCCACCCTCGCTTAGTTGAGATCACATGCCTGAACCTGGAATGCCCGCAAATCTGCTGACCCCATGCCTCGCTAAAATTGACAATATCTTGTCTAGATTCCATTGGCTAATTATTCTCGATATTAAACCTCACTGCGTTCGGAGTACAGGAGATATTAAACGCAGTAATACTGGCCTTTTTAAGGATGAGTCACCAAGTTCTCCTAGTCGTCCTGTCCCTTCATGTGTGCCCGCACCATGAACGGCATGGTAAATCTGAGCTGCAGAGTAATTTTTGGCAGCTTCAGATTTGAGATACGCGACCAATATGCTGGGTTTTTTAACCCGGAAGCTTTCTTCAATATCGTGAGTATGGGTATGCTCATCAAGTCGCTCAATTGTAATCGCTGTGCCATCAACAAGTCGAGAGACTTGATTCGAACATGACATAGATCCTCTTCTCGAATACTGCTATATACGCCGTCTTTTGATGGTCTTGCCTTCTGCAGTGACTTTGGCAGTACCTGATTGGAACGATTTCCGAAGCTGACATTCATACTTCTGAACCCACACTGTGCTATTGCATTGAAGCTCCTCCCCTCGAAGCATTCGGTAAACTGAGTCAACATACGGCCATGCTTCAGAAAACCTGTCAGTGGATATCACCACTAGTTTACTAATTGCAAATAGAGGGTACGGTGGTGTAAAGCATCTGTAGAGATTGGGATCATAGCTTCCGACATATTTGTGATGATAGTTCCAGTGAATGGTAAAGTAAATAGGACATTACATAAATGCTATACAGTCCTCATCCAACAACTCTATTTTCTGTTCACATTTTGGTATAGTGATGTGAAATCTGCTTGCTTGTATTGGGTGTAGCACTGTCTGATATCCGTGCTGCTACGATACTGCAATAGGTAAGGTGATCTACCCCCTGTCAGAAAGTTGCAAGGTATTTGAGGGGAGGGTGGCCTTGCATTGCAAATGGATGAAGTTATGAAACTTGACGCCATCAAAAACTGAGTGCACAATCAGGATGATCATGCGCTCTGATGCTGGGTGATGCTGGTTGGCCCCACTGGCACACCACACAGTTTCTGCAACCATCCTGGAGATGTGCAATGAGATATCTACTCGATGGCGGCGGAGTATACTGATGAGGTCTGATGAGGTACATATTGTACTATATACATAGTACTTACAGTAGGTAGGTATATACCCCCCATGCTAAGTAACAGGCACGTGACAGGGCTGGTCTTGGCAACCCACAGAAGTTAAACCCTTGGCAACATCGAACTCACGCCAGCATCACAAAACATCGTGATGCTATGATAAGAAGTGCCTTTACACCCTCCCTGCGCTCAGTGTCAGCAAAACTGTCTAGAGCAATGGCGACCCTGGATACCGCCCCCACTGTCCTCCCCGACACTTCCATCACCGAAAGCCCCGCCAACATCACCCCTCCCGCCATGGCCTCAATCCTGGGTCCCCGCAAACGCCCCTTATGTGTGCTTGCTCCTATGGTCCGGACAGGGGAACTCCCCACACGTCTCTTGTCATTAAAGTATGGTGCAGATCTCGTCTGGGGTACGTCTGCGGACCCGACACATTGCGTCACTGCACATCGCCCCATTTTTAGTAACTATTAACCTTATCCCATCCAGGTCCCGAAACAGTCGATAAAGCTATCATCGGGTCCACCCGAATACCCAATCCCGCCATCTCCTGCACTGACTTTACCAAACCCAGTAATAACAAGCCCGGCGAAGCACCCCGGGTGGTCTTCCGCACACATACCATTCACGAAACTGCAGCCCGGAGACTCATTTTCCAACTCGGCACCGCTGACCCCACACTAGCAGTCGATGCTGCGCGGGTAGTTGCAAGAGATGTAGCTGGAATAGGCGTCAATGCTGGATGTCCGAAGCACTTCAGTATACACAGTGGGATGGGAGCAGCTCTCTTGCAAACCCCAGATTTGCTGTGTGAGATCCTGACAAGTCTTGTGAAGGCTGTCGGGCCGGGGACAGAATTCGGCGTACCAATCAGTGTGAAGATCCGCCTTTTGGAGCCCTATGAACAGACGTTTGGGCTTGTGGAGAGGCTGGTAAAGACGGGGATCGAGCATCTAACCGTGCATATGCGTACCACACCTATGCGCCCACGGGAACCAGCAATTCGAGACCCAGAAGTTATCAAGGGAATTGTGAGGATCTGCCGGGAGGCAGGGGTGGGGATCATCGTCAATGGTGATATCGATCACCGTGCAGCTTCAGATTATCTCAGTGAAAAATACAGCCTCGACGGATGTATGATTGCGCGAGCAGCCGAGACCAACCCATCATGCTTTATTGGAGGGGAAAAAGAAGTGAAGCCGTGGTTAGAGGTGGCAAAGGACTTCTTGACTACGGCAATGAGAGTTGACAATCATTTCTCGAATACGAAGTTTATTCTGAATCACCTCGTGGATGGCAAGAATCAGAAATACAAACAGATTACGAGTGCAAAGACATACAAGGATATGTGTGAGATACTTGAAGTGGACCATTTGTTAGGGCTGAGCTCAGATGCCGAGGTGGTGAAGGGGTCGAAGAAGACAGAGGTGGTGGAGAAGGCAAGGAGTGGTGGGAACGAGAGTGCTGTTGCGGCTGGGGTTGTGGCCGCTGCCAGGAAGGTGAAGAAGCAGAAGCTACGGGGTGTGGGCGGACAGGCGCAGAGCCCCAAGAACCGGCAGCAGGGGATGACACAGGTAGTGCCGGTGCTGTTGTAGTGCTCTTGGGGTGAGGCTTGCATGGGTTGGTGTAAAATAAGAATTTGGTCCGATAGATACCATTGATTTGGGCTAGCATTTCCTGCATTTTGTTGGTTTCGCATTCATCCCAGGTCGTTTGGCGCATTATGTGGGCTCTAGATTTTGTGAATTATTTAAAAATATATTCTAGATGGAGACTACTAGACTTTTGATTACGATCAATACCCGTCTCGCGCAATTAAAGGGGACACGAGCCCAACGACGATGATCACTTACTACACTTTAGCCTAACTGTAACGCTGTCCACCCGCCTTCATATGCCCTTCAATAAGTGCTGACTCAATCCTCCTCCTCCTGAGCCCACTTTTGCGTGTTAGCCAGTATTGCTTTCAATTTGTCCCAGCGACGAGAGTTTATTTCTGGTAGTGATGAGTTGCTGAATTGAGACTTGAGAATGACGTAATGATCGGCCAGGGTAGGGTACCGCCAGGTGTAGTGCATGAGAACATATCCACCAACAGCTGCAACTACAGTAATGCTGTAACCAAATCTATAATGCATAATGCATTTGAAGTTGCACAGAAAGCTCTATGTGCAGCCCTTGAACCTCAATACTTTCTGCAAACCCCCCTCTTTACTATACCCATTATATATGACTATACCCATTATGATTACCACTACTACCGGTAGGTAAGTATAACTACCTGGTCCTACACAACGGCTATTAGGTACTTGAGTAAATGAAAGTAGAGTGAGAATAACTTTTAAGTTTTGGCTTCGAAACTCCCCCCAACTCCAGTTATCTTGGGACTCTCTGACATGGGACTCTCTGACAACGTCTCTGTCACAGCCAGTGAGCGCTGGGAGATGTATCAAGTAGTTATTACTTTCGCCTGACACCATAGAATCGATTCCCCATCCAGTGAGCAGGGAGCGAGGTATATGCTCCATACATTATTACCAGCCATGTCGATTCTCCAGTTTGACACAGGGCTTGTTCAGGTTCAGTAGGTAACCACACAAGGTCTCCTGGGATGCAGTCAGTTGTCTGTCATGCAAGTCGGTGCAGGGTGATAGATACTGGCATGAGTTGGTGCTCACCAGGCCCCACTGGGCCCGCACCACCTGACAGAGCACAGCACAGTCCATACAACATTAGGCACAGCGAATAAGCAAATATAGTCAGCGATAATCTCCCCCCTTGGGTCCCCCAGGTGTTGTATAATTGGCAGAGAGCTTGCGTAACGTTTTTTGATCTGCGTTGCGCGGGATATCGATGAAACTGCCATAACATCACCAATCTTCAAAGCAAGCAGGTATAATCAAGCAAGGCAAGATTATCCCGTACACAACACAAACCTTGCGGCGGCAGCAGCATCAGCAAGCAGCAACAGCAGCAAATATGCTCGTTGCTTCGAATAGCGAGAAGCATATAACTATCGATAAGGATACTTCCCTGCCCAGCACAGCGGCTACAACGGGCGATCCCAGAGGCAGAACCACTACCACCCCCACCACCACCACCCCCACTACAGGATCATGCCAAGCAGAGGAGCAGCAGTTACAGCAAAGGACATTTACTGCGTCCCCTGGGGAAAACTCACTGCTGGAGTACTTTCCACCTATCGCACCAACGACAACCGAGCACCCCACAGAGACAGCATCGTTATCTATGGGTACTGCGGGTTCGAAAATTCACGGTCATGGCTCAGCAGCTTCTACGAATAGAAATGCAACATCACCAGGAGCAGCGGGAGGGGGAGTGTCGAGTCCTTTGGCAGCACCATCAAATGCCCCGGGTGCGACCTCGACAGGCAACAGACGGAACTTCGTGAGGGCACTGAGTAGTAAAAGGAAGCACCTATGGGAAAAAGCTACTTCGAGTGGAAGTGGCACCGGTGGTGGTAGGGCGAAGTCACCTCCAGCAAGTTCCTCTAGCGGGGCAGCACCTCGGCGACGGAGGGATTCGAGAACGGGATCACCCCCCAAGGCAAACCAGAGGAGGGCATCCGTGTCTGTCGGTGAGGGATCTTCAACGACAATCAACCCACCAACCAACTCAACCCCAGAAACTGGACCAAAACCACTCACAAACGGTGATCTGGCACGAATGTTCTCTGGTGCACCTCAATTCTCTCTATATCATGCCTCGGCAGACGATTATCCCTCTAGTTCACATTACACATACCTCCCACTGATACCCACTGTGACATTCCCATTCTCTCTTTCAGACGCTCACACCCCCCAAGGGTCAGACCATGTTCCGTTTCCACTGCACCCGAGCTTTGCACTATGTGATTCTGCGCTTCCGGCTCGAGGGGAGATTGATATCCTTGATCCCCTACCCTCAGAGTTGCCTCCCATGTCTGCATTCCAAGGACTAGAAGTTGGGAGTTGTGGGTGGGATCATTATGTGCTAGCGCCGCTTGGAGATGCAAATAATGATTCTGGAGAGGACGATATGGACCGGGATGGAAGGGTTGATTTTGGTGAGGGAGGAGGGGAGAGGGGAATGACCATGGGGGGACGGGAGCTGGCGGGGGTTATGAGGAGTGTAGAAGTGGGATGGGTTGTGCAGAGGTTGAAGGAACTGGGGGAGCTTTATTGGGTGGGGAGGAGTCAAGGGGATAAAATCGAGGGAAGAGAAGACGGCGGTGCTGTAGGTATTAAATCATCACCGGATGAAGCTGTCACAGGGGAGGGTGTGGTGATGGGGCTTGTGGTGGACCCGGAGACGCCTGCTCCAGAGGAGGCGCTCACAGCTACGGCGTTTGGAAAGATGGGGGGAACTGTTAGCGGTTCTCCTGTTGGGAAGAATGGGAAGCCGGGGATTTTATCAAAGTATACACATCTGGAGTTGTATACGAACTTATTCACGCAGCTGCTGTACCCGCCGACAAAGATTACTACGGCAGATTACCATGACCCTTACAGTCTGAGAGTACAGATCGCTTCATTAACCCACGCCTTGGGCATGCCTCGTGTATGGCTTGATTTTTCACTTGTAGAATGGAGGATCAAGCTAGGTCAGGTGCTGTGGGGGCATAATTGGAATGAAGATGCTGGAGGGAATAACACAGAGAGAGTTTGGCTGCTCTTGCAAATTCTACTTGCGTGTGAACTCGTTGTCCGTCTCGACGCTGTCGCAGCCTCAGATTTTGACGAACAAGGGGGAAGTGGTGGAGTTGGGGGAAGCGGAGAGACAAAAGAAGAGATGTTCCGGTACTTTAGAGAGATTCGGAAGAAGAAGGTTGAGTGGGACATCTTGCTTGCGAGGAGGTGGTTGGAGAATGTAGTCCTCGTGGAGAGGGAAACGGCTTCCAACCCCCCAGTAACAGTTTTGGAAGATAAAGAGAAGGAGGGGATAATGGGAGCGGGGAGCCCACCGAAGAAGAAAGGATGGTTTTCCGCACTGAGTTCAAGTCCACCTTCTCCTGGTGCCGCCCCAGTCAAATATGACCCGAGCACGGCGAAGTCGAATAATCCGGCATATGATGCACTGATCATTCCGAGAGCTCAGGCGACACAGCTATCGGGGTTACTATTTTTTGCAAAGGAGATTAATTGGCCGCAGGTGGATGTACTCTCGCAAGCGTTGGTTGATAATTTTCTGTATTATGTGCAGAATCACCCGGTAAAGTTTGAATACTCCCTCCCACCGAGCGTGTCGAGTACACCGACCCTCATGTCTCCTGGGGTGATAACCCCCAATACGGAGACTCCACTTGCAAGTATGGTCGCAGAGCAGGGGGCCTTTGCTACAATGGCGGCGGCAATTGCTGGAAGTGCAGGGAGTTACTTTACCACATCCTTACTCCGTCCTAAGAGAGTGAGGGAACTGAGCTCCCGCTCGTCGCTGCGGAGTAGGAGTAGTAGCCTACTCTTGCGGAAGAGGGAATCGGCGAGCACATTGATGAGGAATAATACAATGGGTAGTGGAGGGTGGTTGAGTCGGAGTTGGTTTACGGGCTTGGTATTACCGGGAGAGAGTCTCCCACATTTGCTGATGAGTGCACTGTTGGAGAATGATGCTAATGTGGGAGAAAGGGTGGGCTGGGAAGCGGAGTTGTATGGTGGGTTTATATTACCGGGGGAAGGCATGTGGTGGAGTAGTTTCTGCGTTGTGGGGAGGGTATTAGGAGGGTATGCTGGGGGTAAAGAGTGCCTGGGCTGGATTAACACGCCGAAGGAGGTGAGGGTGTTGACGGCAGCGAGTACTGGTGAGCATGGGGATGATTGGTGTGCAAGTGGGGAGGAGGTTAGTGGGTGGGTTGCGGTTAGGGCGAAGCAGATTCTTGGTGAGGGTGAGGAGGGAGATGAGAGGGGCGACGCACCAACGGTGGAGAGGGTGGATAAGCCGAGGGAGGTGGCGAGGATGAGCTGTATCCTTGGGCGGGGATGGAAGGAAGGAGTGGCTGTTTTGGAGGTGGATTTTGTTGTGCCGAAGGTGGATGGGCAAGGTGATGAGGGTGTGGAGATTATGTTTGAGGGATTGGTGTTTAGGGCGGGGGAGAAGGAGGGGTTTGCGAGTGATGAGGAGGAAGAGAAGGATGATGAGAGGGATGAGGAAGGGGTGGGAGTATATGATGTTAGCACGCTGTTTGTTTTGACTAAGAGGCTCGATGGGGAAGAACCAGATGGCCCCAGTCCCGCAAGAAACATCAGCCACGACAAAACATCAGTGCATACGAGACATATCATCTTCCATCTTACCTACGATGTCACATTTATCACTGCCTATCCTTGCATCCCACCAGCAAAACTCTTTCCGTCCCATGACACACTCTATGGCCACCATCATTCATTACATAGATCTCACTTATACTCTGTCCACTCACTCTCGTCACTCCCGGGGCTGCCAGCACCTCAACAAGCCTTTTCGGTGCATAAACCGGGGGAAACGAATTTGGAGGCGCTGAATAGAGCGAGGAGGGTGAGTGTGATGGTTATTGATGCGAGCGGGGGAGGGGAGGCGGGGGGGGTGTTTGCTAGAGCTTGGTGTAG
>Ga0307514_10006671_pt1 | contig 10008 bp, 2 predicted proteins | sample 16_EM_MG_FD_203088 | JGI IMG/M metagenome (GOLD analysis project Ga0307514, IMG submission 203088) | Populus trichocarpa ectomycorrhiza microbial communities from riparian zone in the Pacific Northwest, United States - 16_EM | ecosystem: Host-associated > Plants > Roots > Unclassified | place...
TGATAATATAAAAAAAATATGAAAATAAGTTAGAACGAAATTCTTGTTTGTTTCTGCCTCATGATTTGCCACTTCACCTGGATAGGATAGAGGAGACTAACATCTATCTTTATCTATTTTCTTTCACTGGTGGATCATTGTTTGCTGATTTCTGTGGATATTTCACTAATAATCCGACTCTTCAAGTGTTTCTTCGTCTCCATTACTCTTCAAGTTATTTAATCTGACGTGGAAAATATCTATGTAACTTGGATTGGATGCCAAAAAAATAAAAATAAATTCAATTTAATAATTTAAATTATTTGGTGAGGTCTCAAAATATAATTTATATTATTTTTTAATATACCTCATCAAGTAAAAATTATTTGAACTTAAAACTTGAATAGATCTATATTATATTGGGTTTGATTTTTATCAAATAAATAGAGGTGATAAGATTCAAACTCGTGACTGTTTGGTCATCAAGGCTCTAATACACATCAAATAATCATCTCAACCTAATAGTTTTGTGACCGCTTGACCATTAAGGTTCTGATACCATATCAAATAATCATCCCAACCCAATAGCTTACCTATTGGGTTGAGACTCAATAGCTTACCTATTGGGTTGAGATGATTATTTAACATGGTATCAGAGTCTTGATGACTAAACGGTCACGAGTTTGAATCTCATCATCCATAATTATTTGATAAAAATCAAGCACAAGATAATATGAGTCTATGCAAATTTCAAGCCCAAAGAGTTTTCACTTGAAGGGGTATGTTAAATAATAATATAAATTATATCTTGGAACCTCACTTAACAGCTTAAACTATTGGTTTGAGATGGTTATTTAACATTGAGAGGAAACAATACCATTTTGATCTTAATTTTTGTTTTAAAATTTTTTATTAATCTGATGATCAGGTTTCGATGAAGAAAGATTTAGATCGAAAAGATCTTTATATCAATTTCAATTTATTCTGAGTCAACCATTTTTTTTTTAATGTTTCTTTAACCAGATCGATTTAGATATTAGGTAAGCTGGATTCATCTGGTCCGAGTTATACGAACATTGTTGAATGATATTTATAAGATTTGATTAAAAATAAAAATATACAAAGCTTCTTCTTTAATTCTTTACCTTTTTGATAGCAACAGCAGGGCTTGTTGGAGGGTGTAGATCGTCATAAATCTAAAGAAACTATAACCCAAGCAAGCTCATGCTGTCATGCTGCAATCACGTCCACGTGTCAGAAACAGCCCACTGTCCAAAGAGAATTGCTTTGCTTTCCTGCTGCCGCCGTGGTAATCATGGCTTTTTGCATAGTACCATTTTCTTAAAATAATAATAATAACAAAGCCAAACTCCAAAAATAATTAAATTAAATTAAATTAATTTCTTCCTTTAAATATTCCCAGAGAAAACCAGAAACCATTCTGAGTAATAAACTAAACTACTGAAGAGTCTAGACATAGAGAAACCCATTTGGCAATTCTTTGGCAAGAGACAAGAGAAGAGAGAAAGAAGAGATGATACTGGTGGCGATAATGGCGGAGCTGATGGAGGAGTACACGGCGTTGCTGACAAGTGTTTTGGAGCATTTGTTTAACGAGGCACCTTTTCCAAGAAGGGTTCGTTTTCTCATACTCCATAACCTTCCTTTTGCTTCCTCTGCTCATCCTCCTCTACTTAGACCTCCTAACTAGACTTCACTGAATACTATAAATATATTGTTAACAGGGAGTTTTCTCCCCTCCCACCAACCTCTTTACTGAAGCTTAAATTCTTGAGGGATTTGTTTTGCTCTGTAAATTGTTGGAGAGTTTATCAGAGATTTTTCATATATTATGTTCCTCTCCCACTGCTCATCCTCGTTGTTTTGCTCTGTAAATTGTTCGAGCACTCCACAGTTTCAGATTAGCTGGGTTTGATTTTGTAATCTTTTTCTTAATCCATTGTGTTATCTTTATAGATTAATTAATTAGATTTTCTTTTAAATTGATTGAGTGATAGGATTTCTTTTATATATGTGGTAGAAATTGGAATTATCCCTCTTTTAGTTCGTGATTAATTTTATGTTCATATATATATATATATATATATATACACACACACACACACACACACACACATATATAATGTCTCTTGGCATTTTGGAAGACGGGAATTAACCAAGCCTTGTCCATTCTTCTGATGAGTTCTAAAACAATGGGTGAGTTTTTCTTTACGATTTGGCTTTGTTTTGACTTCTTCAAAAGAGAGAGGGACCGAGTTAGAGTGATGGAGACTGAATCAACCTATGAACAAATCAAAAGATGAGTGTAACTTTAAATTTATTTTTGATATTTTTAAATTTATTTTTAATATTATCGTATCAAAACTATATAAAAATACTAAGAACAAATATAATTGGTTGCACCGCTGCAACTTCTCCATGTCTATGTTCCACGCTCAGAGTCTTCTTAATTAATATTGTTTTTACCATAATATTAAAGGTATAATGACGTGGGTTGGACATGTTTCTCACTTTGTGTTTCATAATCAAGCTCAATGGATGGTTATAGCACATTAGGAACAATTAATTGAAAGAAAATCACTAGGATTATGAAGTGGACATAGTTTGAGGACTTGAAATATTCAATTAGGAGTATAGGGACTGAATTGAAATGCATCCTAGAGTTTGTGTATGAATCAATAATATAACTTTTCCTTGATCATGCTTAATAATAAGAAGCCAAATGGTATCATGCAAGTTCCTTTCAAAATGGAAAGTTTTGGACACAGTTATTAAACTCAGCTTGGATTAATAGTGAGATCGCCAATTTTTTTTAAAGATCATTTTGATTTTTAAAATAAAATTTTTAATTGAACCGGGTCAAAAATTCACTTAACTCGTGTTTACTTTTGTATTAGATTAATTCTTGGGTTAAGTTTAATAAATATGATTTTGAATATTATAAATATAAAGCATTATTCATTTTGGTTTTTATCTATTTATATAATTGTAGTAATTTTTGTTTTTTAAATTATTTTTTTATTTTTAAAAGTATTAAATTGATGAATTTTAAATATTTTTGATAATTTTAATGTATTGATTTTAAATTTTATTATATTTTAATTAAACAATACTTAAAAATAGATTAGACACCCGTAATATCAATCACTACTAAACTCATGTTTGATGGGATAATGATTTCACCTTTCCTTTCAAATTTTCGTGATAATGTGCTTGGTTTTCCTCATGAAAAGGACAGTACAAGAGTTCTCTGTCCTTGTGAAGATTCTTTGCTTGATATGGTCATCTCTTCGTGCTTTTAGATTGTTCCAAAATAATTTGAAATCAGCTAAATTGCTCTATCATTGTATCCATTGAAAAGTCGTCTTCAAGACACAATTTTGGAAATATGATGTCTTTGATGGTGTTTGGGAGTTAGATGATGATTGTTTTTTTAAAATGGTGTTTTAATTTAAAAATATATTAAAATAATTTTTTAAAAAATTTATTTTTGACATAGTATATGAAAATGATATGAAAAAATATATATAAAAAATATTAATTTTAAAAAATAAAAATAAAAATTTAAATTTTTTTAAAAGTACTTTTAAAATGATAAAACAAACAAACCTTTAAAATTCTTGAAAAAATCTAAATTTATGTATTATTACTCAACCGAGATATTAAAAAGTTTTAAAATTTAAGTACCTTATAGGCCTTGTCTAGTTGTATTCCTATGAATGTCTAGATCTTGATGCAACTCGTGATGGGGTTAAGGTTGAATTTTTTTTAGAAAAAAATGTATAGATCTTTAATGTGTTTCTGGGATTCATTTTTTTTTTCATTGTAATTTATAAAGAAAAAGAAGAGAGAAAAAAAAATAAAAAACAAATCAAAGACACACTGAAACTTCAATTACATCATCACCGATATCATTATAAAGCTTTCGACAAAATAAATTCAACAATACTAAGTAAGGTTACCAAGTAAAGACACTTGCCGTCAAAAACAAGTGAGCCACCTACTATCTTTGAGCGACAAAAATAATTTTAAAACCCGGCCCGATGGTCGACCCGGGACCCAGGTTGGGTTGAAGCAAAAACCAGCTAGGGATTTGACCTGGTAAAACCCGGTAGAACTGGCTAAACCTGGATGAGACCCAATTGGTTTTTTTCTAAGGAAAACATCACCGTTTTAGAGTGGTTTTTTTCTAAGCAAACACCAAAGACAACAAACATAATCTCTCTTTCCTGCCCCAAAACCTTTTTAACCATACTAGTTGCAAATAAGAGCAGAAAGAGTCTAAGCCACATGTAAAAGACTTCAAGGCAAGTCATACCTAATTTTTTTCCCTCTCTTTGATTTAACATATTAACATATGGTCGTTAGTTTCTTGATTGTATTTACAATTGTACTAAGAAGTTGGCATTGCCGATTTGCTAATTCGAACACACGAGTAATATCACTATTACATTTAATAGTTTTAGCGATAAAATATTTTGTCGGTATTTACTCTATCATTCCGTCGACGCGTATTTTACCGACTGATTCACGGACAAAAAATGTTTATTGATAAACCTCTTGTTAGTAGTTTCTTTTCTGTCGGCATTTTTGCCAGTAAAAAAAATTGATGGTTTTACAAACGAAAATGCGTGCAAAAAAATTATCTGCTTGGAATATACCGATAGAATTATTCCGTCGGTGATTGGCAGTGGCATTTAGAGTAATTTTATTCCAACACTCTGTAACGTACCGGCGAAATTATTTTGTCGGTGATGTAATAGTTGAAGTGATATATGTAGTAAATGTTTTCCAACTCTCTGTAATATACCGACGAATTGAGTTCATCGGTAACTCTGTCCGTAATAATTAAAAATTATATTTTTTAAAAAAACATCAATTGAATAAAAAAAGAAAATAATTAAAAAAAAGAAATTGTATAAAATTCAAGTATGTAAAAATAAATTATCATAATATAAAATTCAAATATTCATTACAAATTTATATGTTCAAATAAAATTACACTAGAACAAAAGTGGCGCTAGAGGAGAAAGAAGAGGAGGCTGGTCGTTTCTAGGACCATAGGGCCAAAAAGGAGGTGCACATGTAGCACCTATCTATGATCTCATATCCATGATCATTCGACGAAGTTCTTCATAATCCGTAGAGAGTCGTTTATATATTTTTTTTTATTAAGATGGGTCATATGTTCTTGTAAGGCCGTAAACTCCTGAGACTCGGTGCTCGATATCAATTGCAAGCTCCCAATGTTTGAGACACTATGGGCCATCCGCAAGTTCTCGACCGTAGTGTTGGAGAGTCTATACACCCAATTTCTATCGAGTCCACCAGACGATCATGTCTCCATCCATAAATCCGGATCAAAATCTGGTGGGTCGAAGGATCATTCCCGTATCTCCCATTCAACCGGCTGTCATATGTCTCCTGAAAATAAGAAAAATGAAATCATCAAATTCAATTCAAGAAAATAATAACTTACGAAAGAAAATGGTTGAATGAACATACCATAAAGTGTTGAGCGTAGTTGTCGATGAACTGTTGCATCCCTTTTTGACGGCTTTCACTCCGCATATGCGTCTCCACAAAAAGCTCCATCACGTCCAAGAGTCGTAGCCTGTAAGAAAAAAAATGCTGCCAGTTAAATATATTTATAAATAACAACTAATTAATTAAAGATAGATGTGATTAAAATTAATCTTACCATCCGCTTTGCATGCAAAATGAACGGAATGGAGCCGTCGATGTGCATGGTAACCGAACCGTGAATTTTCCGGCTCCAGTTCCCCACACCAAACTGTGAGCGTCGTGTGAAATGCTAGGACGTCTCGTGATGAATATATTTAGCCCATATATTATCCAGGATGTATAGCAGCCTGAAATTCTTCCAAACCACCACGTCATTCCAGCATGGTAGACTGTTTTCTCTAGCATATTTTTTAAATTTTTTTGCACCTCATACTAAAAATCACGCAGCCTACATGATACAAACGTATTCTATATGAGTTAATGACAAATGAAATTTTAAGATTTAAAATTAAAAAAACAAATTATCGTATTGTTTTTAATGTTACCTAGTTGCAGCGTAATTTTCCCAAACCTTTATCGCAACATTATCATTTGCTCTATCCCACTCAAATTTAGCCTTACATTAAAAATTTATAAAAAATAAATCAATAATTTCAATAAAGTAAAGGAATTAACATAAAAATAGTTAAAATTTTAAGTTAACATTAACCTTAAATCTTGTAAACCATACATCGACATGAAGTTTCCAATCAGGATGTTTGGAAACCTGGTTCCATTGAAACAATAGAATTTCCATCAACGATTTAAATGCCGATGTTATTACTCGGGTAGCCTCAATGTTTGTGAACCTGAAAATCGATAAATTTAATAAAATATTATTTGTTCATAAATTGTTAAACACAAACTAACTCAAGGCAAAACAAACTTACATTGAAAGGACGTCCTTCTAATGTGCCTCGTACTTGCGGGTGTAAAAATCCTGCTATAAAGAGACACTGCCTCTATGCTGTGGAACCGTACTCGAAGAGGCAACGTCGTGAGTTGACACGGGTGCCTCTTCTTGGTAGTAGTTTCACAATTTTAATATAACAAAATATGAAAGAATTTTCTATCAATTTTTGCAGTAGTTTCATAATTTTAACACATACAAAATATCAAGGATTAAAGGTAATTGGATTCAAGTATCCTTTAAAAAAATATTGTAGACCCTAAGGCCTATTTATTTTTGCGTAAATTGCAATATAAGCTTAGCAATACTAGTTATTTAGATACAAGCTATTTAATTTTATAAGGAAATCCTAACCATTGATTTCAAATTAATGGTTTTTATTTCACAAATATGATTAAGACTTAGCAATCTTCGCTGGAAGGTTGAAACTAGTGATTTCCTCCATTGGTTTTTAAATATAGATCTTATATCTAAATATGTTTTTCTTTATTAAAATAATTTAAATAAAATTTGATCTAAAGATTTAGATTAGTTTGTTCTTATCTGTTTATATACTGGACTTACTATCTAGATTCCATTCTTCTCTATTGATTTATATTGGCTTAAACTCACATGTGATGCAAAAAATTACCATATAAATATTCAAAATTGTAAAATATTTCATCTCCATAAAGGTCATGTATTGGTGTTGTTAGAAGATTTTTCAAATAGAAAGTATTTTGATTGTTACATATTATTTTTAAATATCGTGTGAGAATACCAACAATCTATTATTATTATTATTATTATTATTATTATTATTATTATTATTATTATTCAATGTACTTATTATTATTATTCAAGTATTTCAGACAACTAAAGTCATGAAAATGCATGGAAACCAACTTCTTAGCAAATACTTGAAGTTCACACACCATAAATACACCTTTTTCTTTTACAATTATATTAATTTAATTTTTGAGAGTCCATAAAGATATTCAATATGCATGGAAATTCTTAGCAAATACTTTTAATATATTTACTTGTTTTATTGTTAACTAGGTGAATATAGGTATTTAACATGTCTTCTCGTAATAGAAGTACTCCAAATAATAATCCTTCAACAACTCAATTATTTCAACCTTCAATTTTCATGTCAAGTGGTAGCAAAGTAAGAACATATTTGGCATGTGGTCATTGTAGAGAAGTTCCTGAACTTAATGTTGGATGTAAAAAAACTAATTTGATATACTTATATTGTGCCAAAGTTTTTACGAGTGGTGATATTAATCGATTTAAGCAATATTTAGTTGAAGCTAAAGGAGAAGTTGAACAATGTCACAAATATTCTTTTTATGTTCGACATTAAATGCTTTTGAATCTTTAATGAAATATTGAAAAAAAGAAAGAGCTAGAGAAATGCAAGCAAATTTCAAATCATTTAGAACACAACAAAGAGAGGATGACTCGTCAATTTTAACAACTGAAGAAGCATAAAGTTTTTACCATACTCTATCAACAATGACCATACAAGATATTTTAGATGATGTTAATTAATGATTGATCCTTTAGTAAGAAATATTATTCAAAACAAAGTATTGTTTAACACTAATATTTATTCGTTAATTGTATTCTAAATATAGATTTCATAAATATTAATGAGATTGAAGATGATTGTAATGATGAAGTTACAAAGAAGCATGATGATGTTTTATTAGGCATTAACAAGATTGACTCCATTCCATTGACATTTGATTTAAATTTTACTCCTATGAACACCAAAGAACTTGATGTGTTCATTCAATAAAAGTGAATGTGTTGTTGATTCATAATTTATATTTATGGATGTTTTGTTTAAAATATTTCAGAATTTATATTTGGTTTGTATTTTAGATATTGAATTAAATTTATGTTGTTGATTTAAAATTTAAATTTGATTTCTATAAGTGTTGCATTGTAACTTGTTAGGGGTTTTCTATAAGTGTTGTATTGAATTTTTTTTTTGTGTTGACTCGGGTTAACCTAGCTGACTTGTGACTTAATCATTGTACCAGGTCACCCATTTGGGTTGGATTTAAAAATTATATCGATAAATATGGCTTATTTCTGTTATAATTGGTAACCTTTCTTGATGTCTTTGGACTCATTTCATTAAGATTTTTTTATAGTACCTGTAGTGTCATAATTGAAGTTTTAATTAGTATGCTTAAATGATCTACTCTCTCTCTCTCTCTCTTTCTCTCTCATATCTTCTTATCATAATTTATACAGTTCATTTTATATTTTTTTTTATTGTTGTTTTTACTCGTAGTGACATGTATAAACTTTATTATTTTCTTTTCAAACCGTGTTATTATTTTTTTTAATTCTTATTAATAAGAAAAAAAATACCTTTAAGGTTGGAGATAACTTATTAACTTCTATGGATAGCGTGTTTCCCTATGTAAGGGAAGTCTCCCTATATAGATGTAACATCCTCTCTAATTTCTAAACCAGTATTTAATGAAATCGATGTTAAGTGACAATGAACCTTAGAGGTTTTGTTGTTTATTAAAAATTGGTGTTTTGAAAGAGGAAGATTCGTTAGGGAGAAGAATTCCTTATCTTGAAGTTTAAGGTTGTACACATATGGTTTTATGTTCTAGATCGTATTTCTAAAAAATATTGAATTTTTGCAATGGTCTTTTTAGAATGGAATAAATGTACCTCAACAATGCTACACCGATACTATTTGCATTGCCATAATTAATTTGTATGTTGGTCGAAGATTTGACATGAAAAATAATTTACAAATTAATCAACTAAGATTTTATACAAAGTATGAATCTGATAAATGATTAATTATTTTTCTCTAAGTTTCATTCTATAAAATAATTGAGGTAAATATTATTAATTATTTTCTATTTAATAAAAAAATAAATCAACAAATTAAACAACTTAAAATAAAATAAAATACGATGCTCTTATTGTTCGCTGCCTGCCTAGGAATACACTTGCAAGTAGCTAGCTAGGTATCATGTTATCATGCCTCCACACTAAGGTATGGTGATAAAAAAAAATTATTTAAAAGACATACATTCGATGATGCTTTTTGTCTTTTAAATCATTGTTCGAGGAACAAGAATTTTCTCTTTTGAAATAAATATCAAGTGAAATTCCATCAGGGAAAGGAGGTGAAGGATCGATGGCAGAAGTGAGAATAATAATTGGGTGAGTAATCTTCCAATAAATGTCCACTCGGTGTTCTTTTTAATCAAACAGTCGGATTCCAATATAATATGCACTCGGTATTCTGAGAATTTCCTAATTAATACATTAATTTTACTAGAAAAATCTGTCTAAAAATATTCACATCTGGTCCCTGTAACTTGCAGTACTACTGGGAACTCTCTATTCTAAAATCAATCAAATCAAATCAAAATCAATCCTTCCACTAGCATCTCATTTCAATTAAAAGCAATTTAATCATACATGTATGATGTTATGTTCTGTTGGCCCTCCTACCCGTAAATTGTGGTTAGCAATAATACAAAACGCAAGTGTCATGTATTATG
>Ga0307514_10006672_pt1 | contig 10008 bp, 9 predicted proteins | sample 16_EM_MG_FD_203088 | JGI IMG/M metagenome (GOLD analysis project Ga0307514, IMG submission 203088) | Populus trichocarpa ectomycorrhiza microbial communities from riparian zone in the Pacific Northwest, United States - 16_EM | ecosystem: Host-associated > Plants > Roots > Unclassified | place...
GGAGCGAATATTGAGGCTAAGAGAAGTGATTATGGATCAACATCACTTGATTCCGCAGCATATAATGGGCATATGGATGTGGTGAGGCTGCTATTGGAGAAGGGTGCAAATATTGAGGCTATGAGAAGTGATGGATCAACACCGCTGCACATTGCCACCAGGAGAGGGCAGGTAGGAGTGGTGAAGCTGCTATTGGAGAAGGGAGCGAATATTGAGGCTAAGAGAAGTGATTATGGATCAACACCACTTGATTCCGCAGCATATAATGGGCATATGGATGTGGTGAGGCTACTATTGGAGAAGGGTGCAAATATTGAGGCTATGAGAAGTGATGGATCAACACCGCTGTACATTGCATTCAGGAGAGGGCAGGTAGAAGTGGTGAAGCTGCTATTGGAGAAGGGTGCGAATACCGTAAAAACTGCCGAATAAGACTGCAGTCTTATACACGGTATGGTGGTTTGAGATACAGTCTTGTTCACGGATACCGTGACGGTGGAATATACAAGGCATAATAATACTCTATGATTTCCTTCCAAGATGAGTCGCAATTGAGATTGCAATATTCTAGACCCATTACGCTCGAAACCGATGTTCTCGTGCCTAGACTCTTATCTATACTTCTCTACATACGCTGAAATAAATACGCTTTGGGGCAAGAGTCTGGTACTAAACTCCTCCGAAATCTGCTCTGGAATCTGCTCCGGCGCCCAGGATTTCGAAGCAGAGTTGCCTCAGACAGCGCTCTGCTCCACCAGTCCCCCAATTACTCTAAATCAGCTCCAGCCAGCTCCGCCTTCTCCGGTACAATATAACTCTCCTCAGGCAAGACCTAGAATCCCTTCAAGCCTGCTCCGGTCCAACTGGCTCTGCTCCGGTCCTGCTGGCTCTGCTCCGATCCTGTTGGCTTTGCTTCACCAGTCCTCTCTGGGAGTTTTGCAGTGGCACTTGCAATAAGCTATCTTAACGGGCAGCAAAGTGTTACAAAGGAACGGCGGAAACTCAGGACGTCTTCGTTCCGAAAGCATTGGACATTACTATGCATGCTGCGCTGGCGGAGGACTCCTAGAATCCCTTAGGGGACCAATTGGGGCGAGCTATAGGCACTATAGGCCTACAAGTGCTCTGCAGAACCCCGAGGAGGGAATTTGCCATAGGTAACTGACTTTTTGTATACCAGATGCAGGAAGTGAATCGGCCTGTGGACGAAAGTTATAGGATCCTCAGGAGATGCTCCCAGTCACACGGTACCTTCCAGCAACATATGAAGTTGGAAAGATAATAGGAATACGGCCATTAAAAGACTTGCAGCTACTGGAATTCAACCCAATATCCCCATTCCAAAATGCATGTGAATATAAGGTTGCAAGATTCTTCCATAAGAGCAAAACTTCATTAACTAATATCGATCAATTCTTTAAAGAAAACCTGCTTCCAGAGGATTGTTCCAGGACACAAGAGGTCTGTTTTAAGTCAGGACATACATGGAGAAAGAAAATGCGTACAATGGTGGATCAACCCTACTGGCAGAAGAGTACAGTGGACTTCCATCTGTAAAAGGATTGTGCATTTTATTATAAGGATCCTGGTGATACATTACGATATCTTAAGGTCTCGCAGCAAATAAAAACTGCCTCCCCAATAGCAAAAATTCAAATAGGCTTTGTGCACTTTGAATTACGAGTTATATATAAGCTACTGTATATATAAAATCAGGCTGTTGTTGTAAGTGTGAAAGTTGATAGGTGGTCCAAGTTAGCTAGAAAGCTAAATTTGTGAGCTGTTGTTTATTGCTTGTCATCTGCGACCATAGACTGAAGAAAACGAGGCATCCCGTCCGCTCTGCCATATCTAAGCTTCAGATCGCTGGGCTAGTACTGCGGTGGGTGACCACGCGGGAATCCCCAGTGTTGCAGATTACCTTTTTATTCATGTTTTAGTTTAGTATACCATCCTTCACGGCGAAGCAGATCATCACCGGAAAGTGGATCAAAAGTGGTGATTATGTAGTTTTGACGATTTCTCTTCCAATATCCAACCAAATGGGCTCAAATTTTCGGAAAGTCTTAGTAGTTGCTCCAAACAATTACAGGAGGGCCCATGTGCTTTATTACTCCAACCATTAGGGGGAGATCACGTGATCCACCAACCGGTTTGGTAAGTAAATATAATAGACGGGGGCCATGAGGGCTTTGGTTAGCAGAAGTCATTGCGCCCACTTAGTACTTGAGGCCTGAACATGCTGTGCATGTAATATGTCTGTATAGGGGTGGTGGACTCCAGGGAGTAGGTTAAGCGGAGTCGCGGATCAGGTATTTCATAGAGTAATTCAATCAAACCAACTCCAAATCAAGCGCCTGATTTGGTCCTAGCGGTTATACTTTCCAACACACTCAATTTCATGGAACTTAACGTTGAGTATAGCGATATAAAAGAAACCTCTAGGATATCACATATATATGACTCTCGACTATATATATACATCCAACTCATGCGCTTCTTTTCTTCCCATCGACATAATGCCAACAACATCGAGTTCAACTTTTGTACCCATTATTCCAGCACGAACTTCAAGTAAGAGAAAGGGGGAGAGTCTTGATGAGAAATGCAAGGCTAGCCAGGAAATCTCATTGGAGGATCAAAGGGATGGCTTGACGTACCAGATAGCAGAATCCCGGAAGAAAATAAAGCCACAGCAATCGGGAAATAGCGAGTAAGTTCACTCTCGATTTACTTATGAAGGCAATATGAATAGCAATATTAACCTTTCTATAATTTTTGGGAGCAGAGGGCAGACATAGAACAAATGTCTTATGAGAGAGCAGTGTTGAATCGATTCAGGGATTTCCAGGCGGCAGGTGGGGAGGATGGACAGGAATGGACAAATTCACCGACAGCAAAGGAATTGTTCAAGGCAGTGAAGGCGTATGAGCTACAAAAGGAGCTATGCGTTCAACAAGAGAATCGATTGAGAGTAGAGGCGAAAGATGGAGAAAAAGTACTCTGGCAAACCTTCACAAAACTCTTTACGACTAGCTCCTTGGGCCTTGGTCTGAATTGGGTGTATGAAAACGATCTGGGGATCTCCAGAGCAGATTTAGGGCAGAATTGATTGAGAGGTTGAATGCTAAGCACCCAGATCACAAAAGCCCCGCCTTGTGGTGCCCAATAACTACGGATTATTTAGACTCGTCATAGGTGATCGCAGCGCACATATTTCCGCACAAGCATGGTCAGGATATTACGCAATTTTTAGTGCCCAAGAGAGCCCTGAGCTCTTCTCCCCTCTTAATTGTCTCCTAATTTCAAAAGCTGCGGAAGAAAAGATCGGCAAAGGACTAATTCTCATCGTTCCGGATGTTGATCATGCTAGTGACTGGGAAGCCATTTCGCCCCCATACTACTTGGGCGGAGTTAGATGCGTGGAGGTTACAGTTTCACAGCAATCATCGCCCATGAGCTAGATACCTATATTTCCTTTACTGCTCGGTAATCTTGAGGAGGTCCTGGACTGTGCAAAAAGCAGGTGATGTGTTGAAAGATGAGCTTGGGCACCCATACTGGGGCAGTGTGAGAAAGTATGTCAAGAAAAACCAGATATTAGGTTTTATTGAGTAGATGGGGCATGAGTATCAAGATCTCTTGGTGGGTGCTACCGAGGAAGGGGGAGAGAACATCAGTAGGCCTGATACAATAGCACTGCTGGTGGCAACCGATTGCGTCTTGAATTCTCTTACGGAAGGGGGAGAAGATAATAGCAATGATGATGAAGAGGAAGAGGAAGAGGAAGAGGAAGAGGAAGAGGAAGAGGAAGAGGAAGAGGGTAATTGCGGGAGGAAGTGAACGACTGTGGGGAGAAGGAAAAGTGAAGTCCGGGATATTGAAGGGGTAAACCCCTGCGTTTCCATATGCCGAGCTGGGTGTGGGGAGGAAGATTTATCAAAAGTGGTTATAATATTTTTTCTCGAATCTTTTCAATTCTGATGATGAATGCGTAATGCTACTGACTTGTTAAGTAAATATGTTTGTAGGTATACCGCAATTTAGCCGCGTATGGATATGCAATATCGGTGACATATGCAACATGATTATATTATGCAGGGTACGGATGTTTTTTGGGCGGTAAGTGTACATCGTTTGTTTCTATTATGACGTTATATACATCATGCAATCAGCCTCCCTGCTACCCTATGTACTACTGCTTTCCTGCATATGTCTCTCCATCATACAATTTTCCCATTTCACATTTTTTAAGAAGGTGTATATACATAGAGTCCCATGAAATACATTCTTACGATGCGTAAAAGCAGAGGGGGGGTCTGAGGCAGGCATGCATGCATATGTAAGGCAGGCCGATTGTGGCTGCCGCAGTGCCAGCAGCGGCACTGAAACTGACGATATATGGAAAAGGAGTACGGCATCAGATCGATGGTCCGGTACTGGCTACTTGTTACCGTGCCCAACCCCCCTGGATTTACTAGTCTGTGTTGGAACAATCACCCAGTTCCCCCCTCAAAGCCGGTTGTTAATTAACTGGCCCCCTATTACTTACCCTCAACTCGGTTATCGGGTAATGTTGATATTAGCCGTGCAATTGTTGCTGCCGGCATATTCTCGGTGCTCAATGGCACACTGTACATCCGCTTTCGTTTCCGTATTCCCGTATTCCGTCTGTTCATTCGTTGCTCGTTTTCCAGTGGATTGATGCTCTCTGGATTACCCTGAACTCTCATGCATACACCGCTCCTGCTCCTGTAATCAAGTCTTCAACGATCTCGTTCCCTCTTACCATCACGAAGCTCAATCCCCTCGTACGCTCAGTTTTTTCACCCTACAGCTGTTTGCACCTCGCTTATTATTGTAGCAATACTTTAGTAGTTTGGCTGCTTTACATATGATAATATTCCAGTACGCCCAGACTGCCGCTGGCATGGTGGCAGCCGCCTTATGTTTTATGCATCGTGAACATTTATTTCATGGGACTGTTTCTTCCTTAATTCAATAAGCAAGGCTTCAACTGAATAATAGCCCGAAATTCAAATCCTCGGCTTCTGTGTCTGTGTCTGCCGCAGCGACCCAACCCTTCCCGATTCTGCGCAACAGTATCCTCCCTTCACCTCGTCTGTAAAAAATTGAAAAAAGGAAAGGCACACAAACACAATGACTTCCAACAAAGCAGAACTTAGCACTACATCTCAAACAATGATTAGTATGGGACTCTTGAGAGGTATAAGCCCGCAACATACTGTACATACCTTCACAGTCAATATTCACCCGAATAACAGGGTTCTTTAGACTCGTTAAGCTGCGGGGTCTAGGCGCCAGACTACCGCGTAATTGGGTTGTGCAGTGATTGGATCGTCATTCACCATCGTTATATGCTGCACACGGAGTATGGCTTGCATAGCTCCCGGGGGGGATGTTCTCCCACAAGACTTGCTCAACATTATTCGCATTATCAAATCCAGCTCCAGCTCCCATGTTCCCATGGCACTCTTGCCCAGCAACCCTGACAATGAGATTAATATTATGGTGGAGTGCGGCCCCGGGGTAATCAGTATAGACAAGCGAAGCTTTGAAAGTCCTTCCTCCGCCAGCGATCTCCATTTCTTGAATGACATTCTGCGTGTCATTATCTGCGAGTGCTAGGGAACCAGTTATGATACCGCCATTGGGCGCAATGGCAAGGGCATTGTTGATTGACACCTGGAGATCCACCCGGCCGAATCCTTGCTCATTACGGTCAATGCCCGCTAGCTGTACCGCACCATTGATGAGAAGAGCTTTCAGCAATGAGGCCGTTGGCCTCGGTGGCGCCGGTGCGTTATACGTAGGCCTGGGCACGAGACGAGACTTACGAGACAAGGCGTCTCGAAACACTTCGGCAAAAGGCTCGAGACATCTCGAGATGGTTCGGTTTTTCATTGGTTGTGTCGTGCAGATATCTGTGTGAGACAGCGTTGGGACAGCGTGATAGCCGTTGAGACAGGGTGATAGCCGTTAAGACAGTGTGACAACCTTCATAAATTATTTCCGTTAGTATATGATTAGCCCAAAGGTCTCGAGCCCACAAGCATAGAGTCCCAAGATATCTCGAGAGCACTGTCCCTATCCACGAGACGTCTCGAGACCAAGGCCCTGTCTCGTGCCCAGGCCTAGTTCACTAGGACCCCACGGATGACTGCTGTACATCCAGCGACCAGCGGTGTCGCCATACCTGTGCCCCATGAGAAAGCGTATTGATTCCCAAGGCCGAATCCAGCCGGTACCTGTCCATATCTGTCTTCATTGTTCGCTTGGGTAGCAGCGGGGATGAATTGGGAGCGCGTGGACAAAATTGCACAGCCTGGTGCAAGCAAGTCAGGTTTGGCGCGACCATTTGTTGTTGGCCCAAAGCTGCTGAAAGTTGCACGTTGATTTTGGTTACCGGGTGGCTCCGCGGGGTCGAACCAACCATTAACATTTGGCCGGGTCGAATCGCTGGCTCCAACAGTCAAGGCGTTCTTGGCTGCCGATTGGGCCCCAACCATAGGTAGTTCCCAGATGCCCTGATTGCCCGCCGTGAAACATATCAGAAGGTCACGGAAATTCCAACTGCAAGTATCTATGGTTCCGCTTTCAGGGACGTATGGAAGTTGAGGTGGTTCCGCATTCCCACCACACCAGGAGTTGCTGTGTATGTAGGCTTGGTGTGCAAGTGGCGCTGTAAGCAAAGCAGTTAGGTTCCCGCCGAATCCCATAGCCACCCCGCAAACCTGCATCACTAAACGAGCGCCTGATGCCACTCCTCGTAGTTGCTGAAAACCAGGCCCAGTAGGTATCGCTCCCAAGGAGAGACCCACAGACATGGGTTCCATGACCAATCCGGTCATTAATGTCCATCCCCGGCACTCCTGCGAATAGCACGATCACCTTCCCAATGAATGCGGGGTGGGCGATGTCCAACCCGCTGTCAGCTACTGCCACAACTTGTCCTGCTCCTCGAAAGTTCTGGTTATCGTTAGGAATAAACACATCGGTATCAGCGCCTAGGATGCCGCGAGCGACCTGGTTGGCAAAAATGGGTTTCACAGCTTTCGAAATTGTCTTAACCTCGTCAACTTTAGCCCAGTCGTCTAAAAACCGAGGCTTGACTGTCACTCGGAGCAGCTGTCCATCGAACCGAGCGGCACTTGGAGGGAGATCCGCTTGCCTAGTCAGTGTATTCGCAACCTCCTCAACAGTCCAGCGGCGATCCTTCGCAGAATGAAACGAAACATACACATCTATTTCGTCTAGGGGGGCGGGAGTCTCCTCGTAACGCTTGAATTTGGGGCGGTAGATGTCCACGTCCACCCTTTCAATGAAGTCTTTCAGATCACGACGCAGAGGTTCCAACGTCCACTCGGTCTGTCCATGATTATAGTGGGCAAGATATATACCCTCCCCAAGGAATTCCTCGAGTTCAGACTATACAGCCTCCTGTATTGGTCGCTAGTAAGAGGTCCCTCGACTGTGAGAATGATGTAATTTGTCCTCAGGGGGGGATCATTATCGCCGGTGAAAAGCTCCGACTCAGGATACCTTCGTCCGTTGATTAAGACACCCATGGTTTAATTCGATGTACTAGCTACTGGCTGTGAAGTTGTGTAGGCGGCGGTTGGCTGTCGTCTGTTCGCGTGTTTGGGGACCCAGTACCGCCCAGTCCCTGAGAATGTCCAGCCATGATATATACTCATGATGGGATTGAATTTTGTTTTTCAAAATAAAAATAAAATAAAGATACACGGTAGGCCGAGTGGGCTAAAACATAGTAATATCTCGTAATATCACACAATTCCACGACTACGATCTACAACATTAGTCCTCAATTCCATCAACATCCCAATACAGATGCCCCCCACTTGTAATATGACCTCCCAATGGACTCCCACCCCCTTGTATATCCTACTGATAAGCTGTTAGCGATCGGCCCTCTACCGCGTCAAGGGTTTCCCGAGCAGTCTTCCTTCCTTCTGCAGTCCCACTCGCCTCAAACATCCCACAGTCTCTAAAACTATTTGAGCCATTAGTATGTCCATTAACTCGCTCAAATATCATATGCATGCTAATACAGCTTGATGGCAGAAAGTTACGTACGCTGCATGAAGAGGTCCAAGTGTTTCACTGCTCCGTTTATACAATCCAATGTCAATGACCTAGTTAGTATATTATATGGCATAATTTATCCTATAATATACGATTTTACGGATACCAGACAGCATATTAGACCGGAAGTGGGCCGCAGGCTCCTATATTTGCAGGGGGAAAGAAATAATTTCTGTAGACAGGAAGGCTGGTGGCAGAGGAGGGTTTGTAATTATACCGTAGACCTTACCAGCACAGCGACAAACGACAATTACCATTGGCTGCCCCCATATGACCGGGGTCAACATGCTAGATAATTTCGGAAATCCTGAAATGCTAGGCAAGCAGAGTGGAAAAAGACCACTCCGACCAAATTCAGATCTATGGAAACAATTATTCGAACGTGCAGCGAGCTATTTCAGGGGAGCACGAAATGAAAATGTCCGCTAAGTGCCAGTTATCCGGGACGAGTTCAGGGTAACAGTTCAGGGTAGCTCCGGAGGTGGCGGAACTGGGTATGAGGCGGAACCGGGTGAATTGTTCCAACAAACCCAGGCTTCTCTTCTTCCGTACTATAACCCACGGCGATGTCACAAGGGGTCAGGATACCTGCCCCTAGTCCCCCCTGTAAACCAGTGCGACTGCTGAGGCCCAGAGCTCGTCAAAGGGCCGGTGGAAGGAGTGTCCCCACCTTACCTAACCAAAACAACGCCTGGAACGGAGGTGGGGGAGTACTAGAGGTAGAAATCTCTATGTGGTAGCTGCGGATGCTGCAAGGGGTAGGCTGAGGTGGAGTCGAGAATGCGATTAAGGGGACATTGATATCTACGGTGTTGGGTTTGGTTGTGTGGAGGTTGTTGCCTCTGGTTCTAACTGCAATTCCATTGTGTCGTACCGGGCTGCCAGAGCAGCTGAATATTGTTGAGAGGGAGAGGTCAGCGTTGATACTGGCGGAGGAGGGGGTTGAAGATACGTGTACAAAGTGAGTTGCGGAGATTGCTAGTGCGCACCGTACACGTGTTGTACCTAGTAGTGAGCTTATTAACTAAGTAGTCTGGTTGGCACAAGCCGCTCGTAGAGGTTGGTAAATATTGTCTAATACTGGGTGAATTCGGCGGCTCACGAAGTGGCGACCAAAGGTCTGCCAAGCCGCTAGGCGACGTCTGGAGCGAGACCTGGATTTCACCTAACAGCGGCATTGGTATCCATATGGTTATCGAAAAAAAAATAACGGCTCAGCTGGGAATTGAACCCAGATCACCCACCCTCTACTTCGATTCAGCAGGACAATACGTAGTAGGTGTCATACCATTAGACCACTGTGCCTTATTATGACAGTAGCTTGCAAGTGCGTAGTGTTGTGTTATCAACCTACATACAAGTACAGTAATGAGTTATTAAAAAAAAAAAAAAAAACAAGTAGGTAGAGTCCCCCACGAAAGTAAGTCACCCGAAGAGTAGAACTACAGGAGACCAAGAGAGACTAGGGAGGGCCAAACTCATAAACCTGAAGATATCCAAATCACTTCCTTGGCTGGCACCCCACATGTGCCCCGCTGCTCTACAAAGCGAGTTCAACTCTTGACCCACCTTTTGTTATAGGGAGTCTTACTTCAGTGGGTTACCCTTAAGCCCCTCTAATCACCTCACCAGCGGCGACCAGGGCCGTCTACCGTGTTGCATCCTGAACCCCTTTGCCCGAGACACGGATTACGGCATACTACTCACTGCTCCTCCATGGAATTCTTAACCTGCTATTCCACTCTACAACTGCCGGTGTCTTAGTCCAGGCTACTAACTACCCTTAACTCCGCCTTCCGCCTCAAACAATCTCGCACAACGCCCCTGTGACTTCAGCCTCATCCTGTGTGTACAGTAGTTCGACCCCCCTGAGATCCTGTT
>Ga0307514_10006674_pt1 | contig 10007 bp, 10 predicted proteins | sample 16_EM_MG_FD_203088 | JGI IMG/M metagenome (GOLD analysis project Ga0307514, IMG submission 203088) | Populus trichocarpa ectomycorrhiza microbial communities from riparian zone in the Pacific Northwest, United States - 16_EM | ecosystem: Host-associated > Plants > Roots > Unclassified | place...
AACGAAGAGCACCACGAGGCCTTGTCGTCGTAGCCATGCAGGTTGGCATGGCCGTGGTATTCGGTGACGCGCGGATTGCTGGCGCCGGGCGCGAAGCTGCGCACGCCAATTTCTTGGGCGGCAATGGCGAGCCAGGGCGGATGCTGCATGGGCTTGCGCTTTGAGCTTTAAATCTACTCAGCGGCGATCTGCAATAGGCAGGCGTCGCCCGTCGATTCGCGCCAGACACGCACCGCGCTCAGGGCCGGCGCAAAGGGGGCCATGCCGGCGGCGATGAAGCTGCACAGATTCTCCAACGTAGGCACGCCCAGGCCCGGCACTTCGTCGAGCAGGCGGTGGTCAAGCTGGTCGCGCAGCACGGCGATGTGGGCGCGCACCAGGCCGAGGTCGACCACCATGCCGCTGTGCGGATCGGGTTGGCCGCGCAGCGTGACTTCGGCATGGTAGGTGTGGCCGTGGATGCGGGCGCTGCTGTGGGTTTCGATCTCGCGCTGCAGTGTGTGGGCGGCGTCGAAGAAAAAGCGCTGGCTCACATGGTACGTGTGGTACGTGCCGCGCTGTGCGCTGGCCGGGTGCAGGGGCTGGCTCATCGGATGCCTGTCACCTTGTGGGTCTGCACGCTGAGTTTCCAGGCCGGCTGCGCCATGCAGAGGTCGATGCACAGGCCGGTGTTGGTCTTCTGCAAGGGGCCGTCCATAGGTTGCAGGTAATGGTGCTGGAACGGCAGCTGCGCCAGCGCCGGCAGGTCGAGATCGGGCTGCGGCCAGACCACCTTGAGCTCATCCCCCTGCTTCTGCACCCAGGTGGCGCCGGCTTTCGGGCTGATGCACAACCAGTCGATGCCCTCTGGTGCGGCCACCGTGCCGTTCGACTCCACCGCGATGCGAAAGCCGTGGCCATGCAGCGCGGCGATCAAATCCGTATCCACCTGCAGCAGCGGTTCGCCCCCGGTTAGCACGGTGAAGCGGTGCTCGGCATCGCCAGCGGGCCAGAACGACGCGATCCGGTTGGCCAGCTGCTGGGCGCTTGCGAATTTGCCGCCCGAAGTGCCGTCGGTACCGACGAAATCCGTATCGCAGAACTGGCACACGGCCTTGCTGCGGTCCTCTTCCCGGCCCGACCAAAGGTTGCAGCCGGCGAACCGGCAGAACACGGCGGGTCGGCCGGCGTTGGCGCCTTCGCCCTGCAGTGTGTAGAAAATTTCTTTGACCTGGTAAGCCATAACTCGTCGCGTGTGTCTTCGTCCGAACCTGTGTATGCGGCGCTGGTGTGGTAACTGGCAGCCCTGCCGCCCCGCCGTGCAGGGGCCATATTGTCGCCTGTGAGCGGTTTCTCCGTCCGAGGGCCGATACCCTGATACCTCTGAGGTATCACGCCATCGGCATTGGCCGGATCGGCGGCGAAATCCTACGCTTCGAGCCATCCCGTTTTCAAGGAGCTCGAAGTGAACCACTCATCCACACGTCATGCAATCGGACTCGACCTTCTGGCGAAGATAGAAGGCCAGCGGCCCGCGGCGCTGGAGGCCAGTCTCAAGGATATCACCCCCGATCTGGCCAGGCTCGCCATCGAGTTTGCCTACGGCGACATCTATTCCCGGCCGCATCTCGATCTGCGCCAGCGCCAGCTGGCCACCGCGGGAGCGCTGGCCGCGCTGGGCCATGCCCGGCCGCAGCTGAAGTTCCATCTGGCCGGCGCGCTCAACGTCGGCTGCAAGCCGCAGGAACTGGTCGAGCTGGCGATCCACATGGCGGTCTATGCCGGCTTTCCGGCGGCCGTCAACACGGTGCTGGTGCTGAAGGAGCTGTTCGAAGAGAAAGGCATCCGCCTGCAGCCGGCGCAGGATCTTGCGCCATCAGGGCCGGCCTCTTTGCGGTCATCTTCGCGGTTCGAGCGCGGCTGGGCGGGCCTGCAAGCCATCGACGGCCATGCGGGAGAGCGGGTGATCGCCGCGCTGCAAGACATTGCGCCAGACCTGGGCCGGTACATCCTCGAGTTCGGCTTCGGCGATGTGTATAGCCGTCCAGGCCTGGACCTCCTGGCGCGCGAACTGGTGACGGTGGCCGCGCTTACGGCGCTCGGCACCGCCGCTGCGCAGCTGAAAGTCCACATGCACGGTTTCCTGAACGTGGGCGGCACACGCGAGCAGATGGTGGAGACGGTCACGCACATCGCGGTCTACGCCGGCTTTCCGGCCGCGATCAATGCCGCGCTGCTGGCCAAGGAGGTGATGGCGGAGCGCGCCGACTGATAGTGCTTGCGCAGCTCCTGGAGCACCAGTGCGGCGGATGGCGACAGCGTTTCGCGCGCATGCGCGACGGCGATGTCGACCTTCAGCAGGTCATGTTCTTTCAAGGCCTTGTAGACCACGCCCGAGCGTGCGATCGCCTTCAGGGAGGACGGGATGAGCGCGATGCCCTGGCCGTCGGCAATCAGCCCGAGCAGCACATGGTGGTCGGCCGGTTCCTTCAGCCGTGGCGGGTCGAAGCCGAGCTGCCGGAACACCGTGCCGAAGTGATCGAAGTACGCCGGGTTCAGCGCCCGGGTGAACCAGAAAAGCGGGTCGGCACCGAGCTCCAGCAGCGACACCGTTTTTCGCCGTGCGAGACGGTGGCCGGCCGGCAATGCCGCCACCAGGGGATCGACGCCCAGCACCTCCACGGCCAGCCCGTTGGTGAGCGATGGCAGGCCGATGATGGCCAGGTCGAGCGCACCGCGCCGCAGGTCGGCCACGGAGCGCTGCGAGATCTGCCGCTTCTGGTGCAGCGTGACGCCGGGGGCCTGCAGGCGCAGCGCCGGTTCGAGCCAGGTGAACAGCGCCGCATCGACGACGGTGGTGATGCCGATGCTGACTTGCGCGGTGTGCGGCTTGCGCTGCCTGGTGTCGGCGACCAACTGCTCGGCGCGCGCCAGCAGGTCCCGCGCCTGCGCCAGCAAGAATGCGCCGGTGGCCGTCAGCGCCACGCCGGTGCGGCCGCGTTCGAGGAGCCTTGTGCCAAGCGCTTCCTCGAGCGCCTGGATCTGCCGGCTCAGCGGAGGCTGCGTGATGCACAGCCGATCGGCCGCGCGCCGGAAATTGAGCTCTTCGGCCACCGCGACGAAGTAGCGGAGCTGGCGGAGTTCGAGGTGGCTGGCCATGGGCGGGGTGTCGGGCGAGCGGGCTAGCGCGGCGCCGCGCCGGCCAGGAACATCTCGGTCGCGCGTTCGACCATTTCCCGGATCTGCTGAAGCGACAGCGGGGGCGGGTCGCGTTGGTACAGCCGGGGTTCGACTTCGGCCGACACGAGCCCCAAGAAGTACGCCGCCATGACGCCCGGGTCGGCCTTGCGCAACATGCCTTGGTCCATCTCCCTTTGCAGGAGGGTGCTGAGTGCGTTGACACACTCGCGCGGACCAGCCTTGTAGAAAAGCTCGCCGACCTCGGAACGGCCCGATTCGGCCACCACCATGCGGTAAACCGCCAGCGCGTCGGCGGAGTCCGTCATCACGTGCAGCATCGTCTCGCCGAAACGCAAGAGGACACCCTCCAGCGGCACCGGCTGGCCGGCCATCGCTTGCAAGTCTTCTACCGCCTTGGTCAGGTGCGAGGTGGCCGAAGCCCTGACGACGGCGTCGAACAGCAGCTCTTTCGAGGGGAAATAGCGGTATAGCGTCGCCTTTGAACCGCGCAGCCGGTTCGCCAGCTCATTCATCGATGCGCCCTCATAACCGAACTCCTGGAACAGCTTGCTCGCGGCTTGCAGGATGGTCTCGCGGCGCGACTCAGTCATCACCTTCATGTTGTTTTTATCCTTTGCGAAACCAAAGTGTACATTTTTGTTGACCTCGGTCCAGTCTTCTTTATAATGGAACCGTACGGTACCGTTTCAAGGTGACATGTTCCAACATGCTGCCGATGCGTTCCGCAAATGCACAGCCATTGACAACCTAACGAAGGAACGTGATGAGAATCTTGAAGACGATGCCGCTGCTGGCGGTTTTGACCAGCCTGTTGGTATTGACCGGCTGCGCCGGCACCCGGCCCGTACCCTATTCGGGCCTCGCTTCTTCGTCGCAGCTCCGACTTAATCCGGACGACAAATCCGACCGGGTGCCGTACCAATATGCCGCGAATGTGAACTGGCGCGAATATGTGAACGTGGTGCTGGACCCGGTTGAAATCTACAGTGAGCCCGACAATCAGTTCGAAGCCGTTTCTCCCCAAGAAAAGGAAATGCTGGCCCAATACATGGAAGAGCAATTCCGCAAGGCGCTCGCAAGCCGGTGGACGCTGGTGAGCGCTCCAGCCGCCAAGACCATTCGTGTCAGGGCAACCCTGACCGGCGCCAAGTCCAACACCCGCATGATCTCCACCTTCTTGCGGTTCGACCTCGGGGGCGGCCCCTACAACGCGGTGCAGGCCGTCCGCGACGAAGAAGGCCTGCTGACGGGCTCGGTGAGCTACGCAGTCGAAATCTACGACGCGTCGACCAACCGCCTGCTCAATGCCTATGTGGCCAAGCAGTTTCCCAACGCCTGGAATATCAAGGCAACGCTGGGCCGCATGGATGCCTCGAAGGTCGGCATCGAAAAGGCTGCCACCGACCTGGTGGCACGCCTGAACTGAAGCCCCGATTCCGTTCGACCCCGGAGAACATCGATGCTGGGCATGTTGGCCTTATGTTTGTTGGCGGCGCTGTGCGGTGCCGTCTTTCACAACCTGTATGCGCCGGTGCCGAGGCGGCCCGAGCTCAGCGCCGACGCGGTCGAGAGGAGTCTGCTGATCGGCAGCCATGACCGGCGTTATTGGGCCTATGTGCCGGCTGGCCTGCCGCCCAACGCGCCGCTGCTGCTGGTGCTGCATGGTGAAGGCCAGGACGCGCATGCCATCCGCCAGGCCACCGGTTATGGCTTCGAGCACCTGGCGGACCAGAAAGGATTTGCGGTGGTCTATCCCGAGGCTTTCAAGAAGCACTGGAACGATGGCCGGCGCAACGTGCGCTGCCATGCCCGCAGGCAAGGCGTCGACGACAAGGTCTTTCTCTGCGCGGTGATCGGCGAGATGGCCAAGCAGCGCGACATCGATCCAGGCCGCGTCTTCGTGTTTGGTTACGCCAACGGCGGCCACATGGCGTTTCGCGTGGCGATGGAAGTACCGGAACGCGTGACCGCGATCGCGGTGGTGGGGGCCAACTTGCCGACACAGGAAAATTCCATCACCAGCCCGCGCGGCGAACCGGTGCCGGCGCTGATCGTCAACGGCACGCAAGACCCGATCAACCCCTACGTGGGAGGCCTGATCACGCTGTTTGGCTTTGGTGATCGTGGTGAAGTCATGTCGTCACGCGCCACAGCGGAATCATTTGCCCGGCTCAACCGCGCGCAGTGGGCCAGCTCGGTGGATCTGGACCCTATCAAACCCGGCGACGAGACGCGGGTGGTGCGCGAAACCTGGAGCACGGGCGGCATCCCGAGCGTGCTGCTGTATTCGGTGCTGGGCGGCGGCCATGTGATTCCGCAGCCGGTGGGCCGCACGCGGCCCCTGTTCGGCGCGAAGACCAGCGCCCTCGACACGCCGGTGGCGGTCTGCGCCTTCTTTAGACTATGACTCCTGGCATCGCGGGTTGACAGCGCGATCCCTCAGGCTTTCTCACACCGGAAACAAGGAAATCACATGAAATTGTTCGTAGCCATCGGCCAGTTCTGCCTGACCCTGGCCATCGGCATCACGGCAAACGCCCACGCCGAAAGTTTTGCATCTTCGGCATCGAGCGCCGGCTCGGCGTCCAGCGGCAGCGCGTCCACCTCCCTGCGCGAATCGAGCAAAAGCTCCACCGACGCCGTCAAGCTCGTGGATGGCGACTACCGCATCATCGACGTGACCGACGCACCCGAACGCGCCGACTTTGTTCGCGTTGCGATGCAGGCCGATGCGCGGCAGCAGCGCATCGAACTCGAACTGCCGCGCGCGGTGTTCGCCAAGCAGAACCTCGGCCGCGGCGACCTTGTGCACACACAGCGCCGGGTGTACGGTTATGAATTCTCGCGCAGCGACACGCGAGAGGCGTTCTACCTCGTCATTGCCGACGACTGGTACGGCGAACTCGCCGCGCGGCCCGTGGGGCTGTGAACATCCGCGCCACGATGGCGCTGTTGATTCTGTTCGTTGCAGGCGCCGCGCAGGCCGATGTCGGCGTGAGCGGGTCATCGGCCTCGTCGCGTTTCTGCGACCGCCAGCACCCGCTCACGGCCGGCCAGCAAGACCGCCTGCTGCGTTTTGCCGCGGTGCTGCGCGACGAACTTGCCGCCACCGACGACCACAATGGCAGCGGCGCAGTGCTGATCAGCCGTTCGGGCCTGGATCTGGCGCGTTTTCGCATCCGTTATTCACACGCCGCCGTGGCATGGCGCGGCGAAAAGGGAGAGTGGTCGGCCCGCCAGCTCTACTACGCCTGCGACGAAGCCCGCCCCCGCATCTACGACCAGGGCCTTGCCGGCTTCGCCATGGGCATCGACGATCCGTCGCTCGGCTACATCGCCATGGTGCGGCTGCCCGCACCGGCGGCCGAGGCGCTGCGGCGGGCGTCGCAAGACGCGTCGCTTGCGCTGCACCTGCTGGCCGCGCGCTACAGCGCCAACGCCTATGCCTACAGCCTGCGCTATCAGAACTGCAACCAGTGGCTGGTGGAGTTGTTCGCCACGTCGATGGGCGAGCTGCCCGACGGCGAAGACCTGCGCCAACGCGCGCAGCGCTGGCTGGGCCAGGCGCACTACGCACCTGAGCCGGTGGAAGTCGGCTCCCAGGCGCTGATGTTCGCGGCGAACTTCGTGCCTTTGCTGCATCTGGACGATCACCCCGAAGACGACCGTTTTGCAATGAAGCTGAAGATCAGCCTGCCCTCGACCATCGAGGCCTTCGTGCGGCAGCAGCTACCCGACAGCGAGCGCGTCGAGCTGTGCTACGACGGCCGGCAAGTTGTCGTGCACCGTGGGTGGACGCCGATCGCCGACGGGTGCCGGCCCGGCGAAGGGGATCGTGTGGTGCCCCTGGATTGAAATAACCGAAGAGTCTGGTCAGACATCTATTGGCATCACAGGCGCATCGACATCATGCTTCTCAAGCCTCGATGAGGTAGGAAAATACTGGCCAACAACAAGAAATTCCCTCGCGAAATTTCCCTCTTCCTTACGCGGGTTTTCGGGAACGCCTGCTTCCCCATCGGGGGCGCTCCAACATAGACTGCAAAATCTATGTGAAACCGTTCATTTGGCGTTTTCACGCCTCCATATCTAGCGCACGGGATTGTGAGGCGGCCCATCTCGGGTGATTCGAAGCGGAAGGACAATGGACTCACAACAACGGCACGCACTTCTTCAACCCAAGCGCCTGTTGCGCTACATGCCTCGCGTACAGCAACAGCGACAGGAACTGAGATTGATCGAGGTGGCCTGGGACAACCTCTCGCTGCTGGCTTCGTTGTCGACGCTCTCCTCCAAATCTTCTTCGGGTGGTGACCTGGCCCAGGCGCGCCATGACTTCGCAGCCTTGTCCGAAGAGATGATGCGCGGGCTGGCCAGCGAGGCGTTGAAGACGGTGCTGGACGATCTGGGCTCGCGCGCCCAGGTGTGCATCGACATCATGGTGCGCAACCTGTTCGAGCGCACCGCCGACATCGGCTTCTTTGCCACCGACGTGGTGGTGGCCGACTACCTGGCCGAGCCCGCCGCGGCGCTGCGCCCCGGCATGGAGCAGCACCTGCGCGAGTACGCGGACAAGTACACGGTGTACGACAACATCTTCCTGTTCGACACCCTGGCTCGGTTGCAGGCCTGCCTGAACCCCTTGCCGCTGCACGGCGCACCGAGCGTCCCGGCGGACGAGGCCTTCCTCGCCGACGTGGCCGCGAGCCAGGCGGCCTATACCGAGCACTACGGCCTGCATGGCTTTTGCAGCGCATCGGACCGCTCCCTGGTCTATGCCCAACCCGTCAGGCAAGACGCCAGAACCACCGGCGTCCTGTGCCTGCAGTTCAAGCTCGCCGATGAAGCCGGCGCCATCTTCGCGCAGGTGCTCGGAGACGCGGAGCACGACCAGAACATCGTGCTGGCGCTGGTCGATCTGCAGGGGGTGGTGATTCACTCCAGCGATGTCCTGCAGTTGCCGCTGGGCTGGCGCCTGCCCCAGGCCAGCGCCGCGGGCACCTTCACGCTGCGCCACCTGAGCCGGCAATACCTGACCGTGGTGCGCGACACCCTGGGCTTCCAGGGTTATGCCGGACCCGGTTGGCGCGGGCTGGCCATGTTGCCGCTGGAGGGGGCCTTCGAGCAGGACGAAGACGAGAACAGTTCCGAGCTGGTGGACGAAGTCGCCCGCAATCCACATTTTCTCTCCGGTGAGCTGAGCGCCATTCCCTTGCGCTCCGCCGCCATCCAGTCGGCCCTGGAGCGCTCGGTGTGGAATGGGCTGCTGGAGCTGAACCACCAGGCGCCGGACGGCTCAGACGCCAGCACCCGCGACACCGTGTTTGCCAAGACGCTGTTGTCGGAAATCGGTGCCACCGCCCAAAAGACCGCCCAGGCTTTCGCCACCACGCTGCAAGACCTGCACAAGGTCGTGATGCGCTCCTTGCTGCGTGACGCCGATGGCCGTGCCGAGCTGGCGATGCAGATCCTGGACCGCAATCTGTACGAACGCGCCAACGACTGCCGCTGGTGGGCGTTGACCCCGCAATTCGCCGCCACCCTGAGCGCCGAGACCGAAGGCTGCGTCAGCGCGACCGCCGTGTTGCAACACATCAACAGCTTGTACACGGTGTACGCCTGCCTGGTCCTGTTCGACCGCCAGGGCAAGGTGCTGGCGGTGTCGCGGCCGGAGCAGTCCCGGCACATCGGCCAGGTGCTTGACGAGCCCTGGGTCGCCGGTGCGCTGCGCCTGCGCAGCAGCCAGGACTACACCGTCAGCAGCTATGCCCCCAACCGCTTCTACACAGAGGCGCCCACCTTCGTTTATGCGGCAGCCATCCGCGACCCGCAGGCCCCCGGCGGCGTGCTGGGCGGTATCGGCATCGTCTGGGATGCGAGCGGGCAGATGCAGTCCATCCTGGCCGACTGCGCCGCGGGCATGGGGCCGCGCGATCTGCTGGCCTTTGTCGACGCCAGCGGAGAGTGCCTGCACCGCCATGGCGCAAGCGAACTGCACGGTGCGCCCGAGGCGGCGCACGGGGTCGTCCATCTGGAGGGCCAGCTTTATGGTGTCGGTCTGGCCCGCGGACGCGGCTACCGCGAATTCGGCACCAGCGACGGCTACGACCATGGCCTGCGCTGTCAGACGCTGAGACACCTGTGCGCGCGCCAGGCGCAACACCCGGCCGCGTCGGCGGCTGTCGCCGCGCGCCAGACCGTCCGCATCCCGGCCGAACATTTCTCACAGCTGGCCACCTTCAGCATTGCCGGCCACTGGCTGGGCATCGATGCAGCGTTGATTCTCAAGGCTGCGCCGGACACCCTCATCCTCGGGTCGAGCAGCGCACGCGCCCCATTGGTGGGGTTTTCCCAAATTGGTGACACGGTTTATCCGGTGATCGAACTGCACGGCACATTCGGCGATGTGCCCCGTCCCCCGCGCGGCGTGGACCCCACGCGCCAGATGCTGGTGCTGCGCCTGCCCTCGGCCGCCGGCAAGACCCGTGAATGTGTGCTGCGGGTGGACAGCCTGGGCAGCATGCTGGATGTCGACCAGCGGCAGCTGCAAGTGGTGGACCTGCCCGGCAACGGCCACGCCACATCGATGGTCGATGCCGTGATGACGCTGCCGGGCAGCAGCACGGCAGCGGCAACAGAGAAGCAGACCTTGCTGTGCCGGATTTCCCAGACCTGGCTTTGGAATTACGCCAATGGCGATCCCGTGCCCCAGGAGTTCAATGTCGCACCCTAGGAGGCTGTCGGGCTTGGACATGGCCCCGCGCCGTTTCCTGGGACTGCCAAGCAAGGCGCGGGCGAGGCCGTGTGGCGTGCCACACAACGAGCCC
>Ga0307514_10006675_pt1 | contig 10007 bp, 13 predicted proteins | sample 16_EM_MG_FD_203088 | JGI IMG/M metagenome (GOLD analysis project Ga0307514, IMG submission 203088) | Populus trichocarpa ectomycorrhiza microbial communities from riparian zone in the Pacific Northwest, United States - 16_EM | ecosystem: Host-associated > Plants > Roots > Unclassified | place...
CGGCTTCTCCGAGGTGCGGCTTGCGGTGACCCTCACGGGCCCGGAGTCCGCGTCTCGCTATGACGAGCTGCGCGCCGCCGTCGACGCGCACTGCCCCGTGCTCGACCTCTTCGCGAATCCAACGCCGGTCGTCGTGACGGTCACCAAGGGCTAGACCTCCGCGGCCCCATCGCCCTCGTGGCTGTGATCCGCGACGTCAGGCTCAGCCCGCAACTCGTCGGCGATCTCTTCCTCCGGTCGCGGCGCGATCGTCTGATCGTCCTCAAGCTCCGGGATGCTCGGCTCGCCGGCATCGGGAATGTGCGGCTCGGTGTGTAACGACAAGGCGAATCCTTCGGTCGGGGGCATTCCAGCGTATCTTCCGCCGCGCGGATCGCTCAGCTCGACTTGCGCCGCCGTGGTGCCGCGGACCGCGGGGGAGCCGCCCGCATGTGGTCGCGCACCCGGCCCAGCACGTCGGCAAGAGCCTCGACGTCGGCAAGGGCCAGCGGCTCGAAGAACAGGTCGTTGAGCACCGCGACGTGACCGGGAAAGACGAGTGCGAGAGTGTCGCGACCCTGGTCGGTGATCGTGACCGTGGTGCCGCGCTCATCATCCACCGACGGAGCTCGCGTGACCAGTCCGCGCTGCTCGAGTGTCTGCGCCTGGTAGGTGAGGCCGCTGCGACTGTAGACGACGCCGTCGGCGAGATCTGTCATCCCGAGGCTGCCCTCTGTCGCGTCGCCGAGGCGGGCCAGCAGTTGGAACTGCACATAGCTGAGGTCGCCCGCATCCCGCAGTTGCTGCTCCACGGCATGCCGTAGAAGGCTGCTCACCTCGATGAGCGAGAGGTAGGCGCTTAGCGGGGTGGGGTCGAGAAGACGCGGAGGATTTGCCATGGTCGAAGTCTAGCTGTTGCTGCGAAATCAAAGCACTTGCTACGAAGTTGAAGCAGTGCTACAGTCTCACTATGTGCTTCACATTCGAAGCAAAGACCGTTCGAAGCAACGCAGACGAAAGAAGATCATCATGAAGTCAGTACGTTTCCACGAGGTCGGCGGACCCGAGGTTCTCCGCTACGAAGACGCCGACCAGCCCGTCGCCGCCAGCGGCCAGGTTCTCATCCGGGTCGCCGGCTCCGCGTTCAACCCGGCCGACGCCGGCATCCGCGGCGGTACGCTGCCGTTCCCCGTCGCCCTCCCGCATGTGCCCGGCTACGACGTCTCCGGCACGATCGCCGAGGTCGGCGACGGCGTGACGGACTTCTCGGTTGGCGACACGGTCGTCGGGTTCATCCCGATGGCGGCAGACGGCTCCGCGGCCGAGTATGTGGTCGCTCCGGCAGACGTGGTCGTCTCCGCCCCGACCAGCATCGATCTCGCCGACGCAGCCGCACTGCCGTCGGTTGCACTCACCGCCTGGCAGGGGCTGTTCGACCTCGGCGGACTCGAGAGCGGGCAGCGCGTGCTCATCTCCGGCGCCGGGGGATCGGTGGGCGGGTATGCGATCCAGCTGGCCAAGCGGGCCGGCGCCTACGTCATCGCGACGGCAAGCCCGCGCAGCCACGACGACGTAACGATGGCCGGCGCTGACGAGGTCATCGACCACACCAGCTCAAGCGTGCTCGAGGCGGTCACAGAGCAGGTCGACCTGCTGCTCAACCTCGCACCGATCAGCCCCGACGACTTCGCCGCCCTCGTGCCGCTCGTGAAAGACGGCGGCATTGTCGTGGCCACGACCGCGTGGATGACGACGCCCGGTGACGAGTCGCGCGGAGTGCGCACCGCGCAGGTCTTCGTCGAGGCCAAGGTGGACGAACTCGCCCAGCTCGTTGCCCTCGTCGACAGCGGCGAGCTCACGGTCAACGTCGCCCAGCGCGTCTCCCTCAGTGAGCTGCCGGCGATCCACATGAAGAATGCGGCGGGCGAGCTGCACGGCAAGGTTATCGCGGTGCCCGACGCCGAGTAGTGACAACTGTTCTCGGCAACGCCCTCGCGCGAGCGGGGGCGTTCCCGCATGTGGTGGGGCGGCTGCCCTGTGCGCCACCCTTCTCACGAAGCCGCGTCCATGAGACAATATATCTAAATCGATATATTTGAGAGGTGCCACCCTGCCCGCCGCTAGCCTGCTTCGATCCGCGCGTGAGTCAGCTGCGCTGACCCAGTCGGAGTTGAGCCGCCGCGCGAAGACGTCTCAGTCCGATGTTTCGTTCGTAGAACGAGGACAGAGAAGTCCCAGCGTTGCAACGCTGGAGCGATTGCTCGGAGCATCTCGCCACAGTCTGATTGCGATCCCCATCGTCGGTCCCGATGCATCCACAACCGGCGCGCGCATTGGGTCTGCGCTGCAGTCCGGTCATAGCGACGCAGCGCTGCGTGCCTTCATCGACTACTCCGACGCTCTCGCTGCGGCGGTCGGCACGAACCGAATCGCTCTCGCCCTTTCGCGCCCTGCGCGCATCGGGTCAAAGGTCTGGGATGCCGCGCTCGCGGCGGTCGTAGACCACTGGCTCTCAGACGCCGCACTGCCACAACCGTCTTGGGTAGACGGCGCAGATCGCTACCTGGCGAAGCTGACGGAGCCGATCTCCTACCCGAACGCTCCGAGGATTGAGCGGGCTGACATCCCGCCCGCTTTCCTCAAACGAAATGTCGCTCTTGAGCGCGGAACCTTGTCGAGCGTCTGATGTTCTCCGGGCTCGACAATGACGACATCGTCGATGGGCTGCGCGAGCTGATCACCCATGCGCACGCGGCCGGTCTGCGAGGAGCATCCGTGCAGATCATCGGGGGAGCGGCCCTCAAGCTCGCCTATTTCGACCGCGCAATCACCGTCGATGTGGATGCACGCCTGAGCCCGAGCCCAGAAGTGATCGCGCTTGCCGAGGCCATCGCCATGGAACGCGGCTGGCCCACCGATTGGCTCAACAACAGTGCAGACAAGGGGGGACTGTTGCCGGGGTGGGGTCGCGGCATCGAGTGGCGCACGATCTACGAAGACGACGCAATCACGATTGCCGTGGCTCCCACAGAGGCCCTCCTCGCCATGAAGCTGCGCGCCTTCGAGCGGCGCGGGCGTCGGGATCTGGGCGATGTGCTGGGGCTTCTCGCCATCATCCGGCCCGCGTCTGTCGTCGAGATCGAGTCGAGCTACGAGGAGTTCTATCCCGGCGACGCTCTGCAGCAGCGCACCGTCGACTTTCTCGAGCAGACGCTCGCGGCGGGGTTGCCCGCGGCCGCGCCAACCCCGAACCTGCCGCTTTAGCCCCACTGTCCCTCCGAACAGCCCAACGACTAACCCCGCGCCCGGGAGGCCGCGCGACCCACGCTCCTACCGTCGAAGTACGGCCGAATAACGGCCACGTGCAACCGACGAGAGGACGAGACCATGACCGCGATTGCGGCTCCGCCGACTATCGAACAGAAGGGGATTCGTGGTGCCATCAAGCGGCATCCATTGATTTCCTTCTTCATCCTGGCCAACGCCCTGAGCTGGACCGCCTGGGTGCCGTACATCCTGTCGAACAACGGGCTCGGTGTGTGGGACTACACCTTCGAGCTGGGACAGATCACCGGGATGCTGCCCGGCGCCTACCTCGGTCCGCTCTCGGCGGCCTTCATCGTCACGCTCACCACCGGCGGACGCGCCGGCCTGCGCACCTGGGTCGGCCGCCTCTGGCGCTGGCGCGTGCGCTGGCACTGGTACGCGATCGCGCTGCTGGGTGTTCCGGCCGCGCTCATCCTGATCGGCATCGTCGCCTCGGGCGGCCAGGTCTTCGCGCCGAGCCTCATGACGCTCGCACTCTACGTTCCGATGCTGTTCCTGCAGATGATCACGACCGGCCTTGCCGAGGAGCCGGGATGGCGCGACTTCGCCCTTCCCCGCCTGCAGGCGAAGTTCGGGCCGATGAAGTCGGCGTTCATCCTCGGGCCGCTGTGGGCGCTCTGGCACATGCCGCTCTTCCTCACGGAGTGGGGTGGATGGGGCGTCTCCGACTGGACCCGCCCGGTCTTCTTCACCATCTTCTGCATCGGCTTCAACATCGTCATGGCCTGGGTCTTCAACAGCACCGGTCAGAGCCTGCCGCTCGCGATGCTCGCCCACGTGAGCGTGAACAACTTCATCTCTGTTGTCTATAGCGACATGTTCCCCACGGTCGACGAGGCAGCTCTTTCGCCGATGCTCGCGATTGGCGGAGCGATCGCTGCTGTACTCGTGATCGGCTTCACCCGCGGACGCCTCGGCTACCGCGGCGCCCAGGTCTCGGACGCCGAGCTGGGCAAGCAGCAACTCGTTGGAGCGGCTAGCTGACTGGATGCCGGAGCTGGGTCGGTGAGCGCGTCGCCTTTCGGGGGCGGCGCGCTCACTTGTGTTGGCGGGTCGCAATGTGGAGTGACTCGGCACCTAGCCTTGCTGGTTGAGTACTCACCCCAGACCTCGACAAGGCGAGGCGGACAGTTTCAAGGTCGTGCTCGAGATTTCGCTTTATCTTCTTTCCACGAACTTCGAACTCAGCGATCGGCATGGCCAGCAGGGTCAACCCGCGCTGCGGAATTAGCTCAGCTTTTCGCTCGTCATATAGCCGTCGCTGCAGACCTCGATGTACACCGCTGACCGTCAGTTCGTGAGGTTTGTCGAAATGCAGTGTGGGCTTGTAATGCTGGCTCTCCATGACCTCGACCACGAGTTTCAACGGTTCCCAGTAGCCGTCCACGGGCAGCGTCGCAGTTCGTCCCGTTCGCGCGGACATGTCGCCCCGCAGCCATTCAAAACGGTGCTCACGTGAGGCTTCAATCCCGAGGATGTAATCGCAGAGGTTAAGCACATAGAAGGCATCGTTGTCTGGCTTGCGTGCCCTTCCCACGCGTCACTCGGCGCTATCTTCGGTGAGCTTCTTGCGACCCTTTGACGGTTGAGACACGGGCATTGGTTCGCCCCGTCGTAATGCGTTCATTCGGAGTGCAGCGGCGGCTTTGTCACGTTCCTTCGCGGCCAGCGCTGATTTGGTGCGTGCGTTACGTTCCACCAGGAACGAGGCGACCGTGGTGATTATTGCAATCGCCACTCCGATGCCCGCTCCGAGAAAAGAGGATTGCCACGGATTCTCGGTCGTGTTGATTAGTGGGAAGGTGACAAACAAGGCAAGCACGCCGAAGCCGTATGTCCACCTATTGATCTTGCGGACGAGCCTCCGACGCGTCGCGCTCTCCGGGTCGAGCCATGAGTTGACATCAGCGATTGCGCGAGTCAGATGGGACTCGAACGTTGTCTTCTCAGGTGATGAAGGCATCAGCCTGTAGGCCGTCCCGAGCTTCTCAACCCGTAATAACAGCCGCGCCTCGCGAGTAGCTCGTCGGGAGAACCACGCAACGAACGGAATACCTACGAGAGCGATTGCACCCAACGCGGCAGCGAGTACCTCTGACATGTCGCAAGGCTAGCGAGAGTCGAGGACATTGCTGACCGGTAGACACCGGAAACCATTACGCTGCCGATCATGGGGGAGCGTCTGGAAGTGAATGGCATCTCATTTGAGATTGTCGATGTGCCTCATCCCGCCGTTCCGAGACGACGCTCCTACGTCCGGCCAGATGTCGAAGATCACGATGCAATAGCCGAGTGGCAATCAAAGCCAATCCCCACCAATAGTCGGGTCGTTGCCGAGTATCTTGCATTGTGGTTCGGCAATGCTTGCGCGTTGTGCATTAGACCAGTCGATATGGAACTCAAGCATCCGCACCCCGGTTGCGCGAACGTCGATCATATCCAGCCTTCTAGTTCCGGCGGTTTGAGTGTGTGGGGCAACGTTCGCCTTTCGCACCGCTCATGCAACATGCAGCGGGGAAATCTTGCGCTTCCTGAGCCCAGCGCGCCTACTTACTGGTCGTTGCTAATCGAAGCGACCTCGAAGTTCAACGATTTCGACGGATTCAAACCGAGTGCCATTTGGTCAGCGCGGGACAAGGCAGCGCTTTTGGTGGCGAGCCGAGCGATGATGCTGAAGATGGTCGAGACGGATGTTGAGAATGGGATCGAGAGTGGCTTCACTGATAGAACAAGAGCGGAGATTCGGCTGGCGGATGCTCGGGTCGAGAGGGCTCTCGCGGTAGTCAGTGCGCTACAAGCAACGCGATCCAATTAACAGGATTGCCACAGACCAGTAGCAGACTCACGCTCCGGTCGTCCGTGTGGCCCGATAGTCAACGTAACCGCAGCAACCGCGCTTGTCCCTCTTTCTTCACCTCGACCAGCTTGGGGCGGGATTCCACGAAGTCCATGAACGATCCGAACTCGATGGCCTTCTCGCTGAAAGTAGGGTCGAGACGCTTCATCTGGTTCTTGACTGCGGAGCTGTGCTGCCACCCGTCGTCGTCCGCGACTCCGAGTGTGAGCGCGCGGTGGAGGGCCATCGCCGCCCTATCGCGCTGGCTTTGCAGCAGCGCGGGAACTCTCGCGTTGGTTGCCGCGGGCTGAGCCTCCTTTGGCTCTTGAAGAGTCTTCACTGCTTTCTTCGGAGCCTGCTTCACCGCGGTGGCCTCGACGGGCTCGGCAGGCTCGACCACCGGCGAGGCGGCGATGACCGGCGCGAGGGCCGGCTTCTCCACCCCAGGCAGATCGTCGTAGTTGGCAAACTCATCGCAAGCCACGGCGAGAGATGAACTCACCGACCCCGCCACCCCAATACCCACGACGTACCGGTCGAGGCGCTTTGCGCGCTGGGCGAGGGAGATGTAGTCCGAGTCGCCGGCGACGATGACGACGTGGGTGATCGTGGGCAGTCGGAAGAGGTCTTCGACGACATCCACGGCCAGTCGAATGTCGGCGCCGTTCTTGGTCGCCGATGTCGGGAACATCTGCGTGAGGTCCACCGCGCGGGAGATGAGCTGGCGCTGGTAGCTCGAGTTGACCGGCAGCGACCAGTCCGCGTAGGCGCGGCTGATCACGATGGTGCCGAAGCTGGATGCGTAGTCGAGGATGGCGCCGATGTCGACCGTGGCGGCATCCAGTCGTGCCTTCATCTCGGTGTTGTCTGGCGTGAACTTGCTCAGCTGCTCGCGGCGGTGGGTGGGATGCACCTGCGAGTACCGCGAGATGATGATGTTGTCGAAGTCGATGTAGACGGCGACTCGGGAATCTGCGGCTTCAGGCATGGGGCAAGTCTGCCCCGCCCAGCGCGGAACCGCTAACTAGTAGCAAATCCCAACCGCGCCGCCGCCAGCAGCACGACGCCCGCGAACACCCGCTGCGTCCAGACCACGGAGCGCGGGCGGCGCGCCATGCGGTCGCCGAGGCGGGAGGCCAGGGCGGCGTAGAGCGCGAGCACTCCCAAAACGATCGCCACGAATACCGCGCCGAGCACGGCCTCATTGCCGTCGGTGTAGCGGGGGAGGAACGCGAGGAAGAAGAGAACAACCTTCGGATTGAGCAGGTTGATCAGGGCACCGCTACCGAGGATGCGCCACGGGTGCTGAACGGGGAGCCGCTCGATCGGCGAGCTGCCCTTCCTCCACAGCGTGTAGGCCAGAAAGAGCAGGTAGGCGACGCCGAGCCACTTGATGATCTCGAACGCCACCGCGCTCTGCTGCAGCACGCGGGCAGCCGAAGTGAGGGAGAGCAGAAAGTGCGGGAGCACCCCGAGAGCGCAGCCGACCGCTGCCAGCAGACCGGCCCTGGCGCCCTGGGTGATTCCCGTCGAGACCGTGAACAGCACGCCGGGGCCGGGTAGTGCGGAGAGCGCGAGCGCCAGAAGGACGAACTCGATGGTCATGCCGCAAGTCTGCCCGCTCGGGGGGTGAGCGGCGATCCACACGCCGGATAGGATCGGCGAGTGACAGCACCAACCGGCGACGAAGCCTTCGGGTCGACTCTCGTCGCTGCGCAAAACGGTGCCGCCTGGGCCTTCACCTCCCTCTGGAACGAGTACGCACCAGCGGTCGCGGCCTTTCTCCGAGCCCGCGGATCGCGCGAGGCCGACGACTTCACCAGCGAGGTCTTTCTCGCCGTCTTCGACAGCATCTCGACGTTTCGCGGCGGCCAGGCCGAGTTTCGCTCCTTCGTGTTCTCCATCGCCTACCGGCGGCTTGTTGACGAGCTGAGGATGCGAGCGCGGCGCGGCACCCATGACGAGTGGTCGCCAGAGACCGACGCACGCCGCAGTCCCTCCGCCGAGGATGAAGCGCACTCGCGTCTTGGCGAGGAGCGCGCCCTGTCGTTGCTCGACATCCTGCCGCCCGACCAGCGCGACGTCATGGTGCTGCGCATCGTCGCCGACCTCACCGTCGAGCAGGTCGCGGCGGTGCTCGGCAAGCGCGAGGGAGCCGTAAAGGCCCTGCAGCGTCGCGCCCTGGAGAATCTTCGAAAGAAAGTTGCCCCAACCCGTACCCCTACGAAGCCCTCGCGCGATAGCGGTTCATGAGATGAGAAACCGACGAATCACCGACACTGACGCCGCGGCCGTCATGGGAGGCACGGCTCCAGCCGACCGCCCCGATCTCGCCGATGTCGCGACTGCCCTGTCGGAGGTTCGCGGTGCGGTCTTCATGTCGCTCCCGCAGCCCTCGACGGAGCTGCGGGAGCGTCTTGAAAACGGTGCCGCCGTCTCATCACCAGAGGGAACGAAGCGCTCACGCGCAGGGGGAGCACGACGCATGTTTGCATGGCTAACGGGACTCGGTCTCGCAGCGAAGATAGTGCTCGGCTCGGTCGTCGCGGTTGCGGCGGTCGGGGGAGCCGGCGCGGCCGGGGTACTGCCTGGGGCAGTGCAGACCGCGTTCGACAGTGTCATCTCGACAGAGCAGACCACGCCGGTCGTGCCGACCGAGGAGCCGAGCGGTAACCCGTCGGGTGATCCAAGCTCCGACCCCACCGAAGACTCGACGGATGACGAGGCCGTCGAGGGCCCGGCCGAGGGCGAGAACTTTGGCAGCTACGTCTCGGAGGAGGCGCAGAACAAGGAGGGCACCGGCCGCGAGTTCGGCGAGCAGATCTCCGACCTCGCGAAGGACAACGGCAGGGACGGCGAAGAGTCGGATGACTCTGGCACAGACTCCAGCACGGACTCGGGTGACGACTCCAGCACAGACTCCACCACCGATCAGGGTTCGGGAAAACCCTCCGGCGGTGGCACCGGCGGTAAGAAGCACTAGGGCTCTACCCGCTATCTAGAAACGACCCCCTGCTTCGGGTGCAGGGGGTCGTTTTTTCGCATAACGGTTCGCCATCGGTTGGCGAGCGCACTTCATCGCGCGGGGCCGAGACCGACACACTGAACCATGACCACGACTCCCGCGCCGGCCGCCCCGAGCACAGGAAAGACGATTGGGCTCGTGCTGGCACTCGCGATCGGCATCCCGCTGGCGATTGTCATCGCGATCGCGATTGCCATCTGGATGCGGTTCTTCGGACCGCTTCCCGTGGTCGACGACCTCACGTATGGCTCCTCCGGCCCCCAGTGCTTCCAGGTCTCGCCGGAGCAGTACGTCATTCAGGTGCCGATCGCGTCGAAGGATGGGCGTACCGACCTACCCGACGTCAGTGTGAGTGGGTCGAGCTCACTGTCCGTATCGGGTGCCTATGTCGTGCCGTCTGGTGTGTCGGGGTTCACCCGCAGCACCCCGCCGAGCGCCGAGGCGGTTGAGGGCTGGAGCGAGGGATATGGCGACAATGCCATCCGCGAAGAGGGGAATCTGCTGCTGGTCGTTCTGGAACGCCTCGGCACGGCCGACACCGTCACTGCCGCCGGACTGGAGTTCATCCACCACGGCGGCCCGGAGAACGCCTTCACCGAGAGCATGGCGATGCCGATCGAGATCTCCGGCTCCAACTGTGAGGTGTCCTTCATCGACGGCGTCGACGACGCACAGGTCAGAGGCTCCCGCTAGGTTGGTTCGCATGCCTACTCTCGTCGTCGAAATCCACGTACCGCTCACGCCAGACCGCACGGTCGGCGAAGGGGAGAACCCCTTCCCCTGGATCGAAGACCTGCAGGAGTTCGTTCAGGAGATCGAGGAGACCGGCGACGCCTTCGT